>ENA-OQCN01001285-OQCN01001285.1-human-gut-metagenome-genome-assembly--contig:-NODE-1285-length-12662-cov-3.884643_pt1 | contig 12662 bp, 14 predicted proteins | sample MGYA00242497_ERZ504576 | MGnify/ENA primary metagenome ERZ504576 (study PRJEB26092, sample SAMD00036296) | human gut metagenome | host: Homo sapiens | study: EMG produced TPA metagenomics assembly of...
TATAGGGTCGGGTCGGACGTCCAGCGGGCGGAGCAGAGCTTCTTGGCGAGATAGCCACTTTATCAAAGCTGCCGCCCACGCCGCGCCCAGCACAATGGCGGGCAGGGGTTGGAGCCGGCCAGTTTGACCGTCTCGATGACGAACTTCTTGAAGCCCTCCACTCCGTCGGCGGGCTTGAGCATCTGGATGCGGCTCATGTTCTCGCTGCCGAAGCCCTTGGGGGCGACGGTGATGGTGCAGCCGTCACCGTCCACCAGATGCACCGTGATGGCGGCGGGGGTGTTGTCGCCGGTGTTGCCCCGGCGCAGCGGGTCGGCCACGATGCTCTTGCGCAGATAGCCGTCGGTGTAGCCCCGCCGCACGCCCTCATGGATAGCAGCCTCAAAGCTGCCGTCGATGTGGACGTCTGTACCCAGCTCCACGAAGACGCAGGCCATGCCGGTATCCTGACAGATGGGCAGATTCTCTTCTTTCGCCGCCGCGAGGTTCGACCAGAGCAGGTCGAGGGTGTTCTTTGCCAGCGGCCAGGGCTCTTCGGCCCGGGCCTTGTCCAGTGCTTCCTGCACGTCCCGGGGCAGGCGGGTGTTGGCCTCGATGCAGAGGCGTGCTACGGTGTCCGTGATCTGCTGCGCGGAAATGGTTCTCATAGGAGCTTCCTCCGTTTACAGGCGGGCCACGCCGCTCTCGCGGGCAGCTTTTGCCACAGCGTTCGCCACAGCCTCGGCCACCCGGGGGTCGAAGGCACCGGGGATGATGTTCTCTTCGCTGCGGTCATCGTCGGTGATGAGTCAGCGATGGCGTAGGCGGCGGCCAGCTTCATCTTGTCGTTGATGTCGCGGGCGCGGACGCTCAGAGCGCCCTTGAAGAGGCCTGGGAAGCAGAGGACGTTGTTGACCTGATTCGGGAAGTCGCTGCGGCCGGTGGCCATGACGCGGACGCGCCGGCCTTGGCCTCGTCGGGCATGATCTCAGGGGTGGGGTTGGCCATGGCAAAGACGATGGCGTCCTTGTTCATGGTCTTGCACAGCTCTGTGGTCAGGATGCCGGGCTTGGACACGCCGATGAAGACGTCTGCGCCCTCAAGAGCTTCTTTCAGGCCGCCCTTGATCTGGCGGGGGTTGGTCACTTCGCCCAGCCAGTTCTTGTGGGCCTCGGCGCTGTTGCAGCCCTTGTACAGGGTGCCGAACTGGTCCACGGCGATGATGTCCTTAGCGCCGGCGGTCATCAGCATCTTGATGATGGCCGTACCGGCAGCACCGGGGCCGTTCAGGACGATGTGGACGTCCTCCATCTTCTTGCCCACCACGCGCAGGGCGTTGATGAGGCGGCGGTCACGACGATGGCCGTGCCGTGCTGGTCATCGTGGAAGACGGGGATGTCCAGCTCACGCTCCAAGGTCTCTTCGATCTCAAAGCACTCAGGCTCTTGATGTCTTCGAGGTTGATGCCGCCGAAGGTGGGGGCAATGGCCTTGCAGGCCGCGATGACGCTGGCCGCGTCGTGGGCGTCGATGCAGATGGGGAAGCGTCCACGCCGCCGAACTCCTTGAACAGCACAGCCTTGCCCTCCATGACCGCAGGCCTGCCTCGGGGCCGATGTCACCCAGACCCAGCACGGCGGTGCCGTTGGAGACGACAGCCACCATATTGCTCTTGAAGGTGTACTTGTAGACGTCGTCGGGGTTTTCCTTGATCTTGCGGCAGGGTTCAGCGACACCGGGGGTGTAGGCGGTGGACAGATCATCGCGGGTCTTGACCTCCACCTTGCTCACGATGCCCACCTTGCGTGGTGCGTCTCGTGCATTTCCAGAGCTGCTTTGTTGAAATCCATGGGTTTATCCTCCTTTATCAACCTCTCAGTCTCGCTGTCGCTCGACAGCTCCCCTAGCGAGGGGAGCCTCTGGCGAAGAGATAAAGCTTTACGGAATGCCAAGGCCTCTCCTCGATAGGAGCAACAACGACGACCGCCGCCAGTGGCGGAAACAGGGAGTCGCTGTTGGGGCCGCGGCCAGCAAGACGCAAGCAAAGCGCTGCGGATGCTGGGTGCCGCAACCCGGGCAGTGGCATTGCGAAGCAATGCCGGAGAGGTTATTCCTTATTATTACTCTCATTGTATCAGAACCCCCTCCCCATTTCCACCGATTTTCCGCCTTTTTCGCACTCTCCGGCCCCAAAAGTCCGACAAAGGGCGGGGAGAGTGTGGAAATTTGCAAAAAACTTTTTCTTTTTCATTTTTACCCGATATAATAGAGGTTGTTTTTCGAACCACCGGCAAAATACCGGTCTACCAACAGGAGGGAATTCTTTTGAAGCGTATTTTCACCAAGGCACTCTGCCTTGTCTGCGCCGGCGCTCTGGCGCTGAGCCTCGCTGCCTGCGGCGGCAAGGCCGACAGTGCTGCATCCAGCACGGCATCTTCTTCCGCACTCGGCAGCGCGTCCGACTACGACTACCAGAACTTCAACTACAGCGACGGTCTGGACGAGAAAGGCTACTGGGAGGCATCCGCGCTCTGGACTATGTGACACTGCCCGAAGACTTTGCATCCGTCGCCATCAATCGCTCGGACATCGAGCCCACCAGCGAGGAAGTGGAGGAGCAGATCAGCAATCTGCTGAGCCAGCATTCCTCCACCGAGCACATCACCGACCGCGCTGCCGCCGACGGCGACACCGTGAACATCAACTATGTCGGCTCTGTGAACAACGTGGAGTTCACCGGCGGCAGCGCCGAGAACTACGATCTGACGCTGGGCAGCGGCACTTTCATCGACGGCTTTGAAGACCAGATCATCGGCCACAAGCCCGGCGAGACCTTCGACGTCAACGTCACCTTCCCCGACGGCTACAGCGATTCCACCGATGCCAGCGGCAATGCTGTGAAGCTCAGCGGCCAGAAAGCCGTCTTTACCGTGACCCTCAACTACATCAGTGAGAGCGTCCTGCCCGAGCTCACCGACAGCTGGGTGGCCAGCACCTTCGGCACCTCCAACAACATCTACACCGTGGAGGCCCTGCGCGCCTACTATCAGGACCAGCTCTACACCTCCAACCTCAACACCGCCGTCATGGACGACCTGCTGGAAAACTCCACCTTCAAGTCCATCCCTCAGCAGGTGATGGATTATCAGGTCAACCAGTGCCTGAACTACTACAGCACGCTGGCGGGCTACTACGGCTATGACCTCGACGGCCTCGTCCAGAATCTGCTGGGCTACGAGAGCACCGACGATATGCTGGCCCATCTCGAGAGCAGTCTGGAAGACTACTCCAAGGAAGCTCTGCTCTATCAGGCCGTGGCTGAGTCGCTGGACATCACCCCCACGCAGGAGCAGCTGGACGCCTACTCCGATTATAAGGACACCTACGGCCAGAACTACTGCACCATGGTGGCCCTGATGGACGCTGTCACCAGCACGCTGACCAGCGGCGCGGTCGTTTCCTGATTCGATCCGCACATGAGAAAATCCCTGCCGATGGCAGGGATTTTCTTTTGCTCATCATTCAGATAACGTAGTCGTTGCCTGCCTCATCGGGTGCGGCGAGGTCGGCAAGGGTGATCTTTCCAAAGTAGTCCTCAATGAGGTCATCGAGGCCCTTCCACATATCATACGTGCGGCAGCTGCTCATCCGGGGGCAGGATGCCGCGCCCTGTGCAAGACAGCTCACCGGTGCAAGGCTTCCCTCGGTAAGGGTCAGGATCTCACCCACGGTGTACTGGTCGGGCTCGCGGGTCAGACGATAGCCGCCGCCCTTGCCGCGCAGGCCCTCGAGGAAGCCGTTCTGCACCAGAACCTTGAGGATGTTTTCGAGGTATTTTTCGGAGATCTCCTGCCGGGCGGCGACCTCTTTCAGCGGGACATATTTTTCAGAGCGATGCTCAGCCAAATCTATCATCACGCGCAGCGCATAGCGCCCCTTGGTGGAAACGATCATAGACATTCCTTTCTCTTCTTTCCTGTTATTATTGTGAGGCAGCTGGGTCAGCTGCGAAACACGCCTCCGTTCGTTTTAACCTATTATACAACAGGGTTTATAACTTTTCAATCAGAAATTTTCGATTTCTCATTGACAACTGCCCCAAAGGAGGCTATAATACAGTCAAACCCACAAATCACATTGGTTTAACGGGAATATGAGGGACATCGAGACGACACTGGCTTTATCCGGTGCAGCCGGGCGCATCGCCCGCAATAGGGAGGTTTACTATTATGAGCAAGATCTATACTTCCGCAGACCAGCTGATCGGCCACACCCCGCTGCTGGAGCTGACCCATATCGAGAAGGATGCAGACCTTTCTGCCAAGCTTCTGGCAAAGCTGGAATACTTCAACCCCGCCGGCTCCGTCAAGGACCGTATCGCCAAGGCCATGATCGATGACGCCGAGGCTTCCGGCAAGCTCAAGCCCGGCTCCGTCATCATCGAGCCCACCTCCGGCAACACCGGCATCGGTCTGGCTGCCGTGGCAGCTGCCAAGGGCTACCGCATCATCATCGTGATGCCCGAGACCATGAGCGTCGAGCGCCGCCAGCTGATGAAGGCTTACGGCGCAGAGTTGGTGCTGAGCGAGGGTGCCAAGGGCATGAAGGCGCTATCGCCAAGGCCGACGAGCTGGCAAAAGAGATCCCCAACTCCTTCATCCCCGGCCAGTTCGTCAACCCGGCCAACCCCAAGGCTCATATCGCCACCACCGGCCCCGAGATCTGGGACGACACCGACGGCAAGGTCGACATCTTTGTAGCCGGCGTCGCACCGGCGCACCATCACCGGTGTGGGCCAGTACTCAAGAGCAAGAATCCCGGCGTCAAGGTCGTGGCCGTTGAGCCCGCTACCTCCCCTGTCCTGAGCAAGGGCACCGCCGGTGCGCACAAGATCCAGGGCATCGGCGCAGGCTTCGTCCCCGACGTGCTGGACACCAAGGTCTACGACGAGATCATTGCCGTCGAAAATGACGACGCCTTTGCCACTGGCCGCTTGATCGGCCACAAGGAAGGCGTTCTGGTGGGCATCTCCTCCGGTGCTGCTGTCTGGGCTGCCATCCAGCTGGCAAAGCGCCCCGAGAACGCAGGCAAGAACATCGTCGTCCTGCTGCCCGACACCGGCGACCGTTATCTGTCCACCCCGCTGTTTGCTGAATAATCCTCTCATTCCTTCCGCCCCTGCTGTGGCTTTCCGCCCGGCAGGGGCCTTTTGTTTGCCTTCGTGAGACGATATGGTGTGATTTTTTTCATTTTTGCAAACTTTTTGTGAATCCGAGGCTCTTCCGGGTTTTGCCTATTGACATTGCAGCGTGTTTGGAGTATATTTTTAGCAGTCGATGAGTAAGAGTGCTAAATCAATAGAATGTAATCTCTCATCCGACATCAGATCTCAACTTCCGGTATGAATGGAGGCTTGACTTTATGAATACCAGTCAATATACCCAGAAGACCCTTGAGGCTCTGCAGGCAGCGCAGCAGCTGGCTGTGGAGTATCAGCATAACGCACTGGAGCCGGAGCATCTGCTCCACGCTCTGGCGACACAGGAGCAGGGTCTTATCCCCCAGCTGCTCCAGAAACTGAATGTGGACGCAGGCAGCTTCTCCGCCGCTGTGGCCGAAAAGCTTTCCGCAATGCCCCGGGTGTCCGGCTCTGGCCGTGACCCCGACAAGGTCTATATCTCGCAGGCCACCGACAAGGTGCTGAGCGCCGCCGCCCGCGAGGCCAAGGCCATGAAGGACGACTACGTCAGTGTCGAGCATGTCTTCCTCGCCCTGCTGGACGAGCAGACCCAGAACACCTCCGAGCTGTTCCGCGCCTTTAGCATCACGAAGGATAAGTTCTTACAGCAGCTCACCGCCGTGCGCGGCAACCAGCGCGTGACCAACGACAACCCCGAGGACACCTACAATGCCCTGCAGAAGTATGGTCAGGACCTCGTTGACCTGGCCCGCAAGCAGAAGCTGGACCCCGTCATTGGCCGTGACCAGGAAATTCGAAATGTCATCCGCATCCTGTCCCGTAAGACGAAGAACAACCCCTGCCTCATCGGTGAGCCGGGCGTCGGCAAGACGGCCATCGCCGAGGGTCTGGCCCAGCGTATCGTCCGGGGCGATGTGCCGGAGAACCTGAAAGACCGTACCGTGTTCAGCTTGGACATGGGTGCTCTGGTGGCTGGCGCAAAGTACCGCGGCGAGTTCGAGGAGCGTCTGAAGAGCGTCCTGAATGAGGTGAAGAAGAGCGAGGGCAAGATCATCCTCTTCATTGATGAGCTGCACACCATCGTGGGTGCCGGCAAGACCGACGGCGCAATGGACGCCGGCAATCTGCTGAAACCCATGCTGGCCCGCGGCGAGCTGCACTGCATCGGCGCGACCACGCTGGACGAGTACCGCCAGTATATCGAGAAAGACCCCGCTCTGGAGCGCCGCTTCCAGCCGGTTCAGGTGGATGAGCCTACCGTGGAAGACACCATCTCCATCCTGCGCGGCCTGAAAGAGCGGTACGAGGTGTTCCACGGCGTGAAGATCAGCGATAATGCATTGATCGCCGCCGCCACCCTCTCTGACCGCTATATCACCGACCGCTTCCTCCCCGATAAGGCCATTGACCTCGTGATGAAGCCTGCGCCATGATAAAGACCGAGATGGACAGTATGCCCAGCGAGATGGACGACCTCGCCCACCGCATCACCCAGCTGCAAATCGAGCAGGTCAGCCTGAAAAAGGAGACCGACGCTCTGAGCCAGAGCCGTCTGCGCGACCTCGAAAAAGAGCTGGCCGAGCTGCAGGATAAGTTCCACAGCATGAAGGCAAAGTGGGAAAACGAGAAGAATGCCATCGGCAAGGTGCAGTCTCTGCGCGAGCAGATCGAGCAGACCAACGCCGCCATCGAAAAGGCACAGCGCGAATACGATCTGAACAAGGCCGCTGAGCTGAAATACGGCAAGCTGCCTCAGCTGCAGAAACAGCTGGAAGAAGAAGAGAAGATCGCCGCCGCTAAGAAGGAAGACAGCCTGCTGCGCGACCGCGTGACCGACGAGGAGATCGCCCGCATCGTGGCCCGCTGGACCGGCATCCCCGTGGAGAAGCTGGTGGAGGGTGAGCGCGAGAAGCTGCTGCATCTGGACGATGTGCTCCACAAGAGAGTCATCGGCCAGGATGAGGCCGTCACCAAGGTGAGCGAAGCCATCCTGCGCAGCCGCGCCGGCATCGCAAACCCCAACCGCCCCATCGGCAGCTTCCTCTTCCTCGGCCCCACCGGCGTCGGCAAGACCGAGCTGGCAAAAGCTCTGGCACAGGCTCTGTTCGACGACGAGCGGAACATGGTGCGTATCGACATGACCGAGTATATGGAGAAGTTCAGCGTCAGCCGCCTGATCGGCGCGCCTCCGGGATACGTCGGTTATGAAGAGGGCGGCCAGCTGACCGAGGCCGTCCGCCGCAAACCCTACAGCGTCGTGCTGTTCGATGAGGTGGAAAAGGCTCACCCCGACGTCTTCAACATCCTGCTGCAGGTGCTGGACGATGGCCGCATCACCGACAGTCAGGGCCGCACGGTGGACTTCAAGAACACCGTCATCATCCTGACCTCCAACCTCGGCAGTGACATCATCCTGAACGACCTGGAGCAGCGCCGCGCCGAGGGCTCCAACGAGCTGAGCGAGGACGCCCGCAAGCAGATCGATCTGCTGCTGAAGAGCAAATTCCGTCCCGAGTTCCTGAACCGTCTGGACGAGATCGTCTACTACAAGAGCCTCACCAAGGACGAGACCCGCAAGATCGTGGACCTGCAGCTCGAAGATCTGCGCAAGCGGATGGACGAGGGCAAGCACCTCAAGCTGGACGTCACCACGGCTGCCAAGGACTTCATCATTGATTCCTCTTATGACAGCGTCTACGGCGCACGTCCCATCAACGGTTCATCCAGAGCCGTGTGGAGACGCTCATCGCAAAGGCCATCATTCAGGGCAGCTACACCGAGGGCGCGACCCTGACGGTGGACTACGACGGCACGGGCCTTGTGCTCCGCTGAAAACCGCAGACTTTTTACCTATTTTATCCCTCCTCCTGACCGGAACGCTTGCACCGGCGGGTGGAATATGATATTATAGGCGTTGAACAAAGTGCTTTTCATCGTCGAAGGCAACGGTGGAAAGCACTTTTTGGTTAACATATTATTATAAGAAAGTAGAGTTGAGCAACCTTTATTATGGACGATGGCAGTATAACGCTCTTGGTGGCGCTGATCGTTTTGATCGCGTTTTCCGCATTCTTCTCCGCCTCCGAGACCGCATTTTCTTCCCTGAACCAGATACGCCTGAAAAGCCGCGCTGAGGAAGGCGACACTTCCGCCGCCCGGGTGCTGGCGATGGCCGAGAAGTACGACAAGCTTCTCTCCTCCATCCTCATCGGCAACAACATCGTGAATATCGCCGCCGCTTCCATCGGCACCGTCCTCTTTACCAAGTGGCTGGGTGCAGAGCGGGGCGCCACCACCTCCACCATCGTGCTGACGGTAGTCGTCCTCATCTTCGGCGAAGTGACCCCCAAGACCCTCGCCAAGGAGATGCCCGAGACGATCGCAACCGCTGTCTCGCCGGTGCTGAACCTGCTGATGACCCTCCTCACCCCGCTGACCTGGCTGTTCAGCCAGTGGAAGAAGCTGCTGGGACGCTTCGTCCACAGCAGCGAGAGCGACGCCATCACCGAAGGTGAGCTCATCACCATGGTGAGCGAGGCTGAGAACGACGGTGAGCTCACCGACCGGGAAAGCCAGCTCATCCGCAGCGCCATCGAGTTCGATGACGTGGAGGTGGAAGAGATCCTGACGCCCCGCGTAGACGTGGTGGCCGTGGAGGACAATATTTCGCTGGAAGAGCTTGCGCAGACGTTCGCAGAATCCGGCTATTCCCGCCTGCCCGTCTATCACGACACCGTTGACAACATCATCGGCGTCGTCCATGAGAAGGATTTCTACATCGCCCGTCTGAAAAAGTCCGTCACAATGGAGGACCTCATCGCCCCCACCCTCTACACCACCGGCTCCACCCAGATCTCCCAGCTGCTGCGCACCCTGCGGGAGCAGCACCATCACATGGCAGTCGTCGTGGACGAATACGGTGGCACTGAGGGCATCATCACCCTCGAGGACATTCTGGAAGAGCTTGTGGGCGAGATCTGGGACGAACACGACGAGGCTACCGAGGACTTCCGCCAGCAGTCGGACGGCAGCTGGCTCGTGTCCGGCTCGGCCAGCGTGGACGATCTTTACGAGACGCTGGACCTGCCCGAGGATGAGGATATCGACTCCAACACCGTAAACGGCCTCGTGCAGGAAAAGACCCACCATCTGCCCAAGGTTGGCGACCATTTCCAGCTGAACGACTACGAAGGCGTCGTGACCCGCACGGCCCGCCGCCGCGTCACCGAAGTCCGGTTCACCCACACCGCACCTGCCCCGCAGGACGACGAAAAAGACAAGGACAAGCGCTTTTCCCGTCTGGCGCAGCGCACCGAGCCGATAACACTCTATAACACAAAAAAAATCCTCTCCCGATGGGAGAGGATTTTTGATCCAGCGATTACTGCTTTTCCAGCGGCGCATGATGCCCATGCCCAGCGCATAGGGGCCGGTATGGACCGCGATGGTGGAGCCGATCTGCAGCAGGCCCACCTCGCACTGTGCGGCGGGGTACTTGGCACGCAGGGCGGCGCGGGTCTGCATCCAGAGCCGTTTGCCTCTTCTTCATCGTAGCCGTAGCCCACGATGATGCGGTAGTCGTCGGGCGTGCCGCCGTTAGCGTCCAGATAGTTCATCAGCTGCTCAAGGGCCTTCTCAAAGCTCTTCTGACGGCCCCGGGCCACACCGCCCGAGAAGATCTCGCCGTCTTTGAAGAGTATCATCGGCTTGATGCCCAGGAAGTTCGCCGCCCGGCCAGAGACTTTGCCGATGCGGCCGCCCTTGATGAGATAATCGAGGTTGCCCACCGTGAAGAAGATGTTGTTGGTGGATTTTTCCGCTTCCAGCCAGGTCACCGCCTCGTCCAGCGTGCAGCCTGCGTCGCGGATGGCCACAGCGTTCTCCACCATAGTCGCCTCCGTGACCGTAGCCGCTGCCGAGTCCATCACCTCGATCTTCGCGTCGGGGTAGTCCTCGAGCACCAGCTCCCGGGCGTTGCGGGCGCTGCCCACGCAGCCGCTCATCTTGCCGGTGAAGCAGAGGCAGAGGGTGGGGCGGCCGGCCTCAGCCTGACGGCGGAACACCTCCTCGAAATCCTCGATGGAGGCAAGGCTGGTCTTGGGATAGCAGAGGGGTTGTCCACCATGACTGGTAGAAATCCCGCACAGCGATCTCCTTGCCCTCCTTGCGGTAGTGCTCACCGTCCAGCGAAACATAGAACGGCACGATCTCCACGCCTATCTTCTGCGCCATTTCCGGCGTAAAGTCACAGGCGCTGTCGGCGATGATGTCAAACATTAGCGGCATCCTTCTTTCCGGTGAATTCAGGGTTTAGACCACGTGGTGGATGTATGCCTCACGCTCTGCGCCCACAGAGATATAGGTGATCTTGCAGCCCACGGCCTTTTCCAGATACTCGACGTAGTTCTGGGCCTCCTTGGGCAGGTCTTCCCACTTGCGGGCGGCGGTGATGTCGCAGTGCCAGCCGGGCAGATACTCCACCACCGGCTGTGCGGTGTCCAGAGCCTCGCCCATGGGGAAGCGGGTGGTGGTGGTGCCGTCGCTCAGTTTGTAAGCAGTGACCATGGGGATCTTCTCCATGTAGTCCAGCACGTCCAGCAGGGTCAGGGCGACCTCGTCGCAGCCCTGGCAGAAGACGCCGTAGCGGCTTGCCACCAGGTCGATGGGGCCGACGCGGCGGGGACGGCCGGTAGCAGCGCCATACTCGTGGCCGGCCTCACGCAGAGCGTGCTTCTCTTCCTCGGTCATGGCCAGCTCAGTGACAAAGGGGCCGTCGCCGACGCAGGAGGAATAAGCCTTCATGACGCCGACGGAGTTGGTCAGCTTGTGGCCCGGGATGCCTGCGCCGATGGGGGCGTAAGCGCCGATGGTGTTGGAGGAAGTGGTGTAGGGATAGATGCCGAAGTCGATGTCGCGCAGAGCGCCCAGCTGGGCCTCGAACAGCACCTTCTTGCCGGCGGCATCGGCATCAGCCAGATACTGGCCCACATCGCAGATGTAGTCCTTGAAGATGGCGGCATACTTCTCCAGCCATGCCCACATCTCGTCCACGCTGATGGGAGCGGCGTTGTAGCTGCCCTCCATGACGAGGTTCTTGGAGTCCACCATGGTGACCAGGCGCTTCTTGACGGAGTCGTCCAGATGCAGCAGGTCGCCCATGCGGAGGGTCTTCTTCATGTACTTGTCACCGTAAGTGTAGGCGATGCCGCGCTTGGTGGAGCCGAACTGTGCGCCGGTCTTGGACAGACGTGCCTCTTCCAGACCGTCCTGATCGACATGGTAGGGCATAGTGATGGTGGCGCGGTCAGAGATCTTCAGGTTGGCAGGGGTGATGGAGATACCCTGCTCGCGCAGATTGTTGATCTCACCGTCCAGATGGTGGGGGTCGATGACCATACCGTTGCCCATCACGCAGACAACATTGGGACGGAGGATACCGGAGGGCAGCAGGTTCAGCACGAACTTGCCCCGCTCGTTCTTGACGGTATGACCAGCATTGTTGCCGCCCTGATAGCGTGCAACAATATCGTACTCCTGGCTGATCAGGTCGACCATGCGGCCCTTGCCTCATCGCCCCAGTTGATACCCGTAATTGCAGTAAGCATAATAAATGACCTCTTTATTGTTTTTCAAAAGGCGGCCTTTTCCGCGCACCCTGCCCGGGATACGCCGCCTTGGGAAACTTGTTTTCTGCCGCGCAGCTCCTTCCGGAGCACGCAACAGCTCGAGTATAAGTATAGCACTCTTTCGCCCACAAAAAAAGAGGAAAAAGCGGTTTTGTACGACTTTTTCCTCCCGGTTCAGTTCTTTTTGCTCACTCTGTGGATGGTTCCGTCCGGCTCCTTGATGGAGGTGCGCTCCAGCTGGGCGCGAAGGCTGGACTTCATGTCCTCGATATACTCCTTGCGCAGAGCCTGCTGCTCGGCTTTTTCGGCCTCCGTCAGGCCGGTGGTCTTGCTCTTGTGTGCCAGCTCATTGATGCGGGCTATCTTTTCTTTGGTCATCGAAGTTTTCCTCCGTTTGTGGTATAATTAGAAAAATGCTCAACCTCTCCGTCACGCTGACGCCGTGCCACTGCCCGGGTTGCGGCTCCCAGCATCTGCTTCGGCCTTGGTGCGGGCCTCGCATCCTGCTGGCCGCGGCCCCAACAGCGACTCCCTGTTTCCGCCGCTGGCGGCGGTCGTCGTTGTTGCTCCTAACGAGGGGAGGCTTTGGCATTCCGTAAAGCTTTCCCTCTTCGCCAGAGGCTCCCCTACAAGGGGAGCTGTCGAGCGACAGCGAGACTGAGAGGTTGTATGAAGGCAGCCTGCCCTTTTATAGGTTCATTTTAGTATAGCAAAGGACTTTTCTTATGTCAAACCAACTCAATTTTTCACAGCAGATGGACGAAGTGTTGAAAACTCTGGCGACGCCCGCCCCCGGCTGCTGCTCCCATGCCTGCTGCGGCCCCTGTTCCAGCGCCGTGCCTGGAGCGGCTGTGCCGG
>ENA-OQCN01001286-OQCN01001286.1-human-gut-metagenome-genome-assembly--contig:-NODE-1286-length-12659-cov-2.394510_pt1 | contig 12659 bp, 15 predicted proteins | sample MGYA00242497_ERZ504576 | MGnify/ENA primary metagenome ERZ504576 (study PRJEB26092, sample SAMD00036296) | human gut metagenome | host: Homo sapiens | study: EMG produced TPA metagenomics assembly of...
CCGCGTTCTGCCCCGCCAGCCGGAGCCGGTGCGCCCGGCCAAGTCCTTTGCACCGGACGAAGAGGTGGAGAAGTACGGCACCCGTGTGGTACCCTCGACTCCCGCCGCCGCGCCGTCCCGCCTGCAGGCAAAGCCGCTGGACGAGGAGGACGACTGCGAAGAGGAAGACCCCCGTGACAGCATCGCTGAGACGCTCATCCGCTGGGTGCCGCCCATCACCGCCATCGTGTGTGCGGGCATCGCCCTGTGCGGCTTCGTGTATTCTCAGTTCATGATGTAAAATAGGATGTACGGCGGAGGAGGCAGAGGCTTCCTCCGCTTTTAATTTAAGGAATAACCTCTCCGTCTGCTTCGCAACCCGGGCAGTGGCACGTCGTAGGCGTGACGGAGAGGTTTAACAAGGAGAGATGATTATGCCTGACGAAGCTTTGCAGGCCGCGTTCGAGATAAAAGCGGCCTGCGACGACATCAGCCGGAAGCTGCTGCGCTGGCACTGGGAGGAAAAGCCCGGCGCTCACAGCGTGGACGCCCTGATGAAGCATCTGGCCCAGCGCCAGAAGGAGAGCCCCGACTACTACGAGCGCCTGCCGGAGCTGAATGGCCGCACCGGCTGGCAGCAGCTGGATACCACCCTCTGTATGCGCATCCTGCTGGACCCGGAAAAGGACGCCGCCCGGCCTCTGGACCTGCTGGGCAATACGCCCCACCCGCAGCGGCCCGCCGCGCCTGCAACGCCGTGCGGATGGCTCGCAACGAGGCCGCCCACGCCTCCGACAAGACCGCAGCCGCACAGGCGGCGATCCGGTTCAACGAGGCCGTGGAGGAGCTGGAAGCGGGCTATGAGGGAACGGCCCTGACTACCGGCGACCTCGAGAAGTATTACCGGATGGCGGAGGACTTTCTGTCCCGCTGCGGCGCGTCAGAGACCATCGAGCCTCAGAAGAAGGCAGAGGACGAAGCGCCCCGCCGTCAGAAGTCCCAGAAAAGCGGCAGCACATCCCGCAAGCGCCAGAGCGGCGGGAATCGTGCCGCTTCGGGCCGGGGGACATCCAGCCGCAGCCGGAACGCTTCTGGCCGGAACAGCCGCAGCCGCCAGAATATGCAGACCACGGCCCGCCGCAAGAAGCGTCAGCGCACCCAGAGCCGCGCTCTCACCGTGGTGCTGCTGGCCGTCGTCCTGCTGGGCCTGCTGGTTCGAGCATGGACGATGGGGCTGATGAAGTAACACGCTCTACTGAGGTAGATTATGTGAGAAAGTGACCAAAAAATAACGTACTATAATTATAAAACGTCACTTTATCAATTTGATAAAGTGACCCTGACTGATAAAGTGACCCACTTTATCAGCAAGCCTCAGTTTATCACCTTGAGAAAGTGAGATTTTTGGCGATGCTGCGTTAGAAAAATGTCACTTTATCAGATAACGCGCGGGTCTCGGAGGACATCTCAACTTTTTGGGATGTCCTCTTTTTGCATTTCCGGGACAGCCCCCTCATACACTGACGGACAAGGGGGTGTGCGGATGGAGCAGGGGATGGAGATGCTCTTTGCGCTGTTCGGCGGGCTGGCGATGTTCCTCTACGGGATGGACAGGATGAGCCGCGCCTTGCAGCGGGCGGCGGGCGACGCATGAAGCGGATGCTGGCCCGGCTGACGGCCACGCCGCTGCTGGGTGTCCTCACCGGGCTGGCCGTGACGGCGGTGCTCCAAAGCAGCTCGGCAGCCACAGTAATGGTCATCGGCTTCGTCAGCGCCGGGCTGCTGGAACTGCCCCGGGCGGTGGCCGTCATCTACGGCATCAACATCGGCACCACCATGACGGCACAGCTCATCGCCTTCGATGTCCAGACGCTGGTGTACCCGGTGCTGTTTCTGGGCTTCCTCCTCGACTTCGCGGCCCGTAGGCCCCGCTGGCAGGCCGTGGGCGAGGCGGTGTTCTCCTTCGGGCTGCTCTTCGAGGGCATCGACATCCTGGGCCGGGCTTTGCAGCCGCTGGCCGGGCAGGCGGTCTTTCTCGACTGGATGACCCGGGTGAAGGAGTCGCCGCTTCTGGGTATCCTGCTGGGCCTCTCCATGACCATGGTGGTACAGAGCAGTTCGGCCACCATCGCGCTGCTGCAGAACGTGGCCCGGCAGGCCGGGCCGGACGGCATCCACAGCATGCTGGGCCTTGCCGGGGCGGTGCCGGTCCTTCTGGGCGACAACATCGGCACGACGGTCACGGCCCTGCTGGCCTGCATCGGGCAGGGGGAAGGACGCCGCCCGCGCCGCACTGGCCCACAGCTGCTTCAACCTCAGCGGGGAGTCTGCTGGCGGCGGTGCTGCTGCCCTGGTTCGTCCGGCTGGTGGAGTTTATCTCCCCCAAAGGCCCGGAGCTGGAAGTCATTTCCCGGCAAATCGCCAACGCCCACACCGCCTTCAACGTCTGCTGCGCCCTGCTCTGGCTGCCTTTTTGCCGTGGATGGTGCGGCTGGTGTGTGCGCTGGTGCCGGAAAAAGAGAAAAAATAAGAAAAAGCTCCTCATGCCCGTGAGGGTATGGGGAGCTTTCTGCGTTTCAGGGAAGGAGTGCCTTCATCCCAACTCTCAGTCTGCTTCGCAGACAGCTCCCCTAGTAGGGGAGCCTCTGGCGAAGAGGTGAGGCTTTCCGATATGCCAAGGCCTCCCCTCGATAGGGGAGGTGGCACGGCGTCAGCCGTGACGGAGAGGTTAATTTCTCGTTACGCTCTTCCGATACACCGCAAAGGCGATGACAGCCGACAGCACTTCCGTGACCCAGAAGGCGTGCCAGACGCCGGTGGGGCCGAGCTGGCGGCAGAGCAGCCACGCCAGCGGCATGATGAAGATGACGTACCGGCAGAGGGAGATGACCAGCGAGGCCGCACCCTTGCCCAGACCTTCCAGCGCGCCGGAAGAGGTGGTGGACACCGCCGACACCACAAAGCCGAGGCAGATGATGCGCAGGGCGGTCTGGCCGATGGCGATGGTCTCGGGGTTGGAGGAGAACAGGCCGATGAGGGCGCGGAAGCGGCCATACAGATGACGGTGCCTGCCGCCATGATGACGGCGCTCATGCCGAGGGTGAGCTGGTAGAGCTTTGCCACGCGGGCGTGCTCTTTTGCACCGTAGTTGTAGCCGACGAGGGGGCGCATTCCCTGCACGATGCCGCTGGCGGGCAGATAGAGGAAAGTCTGGAGCTTATAGTAGATGCCCAGCACCACCACATAGCTTTCGGAGAAGGCCGCCAGCAGGCCGTTGAGGAAGGTGACCAGCATGGAGGCAGGGCCAGATTCAGGATGGCAGGCACACCGATGGCGTAGAGACGGCCTCGAGAGAGAGGTCAGGCCGCAGAGCCTTCCGGCGCAGATGGACGGGCGACTCGGTGGTGCTGTAGACCACGAGGTAGATGACGAGAGTGGCGGCCTGTCCGATGCCGGTAGCCAGCGCCGCGCTGCAATGCCCATGGCAGGCACCGGGCCGAGGCCGAAGATGAGGACGGGGTCCAGCAGGATGTTGCAGACACAGCCCGAGATGAGGGCGATCATGGTGAGTTTCATCCGGCCCACGGCCTGGAAGAGCTTCTCAAAGGCGAGGCTGGCCATGTTCACGGTGGCGAACAGGAAGACGATGGTGGAGTAGGTCACGCCCATGGAGACAATGGTGCCGTCGGCGGTGAACCGGGCCAGGAAGCCGGGCATGATGGCGGTAGCCGCCAGCGTGCAGAGGATGCCGTGGAGCACCGAGAGGGCCATGCCGTGGGTGGCGGCGGTGTCCGCCCTGTCGTAGTCGCCTGCGCCCCGGTAGAGGGCCACGAGGGCGTTGATGCCCACGCCGAAGCCGATGGCAACGGCGTTCACGAAGTTCTGGATGGGGAACACGAGGGAGAGGGCCGTCATGGCCTGCTCGTTGATCTGGGCCACAAAGAGGCTGTCCACGATGTTGTACAGCGAGTTCACCAGCATGGAGATGACGTTGGGCAGAGCCATCGACACCAGCAGCGGGAACACCGGCTTCGTCTTCATAAAAGTATCGTTCATGGGGGCAAAAGCTTCCTTTCCTGAAATTTCCGCACAAGAAAAGCCACACAACGGCGGCTTGAAGCGGGCCATTGTGTGGCGAAAAGTAGCAAACATCTATGCTGTAAAAATCCACACGGGTTTTATTGAAGTGCTGAGAAATACGGTGCATCGCAAAAGCGGTGTTACGGGACGCCGCCGGACAGCACCGGGATGCGGGCCGGAAAGGGCAGTACGGGAAGAGCCTTTCTGACCGGCCTGCGATAGGATACCACGAAACGGGTGGATTGTCAAGGAAAAAGTATGACTTTTCACAAAAACCAGCATAGAGAGGAAGCTCAGCTGGATAGAGACTCACAGGCCTGTCACATCCAGAAATTCAGGAACTTTTTGGGCCGGTGGGGAGTGAAAACATCCAGCTCCTCATCGTCGAAAAGTGCGTCGCCGTTCTGCAAAAGCTTTGAGGCAGTCTCTCTGCCCAGCTCCTTTTCCAGAACAGCAGCGGCTTCTGCCATCCGGGGCGGGCGTTGTCCAGGGAGTGGGTGTCCGTCGAGATGACGTGGACAAGCTGCCACGAGATGAACTTGCAGAGCGTCCGGCGCAGTTTTGGAGAATCCAGCAGTGCGCCCGCGTTGATTTGGACATAGGCTCCGGCGGCACCCAGTTGTAGAGCAGGGTGGGGTCTTCGAGGACGTAGGGGTATCGCTCGATGTGGGCGATGAGGGGCAGAACACCCTGCTCCTGCAGGAGGGCGAAGGTCTGCCGGATGAAATGGGGCTTGTGGGTAGTGGGAAACTCCACCAGCATATAAGAGGTATCGCCGATGCAGAGCGCTTGGCATCCAGCTCACAGAGCTTGGGGGAGAAGTAGACTTCACAACCCAGCTTGAAGCGGAACTGCATGGCTTCCGGTCCGGTCGGAAGCGCGGCTGTCAGTGTCTCATAGGCGGCCGCACGCTTTTGCAGGAATGCATCGGGAGTCGTCCACTCACTGTTGAAGTGGCTCGTAAAAGCAATGTTCCGCACACCGTCTGCATACTCTTTTTCCAGCAGACGAAGGGAGATCGAAACATCTTTGGCACCATCGTCAATGTTAGGAAGGATATGGCAATGAAGGTCTGTCATGCTTCATCCTCCGTATGTACGGAATGCTTTTCTTTGCCGTTATGCTGCTTTTTTGATGTCAGGCCGCTCTTTTTGGCTGCTGACTCTGAAATGCCATCGGGGGGGGGACCATAGGAATAATTACTATTATAGTAGTAATATCCGTACCCATAATCCGAGCGCTTGAGCGATTTTTTGGCATCATAACGGGTAAGAACGGCGCCAAGGACTTTTACGCCGGCATCCTGAAGCTTCTCGAGGGCTGTCTTGACGCGTCGGTGGACGCATACTTGGAGCGGACGACGAAGAGAGCACCGTCCACGATGCGGCCGATGACGGCGGCATCCGTGACCATCGAGATGGGAGGCGCATCGAGGATGACAAAGTCATAGCTCCCGCGCAGCGTGTCCACCATCTCCTGCATCTGGGGCTGGCTGAGCAGCTCAGAAGGGTTGGGAGGGGTGGTGCCGGCCGGCAGGAACGTCAGGTTGGGGATGTCCTTCAGCTCGACGAGGCGTCGGAGAGCGCCACTTGACGGGACAGGACGTTGGAGACACCTTTCAGATTGTGTCCGGCCTTCAGATAGCGGTGAAGGACAGGCTTGCGGAGGTCGCAGTCCACGAGGACGACCTTTTTGCCGCTTTCCGTCAGAGCCAGCGCCAGATTGACCGACACATTGGACTTTGCCTCTTCCGGGACCGTGCTGGTGACGACGAAAGCGTGGACATCGCCGGAACCGGACAGAAAGTTCAGGTTGGTGCGCAGAGCTTTGTAAGCTTCAACGTAGGCAAACGGCATACCCTTCTGGGTGATGAGCTGAAGCGAACGCTTGCTTGCCGAAGAGTTGGAGATGGTGTTTCGGTTGAACGGATTCCACATGGTATTACACCTCCGGGATAAGGCCGAGTACAGGAAGCTCCAGCTTTTTCTGGATGTCCTCGCTATCGACGATGTAGTCATGGAGCAGGTGGTCGAGAACCAGAATGCCGCAGGCCGCCACAATGCCGCCGAGAGCAGCGGTCAGGACGTACTTCTTCGTCTGAGGGAAGACGGGGTTGCTCGTGATCTCCACGTCGCTCACGACCTTGCAGGAGCCGGCCTCCACCTTGTCCACGATGACATCGGGGGCAGTCTCGGCGATGGCCTGCACGATCTTTCCGGCCAGGGCGGGGTCCTCGTTGGTGACCGTGATGGACATGATCTGGGTCGAGCCCACGCCGTCCACAGAGACGCAGGCCAGCAGCTGACGGTAGGTCATATCCAGACCCAGCTGCTCGATGACGTCGTTCAGGACGATGTTGCTCTTGATGATGACTGCATAAGTGTCGATGAGATTCCGGGCCGAGTTGATGTTGTCACTGGTAATGGAAGCATTGCCGTCCTGCCGGGAATTGACGATTAGATTGACGGAGGCCTGATAGCGGGGCGTCAATACGAAGGTACAGACCAGCAGGCAGATGACCGCTGCCGCAATGCCGGCCGCAGCGATCTGCAATGCGTGGCTCCAGAGAAGCCGCGCCAACTCGAGGAGGTCGATCTCATCCATGTCATGGTTTTGTTCCATAATGTTTTTTCCTTCCTAACAAAATGAGATTTTCGGACAGGAAAATTTTATCATTTTACATCTGCGCTGACAAGGGGATAGGATAAAATAAAAAAGATGAAAAGCGTTTCCGACCTCTGGGAGCCATGCTTGACTTTCTGTTTGAGAGCCTTTACAATGAAGTCAAAAACAGGACAAAAGGGGAAAGATGCCATGAAATGGATGATCGCGTCCGACCTGCACGGGTCGGCTTATTACTGCAAGAAGATGGTGGAGGCCTTTGAGCGGGAGGGGGCTGACCGGCTGCTGATGCTGGGCGACCTGCTTTACCACGGCCCCCGGAACGACCTGCCCCGGGACTACGCGCCGAAAGAGGTCATCCCGATGCTGAACGGCCTGAAGAACAAACTCTGCTGCGTCCGGGGCAACTGCGAGGCCGAGGTGGACCAGATGGTGCTGGGTTTCCCGGTGATGGCGGATTACTGCATCCTCCCGGCGGGCGAAAAGCTCATTTATGCCACCCACGGGCATATCTATAATGGAAAGAACCCGCCGCCGCTGGCCGAAGGGGACATCCTGCTCCACGGCCACACCCACGTCCCGGCGTGGACGGAGTTCGGGCAGAGGAACGTCTGCCTCAACCCCGGCTCCCTGAGCATCCCGAAGGAAAACAGTCCCCACAGCTATATGATTCTGGAAAACGGCGTCTTCTACTGGAAAGACGTAGAGACGGGAGAAATATACCACACCCGTGTACTGTGAGAAACCGGTGCTTGCAATTACCATACCGGTGTGGTATGATGAAGACGGAAACAGAGAAACAGGGTCTTTTGTCTCGGGCGCTGAGGGGTGCGCGGGGCCGACGGCCTTTTGTTTCCCATAAAAAGTTAGGCAAAACTAACAAAATGACGAAAAACGCACGGGCGGCTTGTGCAGTCTGCCCAGTGGATGACGATTCTTAGGAGGTACTGACCAATGGTTCAGACGACGCTGAAAGTAGACGGCATGATGTGCGGCATGTGCGAGAGCCACGTCAACGAGGTGGTGCGCAAGACTGCGCAGGTGGAGAAGGTGACTTCCTCCCACACGAAGGGAGAGACGGTCATCGTCTCAGCCCAGCCGCTGGACATCGAGGCCCTGAAGGCTGCCATTGCCGACACGGCTATACCGTGACTGGCGCAGAGGAAAAGCCGTATGAGAAGAAGGGCTTCTTCTCGTTTTTGAAGCACTGATGACTTCCGGCCCCCGGGTGGGGCTGTATAAGGAGGCAGGCAGAGATGAGGATACTGGTCTATGGTGCAGGTGTGCAGGGCTGTGAGCTGGCCCACCGTCTGCTGCAGAACAAAAAGAATGTCGTCACCATGCTGGCGCGGGGCGAGTGGAAGGAGAGGCTCGACCAAAGGGGCCTCGTCATCCGCCACTGGGCGCAGTGCCGCACCACGGTGGATCGGGTGGCCACCATCGACACGCTGGCCCCGGACGACTGCTACGACCTCGTTTTCGTGACGATGCAGGCCGGGCAGCTGCCCGACGTGCTGCCCATCCTCAAGCAGAACAGGAGCGAATACTTCGTCTTCGTGGGCAACGACCCCCACGCCGTGGAGGTCATGCAGGCCATGCAGCGCCCGGCGGATAAGATCGCCTTCGGCTTCCAGAGCAGCGGCGGCCACCGGGATGTCGATAAGGTCGTCAGCGCCCACGTCGGTGTGGATATGACCATCGGCGGGGCGACCGCGCCCCTTTCGGGCGTCTTCCGCTACCGGGTCAAGACGGCTTTCGAGGGCGCAAAGTACAAGCTGACCTTCGTCAGCGACATGGACGGATGGCTCAAGTGCCACCTCGCCCTCATCCTGCCGGCCTGCTATCTCTGCTACGCCTGCAGCGGCGACCTCTCCAAGGCGACGAAGGAGCAGCGTGACCTGGTCCTCGACGCCGCGTGGGAGGCCTGCGAGATGCTGAAAGCCGCCCACATCCCCGTGGACGACAAGGAGAACACCGACTGCTACCGTGCCGGTACGCCCGGCCGCCGGAAGATGGACGCCATGGTCCTGGCGCTCTGTAAGACCCCGCTGGGCCGTCTTTGCGTCTCTGACCACGCGATGCATGCTGTGGCTGAGATGCAGTACCTCGATGAAGCTTTCGAAGGTCTGCGCACCCGGACGAGCGTCCGGATGACGGCGTGGGATACCCTGCGCAGCCAGATGCCTCGTGGGACATCATGCGGAAAAAGACGGCGAAAGCAAAGCGATAAGTGCATGGAAAAAGAGGCAGATGCGAGTCTGCCTCTTTTTGTGTTTATTCAGCCCAGAAGTCTTCCAGCTTTTTCTTCAACTCTTCCGTATCCCTCAGATACTCCAGATGACTCCAATGCTTCGGGAAGAGCCGGGCGTACTCGCTCTGGGCAAAGCGGTCGTCGAGGAGCAGCACCACACCCTTATCTTCCTGCGTCCGGATGACCCGCCCGGCGGCCTGCAGGACTTTGTTCATCCCGGGCCAGCGGTAGGCGTAGTCGAAGCCCGCCCCGTTCTGGGCGTCGTAGTAGCGGCGCAGCATCTCCTGACGGGGACTCACCTGCGGCAGGCCCACGCCCACGATGGCGCAGCCGATGAGCCGGTCGCCCGCGAGGTCCACGCCCTCGCCGAAGATGCCGCCCATGACCCCGAAGCCGAGAAGCGTCTTCTCCGGGCAGGGCGAAAACCGCTCGAGGAACGCCGCCCGCCCGGCGTCGTCCAGACCGCTCTCCTGTACCAGTGTGCCGATGTCCGGGTGGCGGGCGGTGAAGTCCTCCCACACCTGCCGCAGGATAGGCGTAGCTGGGGAAGAAGGCCAGATAGTTGCCCACCCGGCTGGATGCCAGCACCGCGAGGGCGTCCGAGATGGGCCGGATGCTGGCATCCGCTGGCGGTAGCGGGTGGAGATGGAGGGCAGACAGTAGAGCCCGAGATTTTCTGCCGGGAAGGGGCTTTCCAGCGCCACGGCCCGGGCCTCGGGACAGCCGAGGACGGTGCGGTAGTAGCCCGGCGGCGTCAGCGTCGCGCTGAACAGCGCCGCCGCCCGCCCTGCCGAAAGGCTTGCGTCCACGAAGGGGGACGGGTCGAGGCAGAGCAGCTGCAATTCAAGGTCACTGCCCCGGGCGGTGAGCTGGGCGGCAAAGTGCTCGTCGTACCGTTCCGACGCCCGCAGGATGTCCTGCACCTCAAAGTAGAGATCCAGCAGGGCCGCGTGGGCTTCGGCGTCGGGATCGTCTTCCAGCCAGTCCTGCAAGGGAGCCGTCAGCGCCCGCAGTGGGGCCAGCAGGGCTGAGGGAAGCTCCTTGCAGAACACCGTGCCGTCCTGAGCGTAGTCGGCGGCGGGCAGCTCGATGGCGGGCGTCTCCGCAGATCCCAGCAGGGAGGTCTGGCCGCTGTCGTCCTCTTCGGCGGCAGTGCTGCCCCGGCGGGGCGCGAGGTCGAGACCGCTTTCCGTCCCTCTAAAAAGGCTTTGTCGGCTTTGCTCAGAGCTGTCTTAAGGGTGCTTTTGCCCCGCCCGAGTGCGCGTTTTGCCTCGGTGAGGCTGCTCTTGCAGAAGCGTGCCGAGTACATGGCCCGCGCTCGCTCGGGCAGATTGTGGGCCTCATCCACGAGGAAGAGCCAGTCGCCCGCGCTGTCGAAGAACCGCCGCAGATGCACTACGGGGTCGAAGAGGTAGTTATAGTCGCCGATGATGACGTCGCACCACTCGCTCAGATCCAGCCCCAGCTCGAAGGGGCAGACCGTGAACTGCTTTGCGGCGTCGGCCAGCGCGGCCCGGTCGAAGCGGCCGGTGCCGTCGTCCAGAAGGGCTTTCAGGGCCGTGTTCACCCGGTCGTAGTAGCCGTTTGCGTAGGGGCAGAGCTCCGGCAGGCAGGCGGGATGGCCCTCGGCATCCGGGTGGAGGCAGACCTTCTCCTTGGCTGTCAGGGTCACGCTGCGCAGAGCCAGCTTGGAATCAGACGCCCGCAGCCGTGCAATGGCATCCTCGGCGGCGGACTGAGTCGTGTTGCGGGCCGTCAGGTAGAACAGCTTCTCGCCGCAGCCGGTGCCGATGGCCCGCAGAGCAGGGAAGAGGACGCTCATGGTCTTGCCGATGCCGGTGGGGGCTTGACAGAAGAGCCGGACGCCGCTTTTAGACGGCGCGGCAGTGCAGGCGCGGTAGACTTCGCCTGCCAGCGCCCTCTGCCCGGGCCGGTAGGCCGGAAAGGGAAAATCCAGCGCCGAAAGGCTCACGCCCCGCTGCTCCTTCCACGCCAGCTGACGCTGCGCCCAGGGGGCGTACTGCTCGAGCAGATCCTGCAAAAACGCTTCCAGCTCTTCAAGGGTGAAATGCCGCACGAAGCGGAGGATGTCGTCGGTGTCGATTTGGTAGTAGGTGAGCCGGACGTCCAGCTTTTCCAGCCCCTGCTGACGGCCATACAGCGCCCCGTAGACCATTCCCTGCGCCCAGTGGCAGGGGTTCATGTCCTCGGCGATGTCGTCGGCGGGGACGGCTGTGGTCTTTATCTCGTCGATGACCGTCACGCCCGCCTCGTCGGTGAAGATGCGTCGGCCCGGCCTTCGATGGTGAAGGGGATGCCCGCCGCCTCCCGTTCGCCGGAGAGAAAGACTTCGGCGGCATAGCCTTCGCCTGCGGCCTTTTGGAGCTTGCGGTGGATGCGTGCGCCCTCGTTGGCGCGGTCGAAGCCGGTAAAGCGGTTGTCGATGCTGCCGGTGCGGAGCAAAAATTCACCAGCTGGCGGACAGGCAGGCGAAAAGCAGGCATAGCGGGTCACTTCCTTTTAGAATATCATTCCAGCCCCAGCATCCCGGCGCACTGGGCGGCAGCTTCGTCCACCTTGCCGAAGTCCACGGCGGCTCGGTAGTAAGTCTCCAGCTCGTCGTGGCAGGCTTTGGCCTGTGCCATCAGGTCGGCGGCCTGTTCCAAAAGCTCTGCTGCCGCCCGCTCGTTGAAGCGGAGACGGGCGCGGTAGCCCGCCAGATTTTCCCGGTCCACGAAACGGGTACACCGGACGGCCTGCACGCCGGCAGCTGCACCGGGTGCCACCGGTTGTCGGTGAGGAAAGCCAGCCGGAGGGCCGGATGAAGAGATGGTCTATCTTGTCGTCGGGGTGCATGGCGCAGGGGCAGGTGATGATGTGGTAGCCCCGGGCCAGCGCCTCGGCCCGGATGAGCTCGAGAAGCAGGCGGGAGACGGCGCCGTAGTCGTCATGGAAGACCACATACCGGTCGCCAGCGCCTGTACAGTGCCGCGGTAGAAGACCGGCCCTTTCGGCGTGATGGCCGACAGCAGCCGCAGCTCTTCGCTGGCCGAGGCCCCCTCGGCAGGCGGGGGAGAGTCCGGGCGCAGAGCCGCTTGACGTAGCGGCGGACTTTCTCGAAGTTGGCACTGCACGCCTCAGCCCGGCGGCTGTCCAGCAGCAGGCTCCCGGCAGATGCGATATACCGCGCGCCCGGCTGCGCAGGGCAGTGTTCTGGGCGAAGAGCCGCTTCACCTCGTCGGCGTGGGCGTGGAGGGCGTCGGCGTCCAGTGTGTGGTACAGGCTCACCACCTGCTCCTCTGCGCCCGGGGCGTCCGGCTCCATGACATGGGGTGCAGTGGCGTCCACGATGGCGGCGCGCTTGTCGAGAAAGATGACGCCGTCCAGACTGTCGGGGTCGCTGGCGCAGTGGATGCGCTGGATAGTTCCCCCTTCTGCTCGGCCTTGACGGCCAGCCGCTTCATCAGCGTCGATTTGCCGCAGCCCGGCCCGCTTTTGATGAGATACATCTGCATCCCCGGTTCCTGCCGAAGCGGCTCAAAATAGCCCTTGAACGGCGGGGGTGGTGGTGCCCAGAAAGAAATCAACAGAATCGCTGCGTACAGCATTCATACTCAAACACCTCACTTTGCTATAGGGTATGCAAAAATGAGGAAAAAAGTGAGATCACCGACTGCCCACTACTACGTCTGAGCATCGATCGATGTACAGCTACGTACGTCTGACA
>ENA-OQCN01001289-OQCN01001289.1-human-gut-metagenome-genome-assembly--contig:-NODE-1289-length-12634-cov-1.943632_pt1 | contig 12634 bp, 11 predicted proteins | sample MGYA00242497_ERZ504576 | MGnify/ENA primary metagenome ERZ504576 (study PRJEB26092, sample SAMD00036296) | human gut metagenome | host: Homo sapiens | study: EMG produced TPA metagenomics assembly of...
AATTAAAATCTTCTGCATTGTTCCACCTCCAATTTATAAAATAACATAGTTTTTTGAATTTCTGATGAAGTGCATTATTTCCCTTATGTTTAAGAAACGTCCATCCAACAACAAGAGTTTTTTTGTAACGTAAAAGTGCTAGGTACTCTTACGTTCAATAAAGTAGTTCTGAAAGAAAATTTGCATCCCAGCGCTGAGGTTCGCTCCGACACCAACCTTTTCAAGCTGCCAGAGCAGAAATGTCCCAAGATTTGTGACCGCAGCCACAATCAAAACCAATGTACAAGACAAAACACCTGTGCGTTGCACAGCTTTTTTCTGTGATTCTTGACTTGCAGTAAGCGTCGCTGAATAAACTGTCTTATTCTCCATCGTAAGTAACACCTCCAGAAATATTTTCAGAATCAGACTGATCCATATCGGACTCTGTTCTATTCGTCATTTTACCGTTGGCGTCATACTCCTCGTGGATCTGCTTTCCGTTTTCAAAATAATCTTTCGACAAACCAGTCAAAGTCCCCTTTGCATTATAGATTTCAAGAACTTGTGTTCCATCCTGCTCACTGGTGGCAATACCTCCTGATATAGAAATAGCCGACTGATTCTCCGAAGAAAATCAATAGGCTATATGATAAAATTTATTTATGATAAGTTTGTTTATACTATTTCCGTATCATGAACAAATTACGTTAAAACGGCAGTGGAAATTCTCAAAGATATACGCTTTGCCCAGAGTACATAATTACACCAAATGCTCCTCATTGATCAAGAAGATACTGGTATTTTCTTTTGCAATATCAAGCATACGCTGCGTAAAACCACTTTTGCTGAACAGGCCGAAGATAACATCATACCCAGGATATGCCTTACGAATTTCAACTGCACCATCAACTTTCTCTTTCAGTAAAAAATATACGGGAGCATCCACTGGTTTGACATGATACTTACACTCTCCGGCAAATATCCTCTTGTTTTGATTGTCTATTGCCATTACATCAATCTCTGTATCACCGTCATAATCATTCAACCAATAAGAACCGATACGGGACGGAACAAACGGAATTTCTCCTTGTTTGCATACACTTGCAAATATGTCCTTACAGATATCCTCATATGCAAATGCCACGAATTTTTCAATAAAGTCCTTTCGAATCTCATCCAAAACAATTTGCATATTGTCCAGTTCCAACTCACCTTTATAGGGGTAAACATACCGAAACCAGAAACGGATGAAATTGTCTGCGATAAAATACAAGCCTTTTCTTGATTTTTCCGGATTTTTCTCTGTTACCGGAGTTCTCTTTTCAATGAACCCCAAATCCGCAAGTGTCGATAAATACGGTGTCAATGCATGCGTTTCCTGCCCTAGTGCACCAGCAATTTTACCTAATTTGTGGTTTCCGTCTGCTATCGCTTTTATGATAGAAAAGTAGTTCACTGCGGTCATGGATTCACTTTTCAGCAAGAAAAATGGTTCCTCATACAAAAAGCCACTTTTCGATAAAACAACATCCTTTAATTGATCGACCAAATCACTCCCATCCTCAAAAAACTCAAGATACTTTGGAACCCCACCTGTCACAGCGTATTGTTCTACTGCTTTATCAAAAGGCAGTGCAAGCGCATCATAAACATCTGTAAATGGCAATGGAGCCAATCGCATCTGCGCTGTTCTACGTCCATATAAAGGACTATCATACGACAGCGCATGTTTCTGCATCATTCCTATGAGAGATCCGGACAAAATCAGCATCACATTGCTGTCCTTCAGAATCTCATCCCATGCATTCTGCAAAATAGATGGGAACGCTGGGTTGGTCTTCACAAGATACTGAAACTCGTCAATGACCAGCACTTTTTTCTTGTCAGGCTCATAATCAGCAATAACCTGAAACAAATCAAGCCAATCTGTAAATACAGCTTTCTGTAAAAGGCTGTTTTTCGTCATACGAGCAACAACGCCCGCTAAACGTTTCATGCTTTGAGATTCCAATTCTTCTGTTGCAAGAAAGTAGAAGGCTGTTTTCTTTTTTAAGAACTCTTTGATCAATGTTGTCTTTCCTACTCGACGTCGACCGTAAATAACAACGAAGCCGCCATCGCGCTCGTATTCTGCATTCAATTTTTCCAATTCCATTTTTCGACCTATGAATTTCATGTCTAAGCCTCCTTATGATAAATTAGTTTATGATAAACTCGTTTATATTATACATTCATTTACCAGGAAGTCAAGGTCGTTCATGGAAATCTGTTTATAATCCAGCTATTTTACAGAACCTCTAAGAAGCGCACAAAGTTATTCTAAGTCGCCACTGTCAAATCGCTTTGATTTTCTTGAGATAGCCCACCGCATCGGTATGACCGCGGAAGTAAATCTGCTGTCGCTCCATATTATCCCACTGACGCACCAGATGCAGGTACTGCGTAAAGGCTGCGTATCCCTCAGCGGTCAATCGGATTTCTCCGCTGCTCTCCAAAAGACCAGTCCGAGTGTAAGAGTGCCAGGTATTCTTACGCATTGAATTTAAATACCATGCCTAAAATTGAAAAATCGCATAATTCTCAGCCACGCAGAAAGTACATTTGCACTACAGACATAAGAGTATCCCACTATTCAATTCTATCTATCCAAGAGAGAGAATCTTTTGGTTTATGAGTGCGAATGCTTTTACCTTTAACTTTGATTTCGTATTTCAGTTCCCCGCCTAATAGGAATTGCCTCACCTTAATCATAAGGTATGGCTTGCCATCGTCTCCTGGCTTCGGTCCTATATCCACATTACTGTATTTTCCACGGAATATACGACAGATCCGAGAAACATCATTGGAATCCACATATGCTTTTTGTAAAAATCCCTTCCGAAGATATGGCTTTATTTCTTTTTGAATCTGGTCAAGATCCACTTTTGTTTTCTCCATAGCATTTTCCTTACCTGTTGATTTCAATTATGCCCTTACAAATTACTTTTTTCATCAATTCTTTGGACATTAAATGAACTCCATAATTTAATTATCGGAAATTTCACAAAGCTGTCTTTATCCTTTTTAGATAATAAAGTGTATTCTTGCATTGCAGGAATCCACTGCTCTAACAAAATATAAATACCAACCCTCCCAATGCGTGGCGTTGATGAATCACTTAGCATTCCCCATAACTCTGTTTGTTCCATAATATTCAATGCTCTTGTTCGTTTAATCACTTGATAATAATTTATTTTTGAAACATATTCATCTATATAGACAGATTTTATAAGCCATGAAGCAAAATCATGAGCCACAGTCAAAAAATCATCTCTTCCAGACTGATCATAGGCATCCAAAAGCTCTAATAAAAACCAATTTGCTCTTTCATATATTTCGCGATTCTTTATTGCCTGAAAAGAAGGTAACAAAACTTCTGTTCGGATATTACTAAGAGTAATCATATCCTTCGCCTGGATTATTGAATACTGAGAAGTGGGGATCATTTCTCCATTTTCATTTTCAAAGGCTACCTTTTGCTCTTTTGTAAAAAAATCATAAATTCTATACGAGCCTTCATTCTCTTTGCTCTGCTCAAATACTAACGCAAACTTTAAAGGTCCAATATCTATAGTGGCTACGAACGGAATATCCTTTCTCAAATTTCTTACTTCTTCACCGTCAACAAATGCAATTGATAACCTATTTAAATTTCTTAAATTTTCTTCACTCAGTTCGTCAATATTTAGATCCGAATCACAATGTAATATATCTAATGACTGAACTGCCCTGCAGTAAATTCTAATCTTTGATTTTCCTGTTCTCTATCAAAATTATTGAAATTCCCAGCTTCAAAGTGCATCGGAAAAACTGCACCATTAATTTCAAACTGGCCTGCATCTAAGCATGCCAAAAAAGAATTTTTAAATCTTTCGCAATTATCCTCAATTTATTTGAGTTTTCATAATTGATCTTACATGCAGATTCATCTTTCGGAAACGTGATTTGAAAAGAGCTTCCAATTTTAACAGTAGTTTCCTTCTTGCTTTTAATTCGTGAATAGCCATCATAAAACTTAATTCCATTTACAGTTACTGGTTGAGACACATCTTCTTTTGTATATAAACTCTGAGAAAGCATCTCTAAAGGTTGAGGAATAGTAGTTCCCTTAATCTTTGCATACATATAAACTTCACTATTTAGAAGAACTTCAATAGGATCTTTTTCTCCCATTGCCGATAAAGGAATTGTGATACTTTCTATCAATCCCCCTTTTTCGAGCTCATCTAAAGAATATAGCTTTACATCCAAAATACTTTTTTGTTTTTGGCAATTTTGAAGGCAACTTAAAAAAACTGATCCTCGTTTATTGATATCAGCTGGCAGCTCATTTAACTCAACAGTTTTTGTTTTTGGTCACCTGCCTGAGCTAATATCATTCGCAATTTTACAGGTACCAATTGGGCGTAATAGATTTTATTTGACATTCCGTCACTGGATACATAGACAACAAATAACATACAGCCACCATCATATAGATAGTTTTTCAAATCTGCTGTCTCCATTGAAAATGTGATTTTTTCTTTTAAAAAATCATTATTTTCTGTTCCCTTTACCTGAACGGGTAATCTTCCCTTTAAGTTGTCCTTTGTTTTGGAACTACTGTTATATATGTAGACATTTCCATCCCAGCTCGGTTCTTTATCATTGTCTGGAATGAATTGATCTAATATAGGACAGATAACAATACTATTTCTGACTGCATTCACAGAAAGTGTTTCAATTGCTTTTGAATCCAACATACATCCTCCCCTCCATTCACTTACATTGTTCTGCTATTCCACCATGAGACATATTTCAATCACTCTACGCCTAACGCCTTAAATACCGCATCTTCCGCACTGTTATAGAAGATGATCTGGAAGCTTCCCATAGTTCCGGAAGTACAGTTCCAAGGTCTGCTGCAGATGTAATCGGAAGTAGCACCTTCTTTACTCCACTGTCGAGGCACACTTGCAGTGTATTCGCCAACTCATCTACTTGATCATAGATCCACTGATACTGATTTCTCCTAATACTGCCAGTGTTCCAACCGTCGGTTTTCCTAACGCAATCGAGCAAAGTGCAATCAGTGTCGGAAGTGCCAACCTGTCCGTCATTCCAATTCCCTGCAGATCTTGATATCCGATAATATATCTTTGGATGTCACACTAATGGATCCGCTGATGCGATTGCTATTCGCTTTTAAGAAGTTAAATGCAGTATTTGTTGCTTCTTTTGCATCTCGGTCACTTCCCAGGCCAGTGCGTTCAAATTTTCCATTGCCTGGCAACATCTGAGACTCTAAGCGGAATACACCAATCATTCCTGATTTTCCTCTGGCAACAGAATAAATCTGTCCAGGATTGCAGATACCTTCCGGAATAAGCTTTCCACCGCCTTGTTCCGGTACGGATACAAACTTCTCTTCAAAAGTTTCGTTATCAATGTAGCTGAAATTCACATCATAGAATTCCATGCCTCCAAGCTTCTTTAATTGCTCTTTTACACGACGGCGCATTTCAAGAGCCACTCGCAGGATTTCTTCGATATCTTCTTTTGCAAACTCTCCATTCGGATAGAGAAGCTTCACATATCCATCTACCATTCTACGGACAGCAATCGTGTCACGCTGATTCAGATTTCTTCCCAAACGGAAGTATTTATCCAAAGCATCTCCGTAACTAGCTTTTCTCAGTTCACGAATAAATTCCGCAAGATAGTCTGTAATGAAGCCATAGTCATTAGTAAAATGATCCGGTCTAAACTTCGGAATCTCCCATCCTGGGTTATAGCAATGCATACGATCTAAGAACGCTGTATCAGTTCCCATCTCTACAGGGAAGGGATCAAACAAACTTGATGTCTTCAGAAGCACATCTACACTCTGATTGATATTTCCAACAAATACCATTGATGCACTTGCTGCTATCTCTTCCTTACCGCGTGCAAAGGATCCGGACGCCATGTAGTCTTTCATGATTTGCACGCCATCTTTATCCTTGAAGTTGATACCGGCAACCTCATCAAATGCTACACAATCCCACATACCGACAAGGCCAACCGTCTTTCTTCCCATGTTATAGAATAGATTCGCAACGGTGGTCTGACCACCGGAGACTAAAATACTATTCGGTGAAATCTCTTTGTAAATATGTGACTTACCAGTACTACGTGGTCCAAGCTCACAGAAATTGAAGTTATTTTCTACGAGTGGCAGCATTCTGGTCAGAAGAAGCCATTTCTCACGATATGTAAATTCATCCGGCTCCATACCTGTAGAGCGAAGCAAAATATCAAGCCATTCTTCCTTCGTAAATGCTTTTCTTCCATCTTTCAGGTCATCCAGATCCACATGCGGCATCTGAATCGGTGTCAGTTTATGGATAGAAATCAACGGTGCATTCTTTTTATTCTTCTTGTTGCCCTCCAAAATAATCTCGGATGCATAATCATTATTATTGTACTCAAGCTGAATAATGCACCAGATACCACCGCACAACAAACGGTCATACTGTGTCGGATACTCGTCACTGATTGGTACTCCGCCTAATCCCAAGTTAGAAAATTCTGCTTCATATTCGTCATACTTCAGATTCAGGTGCACACTCACACGGTCAATGATTGTCATAGATCCTGTCTGACGCAATTTAGAAAGCACCTTTTCAGACTCATCCGGACGCACATAGTTTTCGGACAAGATTCTCTTCACGGTTTCAACACCGGATTGGACGATGTCTTCATCGTCTGAACTACAGTACTGTCCAAGCAAAAATTCCAGTACATATACTGGTACATTTGCACCTTCTTTGATTTTCTTAGTAAGATCCTTACGAACAATCTTGCCATCAAAATTCTGGCGCAATTTACGCTGGATCTGCTCTCTTGTATTATTCTTTTCTTCTAACATGTCCATCTTTTACACCCCGAATCCAAAATCATCCGTAAATGGAAGATCCATAATCACCTGTCTGGAAAGGACTTCCACATTTGTCTTATCATTGATTACCTTGAGGAAATACCTCAGGTTATTGTCATAATTTTTCTTCTTAATATCGAACTTCATTGAAACAATTCGATCCCCTGCTTTGTCTGACTTAGAATCCGCCTTATAAATCACCTCATTAGAGATTATTTCTCCGTCACTGGATACAAAATGGATTCGATATGTAGCAGCCTTTACCAGATCATTTATTGGCTTCTCTTGATAGAAATCAAGGGAAATACGAAGATTCGTTACTTTTCTAACCTCTGTGATTAAATTGATCATGGCGTCTTCTGTATCAACAACACCACGCCGTGTCTTTACATACAATGTCGGAATCAACAATTCCTGTGGAGAAGATCCACCATGAACATAATTCATTCCGCCACCGCATTTAAACACACTCATTCCTTTGGCCAGATTGATATAGCGATCATCATTACTACTGAGCATAGCGCTTAATCTCATGGCATACACACCTAGTCTGGACAAATTACTTTTTGAGATAATGAATCTTCTATCCGCTAAGCCTTCCTTGCCAACCTCATTTTCAAGCTTATCTGTAGCCTCCAAAGTTTTTCTCGTATAGATAAAGCCATGATCTGCTGTTATTAAGAAACGGTATACATTGCCGCTCTTTGAAAGCTTCTTTACCAATTTGAAAATTTCAGAAATGGTATCGTCTACTGCTCTGAACACGGAGTTCTCTGTCTTCATTGCCTCACCGGTAGCATCAATACGATTGTGATATACATAAATCACTTCTTTTCCGGATGTAAAAGCACGAAGTTCTGTCGTTTTCATTCCATTAATGGAATCAAAATCGATTGCAGCGGAGTTTGCATTTGCAGACTGAAGAATCTGCTCTCTCTGCATAGTAGTGGCACAAGGCTTCCCATCAATCAAAATCTTATGCGAATCATCATCTGCCATCTCAATGCTCTTATGTGGTAGTAATTCTGCCATACCAACAGCTGTTACCGCAGGAAGTGTTCCCATCTTCACCTTCATCTGAACGGTGCAGTTCTGATCTTCTGCAAATACTTCCTCCAATTCCTTTGCCGCTTCAAAACGGAAGGCATCGGAAATAATGACTACAACCTTTTCCTTAATTAGTCTTACCTCATCTGAGTAGAAATGCCTCTGGAGTGGAATGATTTTCTGCAGATTATTGTTCTCAAAAGCTGTACTCCACGCAAATACTGATTTCTCCAAGTATTCCGTTGTGTAAATGTTCTGGATCAGCTCACGTACTTTTTCAAATGGGGTCGTGTTCTCAATACAGTCATACGCAGCGATAAAATGACGATATTCTGTATCAATGCGATAATTTTTATCTACATACGCATTAATCTGATCTTTCAATGCATCCTCAGCAGCAAATCCTGTTGCATCCAGTAACTGTCTTGCTGCACGGATTGCCTTATACTCTGGTTCAAAAGCACGATGAAAGTGCTGCTTCTCCCTAAGAGTGCAAAGAGCCGTGATGCTATACCCATTCAGTGCTGCATTCTTATCTTCTGCGAGAATGCGTTCGATCATCCAGTGCAGAATTGCATGGTCGATTGTTCTGAATGAACCAACGCTTATCAACGATTCCAGAGGAATCACCATCAAAGCCTTAGATACATTCAATTTTTTCGGCAACCAGATCAGACAATTCATCAAAACATTCCTGATAGATCACATTGTTCATCATGTTCTCAAGAAGAACTGTGATGTTGCTTGCCTGCCGTTTCATGCGATCCTGCATGAAGATCTTCCATTCTTTTGGCGCAACTTCCAAATCCTCGTGGAAGGTATACACAGCAAACAACGACATGACAAGTTTCAATAGACTAGGCTTTGAGTCATCATATCCAAATCTGCTGTCAGCTAATTTCCAGAACGCATCCTCAAGTCCAAATTTAGACAGATCCGCTATAATCTGCTGCTGTTCAATATCTCCTGCAGAAAATACCGCATAGAAAAGATCATCTACCGTCGTATTACGTGCATTTGCAACAACACACATTGCAATCAACATCACCAGATCTTCATCTGCTGATGTCGTGTCAAAATCATGGGAGCGTTCAATAAACGCATTGATACGCTCGTTACCAGCTTTACGCTGTGCTGCAGTAACCTTTGCCTTCTCAGCATTAAAGAATCCCTTCAATCCTTCAAATGTACTGCGAAGCCTTGCCGGAAGCCTTACCTCCGCAGCAATCAAGGAAAGCTTATCAGCATAAAATTCTCTCGAATACAATAGCGTGTCTTCTAGATGATTCTTGGACACATCCGGCTTTTCAAACGGTGCATAGATTAAAAATCTACTATCTGGTTCTTCATGCTCTAACAACATCTTCACACGGAATGCATTCTGCTCCGATAAATGCACAATCTGAACTCCAGGGAGATTCAGCTGATCAACTCATCTTCAAAGGAGCTTTCTGCATCATACCAGAAAACCATTCTCTGTCCGCTTTGATATTCTGTATTTAACTTTTTCTCAATCTCCTGAAGATTCAGTTCGTCCATCTGATACTACCCACTTTCCGTTCTTTTTCGATCCTTGTCTGGAGACAATTTCCTTCTTCTGTAAGGAAGTAAACAAACGCTTTACTTTTGCAAGCGATAAACCTGTTCCTTCTGCGACCAATTCTTTTGTTGCCGAAGGATTCTTTTGAATAAAGTCAATAATTGTTTTTTCATCTTCATTTAACGGCTCGTTTATCGTCTCATTTAATGGTTCATTATTTGAGCCTTTATTTGAGCCATTACCTAATGAATAGTCAAAAGAATATGCATCATCTAATGGTACACAAATCCGGAACACATCGCCTTCCTTGAATTCCGGATCTTTTCCAGAATAACATTTGCTGTATTTAAACAGCTTTCTTGTACCTGAGCCAAGATTATCTGCCAACCCAATCGTTCGGAAAAACTTTGCAATAATCGGATTTTTCGGATTCGGCTCTAGATTATCCGGTGTGATAAACCAGTCTCCTGTCGCTCTATTAGCGTTCTCCACATACATCTGATCCTTTTCGATGACAAACTTTGCCATGTAGGAACTTGTGTATTCTCGATGCATGAGGGTGTTACTGATCATCTCTCTTGCAATGATATTCCGAAGACTAACACGGTTGACATCCTCTAGGAAGAACTTATCCAAGAGATGCTTCTTTGCAAACTCCATCAATCGATCATAGCTTTCTATCAGATTGGTCTGTACCACCTCTCTGTCATCGTAACGATCTATATTCACCTTACGAAGCAGTGCATCTGTCAGATATGCCGGACAGACATCTAATATTGTCGTATCTTTTCCCAATAACATAATTCCCGCAAGATTGATTCCTGTTTCGCCGGTAGCACGATCTGCGCCGTACAGACCTGCACTTTTGAGAAGATCCTGATCGGACATCTCCTGCCATGGATGCGTGCCTCCTGCATTATTCACTGCCATCTGTCGCACTCTTGGTAAGAGATCCATTCTCAAATCATCCATTGTGACATACGGATAGATCTTCTTCTCAGTAAAAATATTCTGCTTACGAATATACATCTGTGCAATTTGTGCAGTTGCAGTTACCTTCACATCTGCATCATCCACACGATCATAGATTACCTTCTTATAACTGTGAACCTCTGCACTTGGCGGTACATGTACGTGAATGATGGTCTTTCCATCCTCTGTTTTCACGATTTCCGGTGCCAAGTAGATTGTCGGAGAAAAGACTAACGGATTACTGATCTGCTTGATAAAATTCTTAATCATATCCGGTGCGGCTTTCTCTGGCAGTCCACAGACCCATCCATCATTCAGAACTCCAAGGAATAAATCTCCACCAAAACGATTCAAAAATGAACAAACAGACTCGTAGACATCACTTTCGATACCATTACCACATCGCTTAAACTCAACAGCTATGGTCTCTCCAATTTCAAGAATAGAATGTAATGTTTTTAAATCCATAGTCTTCTCCTTTCTACTGCTTAACGGCTCTTTAATGGTTCACAAACCGAGCGTTAAAGAGTTTTTATTTGATTGGTGCTAAGATCTTAAACTGAGTTCCATTACGGTCTGTCTGCACCTTCTCATAATTCACTTTGACTCCATCATCCAGATCAATATCAATATGTTCATTTGTCATATGATCCAGACTTTCGTCGTATTCTTTAATCTCAGCAATCTGCTTCAACAGATGATCTCTTCTCTGTTCTTCCACTGCCTGCTGCCGTTTATCCGTCATATGCTCAAGCATTGCATCAATGGCACGTACTTCTATTTCATATTTTTTCCCTGAATCTTATGAAGATATACCAGTACACGACCGATGGAGTTCTTATCCCAGCGATGCATATAAACAAGAGCCTTAAAGCCATTCTGCTTTCCACTATCAAAAAGCCAATAAATCGGACGCTTCTGATAGGTCTTGCAATGATCCTTGAAGAATCATTCAAGAAATAATTACGGATAACTTCTCTGCTTGTCGCTCCCTTGCCTCCAAGTGCATTAGCAATAAAATCAAGGTTAGTTTCCAACGATTTCTCGCCATATACAATCTTTAAAAACTCACAAAGACGTTCCACAATATCATCATCCATGTACTTATGATCGGTAATTGGAATGACATTATCTTCATCCGGCAAGAAATTTGAATACTTTGTTTCATCCCATTCTCCACCGGCATATGCAAGACCTTCTGTACTAAGAGAATAGCGGCCAAACATGCATCCGACGGCATATGATAATAAAGATACAACTTCATCTTGCTTAGTTCTCACATAGGGACTACTTTGCATAGATTCCGGTATCTCTTTCTTATTATCATATATCCGATGAATAGTTATATCCCTGTCCTCCACGCTAGGTTCCAGTTCATCATTAAGTCCATAAATATTGATAAAAAGACTATTCAATTCTTCTTCACTCGATTTCAACTGAAGAAAACGTTCCTCACAGTCCTGTTTCCATTCCAAGTAGCACTCCGCAAGAGTAACTTGTTGGTGTTGCTAAAATTGTTGCTATTACTTGTTGCCACACCAATAAGCGGATGCTTAATGAAATCCCATGATTGTTCATATGAATTCCAGTCATATTTAGATAAATCTACTAAACGCTCTACAATTTCCACAACTGTGTCCCTTTTTGTTGAATCAAAAGCAACTGGAATCTTTCCCACTTCACCTGACTCAAATCTGACTGTCGGTGCAATCATTTGAAGAATCTTTAAAACAACCTTACTGTTTAATAATCCAGTCAAATAATCTAAGTCACTTGATCCATTTGATATTATTGACTGTCCCGCATTGCTAAAAATAAAGCCCTCTTTATATCTTCTAAATCCTGTTTTTGCAGAAGAAACTGCAGTCCAGGTAATGCCTTCGCAAAAAATAATATTTTTCATTTGTAATCTTCCAATTAAGATTATCTCCTAGTTGTGGGTATACCTTTCTTGTATTGTCTTTTATTTCTTTACCATTATTTTCCCAATTAACAACATAATCATTGTTACCATACCACCTTCTAAAATCGCCACCTTTATGATATGGAATCCATTTGGCAGCAGATTGCTCCACCTCATCAGCACTTTCAAAGCCGAAGCCAATTTTACAGTTATCTACTTCGAACCAAAATCTAAGAAATCTATTATTATCACC
>ENA-OQCN01001290-OQCN01001290.1-human-gut-metagenome-genome-assembly--contig:-NODE-1290-length-12631-cov-4.216811_pt1 | contig 12631 bp, 14 predicted proteins | sample MGYA00242497_ERZ504576 | MGnify/ENA primary metagenome ERZ504576 (study PRJEB26092, sample SAMD00036296) | human gut metagenome | host: Homo sapiens | study: EMG produced TPA metagenomics assembly of...
GAAAATAGGAATAGCATGGAAATTGCTGGCTGGATGTATTCCTTGTATCATACTGACAGGAATTTATCTGCTGTTAAGAGTTGAGGGAATGGATGAGTAGTGAAGTATTTGATTTGATTAAATTTTTCTGGAAGCATTATAATGGAAAGGGATTTTACCTGTATCTCTTTTTAGGCTGTATGGTTCTGCTTTTGTTTTTAAGAGAGAGAAGGAAATATAACCGTTATCTGTTTTGGTACTGTATTGGTGGACTGATTTTGTACTGGATTCCGTATACGGCAAAAATTATTATGGACTATGCAATTGGAAAGACGGTTTACTGGAGAATGTTCTGGCTGCTTCCGATTACGTTTGTGATTGCTTATTTTGCTGTATCGTGTATCTCACAGTTAAAGAACAGACTTTTTGCAGTGGTACTGGCAGTGCTGATGCTGTCCGGACTTGCCTTTAGTGGTCGGCTGGTTTACAACAAAGATGTATTTCATAAATCAACCAATTATTATAAACTGCCACAGACCGTGCTTGGTGTGTGTGATGCAATGAAAAAAAATGCCGATGGAGAGGAAATTCGGGCAATTGTTCCGGATGAGCTGATTTCTTATGTCAGACAGTATGACCCGTCGATTCACCTGATTTATGGACGCGATGCAGGCAAGGATTCAAGAACCGATACCATGGAAGCTGCGATTGTGTATGATGTGATTAATAATGAAGAACAGGATAAAGAGACCTTTCGGGAAGCGCTTGCTCTTTCCGGCTGTAATTATCTTGTACTTTCAGAAGAGCATACCATGGACTGGTATGCGGAAGAAGAATACGAAAAAATCGCAAAAATTGATGAGTATTGTATTTATAGAATTGACAAATAGCAAGTATGAGATGTCTGTATCTTTTTGGGTACAGGCATTTTTTAATCCTTTCGATTGAAATTCATAAGAGAAAATGGTATATTGTAAAGGTTAAGTATACTTTACCATAAGTAGAGGAGATTAGAATGAACATATTTAGAGAATTGTGGAGAAACAAGACCCTGGTGTGGAAACTGGGTAAAAATGACTTCAAAACAAAGTATGCAGGTTCTTATTTTGGGATTTTATGGGCCTTTGTACAGCCTATGGTTACAATTTTGATTTACATTTTTATTTTCCAGTTTGGATTTCGCGTTATGGATACGCCAAACGGATATCCGTATGCGCTGTGGCTGATTGCAGGTATTATTCCCTGGTTTTTCTTTTCAGAGGGAATTATCAATGCAACCAACTGTTTGATGGAATATAGTTATCTGGTAAAGAAAGTCGTATTTAAAATCAGTGTACTTCCGCTTGTAAAAATTTTATCGGCGTTATTTGTACATTTGTTTTTTATTGCATTTGCGATTTTTATCTATATTATTATGGGAAAGACACCGATTGTTCAGATGGCTCAGCTTGGCTACTATACAATCTGCGCAATCTGTCTAATTACTGCGATTGCCTATTTTACCTGTTCCATCGTACCGTTTTTCAGAGATTTTGGAACGATTATCAATATCCTGATGCAGGTTGGTATGTGGGCATGCCCGATTATGTGGGATATGTCAACGTTTAAAATGCCTGCAAAAGTTGAATTTCTTTTAAAATTAAATCCGCTGTATTATGTTGTACAGGGATATCGTGACAGTTTCATGGATGGAATCTGGTTCTTTGAGAGACCAAAGATGACGATTTACTTCTGGGTTGTAACTTTAATTATCGGAGTGATTGGATTTACTGTATTCCGTAGATTAAGAGTACATTTCTCAGATGTATTGTAGGAGGGACACATGGACGATATTGTAGTATCAATTAAAGATGTCAGTAAAGTATACAAATTATATGATAAACCGATAGACAGGCTGAAAGAATCCCTGTCTATTACGCATAAGAGCTATCATCAGGATCATTTTGCCTTAGAGGGAATTTCACTTGATGTGCATAAGGGAGAATGTGTTGGAATTATCGGAACAAACGGTTCCGGAAAATCTACGCTGTTAAAGATTATTACCGGTGTATTAAGTCCGACAACCGGAAGTGTTACCGTCAATGGGAAAATCAGTGCACTTCTTGAACTGGGTGCCGGCTTTAATATGGAATATACGGGAATTGAAAACATTTATCTGAATGGTACCATGCTTGGGTTTTCAAGAGAAGAGATGACAGCAAAACTTGATGATATTATTAATTTTGCAGAGATTGGCGATTTTATCAATCAGCCATGTAAGACTTATTCGAGTGGTATGTTTGCCCGCCTTGCATTTGCAGTTGCTATCAATGTAGAGCCGGATATTTTGATTGTCGATGAGGCATTGAGCGTTGGAGATATTTTCTTCCAGTCGAAATGTTACCGTAAATTCAATGAATTTAAAGAAGCAGGAAAAACAATTATTTTTGTTACGCATGATATGGGAAGTGTTATCAAATACTGTGAAAGAAGTATGCTGATTCATCACGGACATCATGTGCTGACCGGAACGTCCGCAGAAGCAGTGGATGTATATAAGAAAATCCTTGCAAATCAATATGATGACAGTGCAAAGGACGAAGAACAGGAAGAAACTACAGAGGTAGAAACTCAGGAAACAGAAACGAAAGAAAAACAGGAAGCAAAAGGCTGGAAGAGTAAATTAACTTTAAACAGCAATCTGGATTCTTATGGAAGTCTGGATGCAGAGATTGTGGATTTTGCAATTGTGAATGATAAGGGAGAAATCAGTTCTTCCGTAGATAAAAATAAACAGTTCCGTATTAAGATGAAGATTCAGTTTAAAAAAGATGTGGACCATCCAATTTTTGCTTATACGATTAAAGACAGAAAAGGTACGGAAATCACAGGTACCAATACCATGTTGGAAAATTATACACCGGCACACTGTAAGGCAGGGAGATCGTTACCGTTAATTTTGACCAGATTATGACGCTTCAGCCAGGGCAGTATTTTCTTTCTTTTGGTTGTACCGGTTATAATGGGGATGATTTGGAGATTTATCACAGACTTTATAATGCCTGTCACCTTGAAGTATTTTCAAAGAAAGAGGGAACGCTTGGTTTCTTTGATTTGAATTCAACGGTTTCTTATGACGGGGCAATACAAACGAAATAATAAATAATAGAAGGATTATATGGGATGAACGAAAAGATTGGGAAAGTTACATTAAATCTGGACTATTATGAAGGTCAGGATTTTTACAGTGACGGTGTGATTGAAGAGCATCTGTTAGAGCTGGTGAAACATCACGAACCTGAAGAGTATCAGGATATTATCTTAAAAGAAAAAACTGGGCTGTGATGTATCATCTTTCACAGCAAAGAGAGAATATTTTAGAGTGGTATCCGATAACAAAGGAAGATTCCGTGCTTGAAATCGGAGCCGGATGTGGTGCAATCTCTGGTGTGCTTGCAAAAAAAGCCGGACGGGTTGTGGCAAATGACCTGTCTAAGATGAGAAGTTCAATTAATGCATGGAAGAATAAAGAGGCAGAAAATCTGGAGATTGTAGTCGGAAACTTTAATACGGTATCTGATAATCTGACAGAAACCTTTGATTATGTTACCTTGATTGGCGTGTTTGAGTATGCAAAGACTTATATTCAGGAAGAAGAGCCATATCGGGTATTTTTAGATAAAATCAACCGTCATTTAAAACCGAATGGAAAGATTTTGATGGCAATTGAAAATAAGCTGGGACTAAAATACTTTGCAGGCTGTAAAGAAGACCATGTCGGTCGGATGTTTGAAGGAATTGAAGGCTATAAAAATACATCCGGAGTAGAGACATTCAGCAAAAGAGAATTAGAGAAACTGCTCGATGCAAATGGCTATCACAATTATCGGTTCTATTATCCTTATCCGGATTATAAATTTGCAACAACCATTTATTCAGATTCTTATCTTCCAAAAAAAGGAGAACTGCGGAATAACCGCCGAAATTTTGATGCAGAGCGTCTGTTGCTTTTTGATGAGGGACTTGCCTTTGATACCATGATTAGTGCTGAATTATTCCCGCATTTTTCCAATTCCTTTTTTGTAGAAATTCAGAAAAAGGAGGAAAACAATGCCTGAGATATTATATTCAAAATTTTCAAAAGACCGTCAGAAAAAATTTCAGATTGCAACGATGATTGTAGAAGAAAACGGAGAAAAATCGGTCATAAAAAAAGCGATGCATAAAGAGGGAGAAGCCCATGTAAGAAAGATGGTCGAATCCCGAGAACTGCTTTCGGAATTATTTGTAAATTCAGGTGTGGAAATGTGTCCATGCAAAGAGGAAAATGGTCAGGTCCGTTTTTTATTTGTGGAGGGGGAAAGCTTAGAAGAAAGAATCCACCGCCATTCAGAAGCAAATGACTATGAAGCCTTGAAAGAGGATTATCGTTTTCTTGCAAAGATTATTTTTTCCGTAAAAGGAATGCATACATTCGAGAGCAGTCCGGCATTTGAAGAAATTTTTGGCTTTCCAAAGTTTAAAGAAGCGCAACATTCGGCAGATATTTCCAATGTTGATATGATTCCGGCAAATCTTCTGCTTGGTAAAAAATGTGTGCTGGCAGATTATGAATGGGTCTTTTTCTTTGAGATTCCATTAGAATTTATCTATGCAAGAAGCATTTTCTTGCAGGAAGCAGTCTGCGGTTTAGATAAGAGTCAGTTAGAAGAACTCTATGCAATTGGCCGTGTAGATATGGAAGAAGTGCCGGTTTATTATCAAATGGAAGTGAACTTCAAGAACATGTGGCTGGAAAAGGCGAAAAATATGCCCTGTCCCATCTGTACCAGAAAATGCACTGTAAATCTTATCCTGTCAGTGAATGGGATTATAAGAAACAGTTCTTTTCTATCGGTATCGAGGGAGATACCGGTGAAGAATGGGAAGAAATCAGCTACGAGCAGACCATTCATTCTGAGATTAAGAGAACGATTCAATTAAAAGCAAACCAATATACCAGACTTCGGTTCAAACCGGTGGATTCTAAAAGTATTATAAAAATCAGGAAACTGGTCGGAAAGAAAGAAAAACAGGAAGTCAGTTTGAATTTTACTCATAATGCAAAACTGGTGATTATTGATGATTATTATTTCATAGAACCACCGGTACTTGAAATCGCACTTGGTGGATGTGAAGAAATCGAATTTGATTATTTGGTTTATCGCAGAATGATGGTGTCATTGACCAGATGGTGACATTTATTCAGAATGAGAAAGCGTTAAAAGATGAGAGACAGATGCTGACTGAAAAAAATGCAGCACACGAAGCCAGGATAGCCAAACTTGGAAAAGAGTTAAATGACTTACAGGCGACCGTAGAATATCAGGCAGAAAAAATCCGACAGCTTGAAAATTTAAAAGTCTATAAGATGTATCAAAAAGTACGTAAAATAGTGAAAAGGGGTAATTGATGTATGGACGTATCCATTGTAATTCCTACTAAGAATGCAGGTTCTTTATTTGAAAAAGTGCTGGATATGATATTTTCCCAGAAAACCATTTATGAATATGAGGTTATCTGTGTGGATTCCGGTTCAAAAGATCAGACACTTGAGGTAATTAAAAAATATCCGTGCAAATTATATCAGATTCCGGCATCAGAATTTGGACATGGAAAAACCAGAAATTACGGGGCTTCTAAGGGAACAGGAACTTATATTGTATTTATTACACAGGATGCACTTCCTGCAACGGACACCTGGCTTCAGAATTTTATTGATGCCATGAAAAAAGACCCGGAAGTGGTGGGTGGATTTGGAATCCATTATCCTTATCCAGGCTGTAATTTTATAGATAAGAGAGATATTGAAGGATTATTTCAGGGATTTGGTTCTGATAATACGATTTTTTATATGGAAGATAAGGAACGCTATGAAAGAGAAGAAGGATATCGACATGTACTTGCTTTCTTCTCAGATAATAATTCCTGTGTCAGAAGAGATGTATTTGAACAGCATCCTTATGATGATGTTAATTTTGCAGAGGATCAGATTTGGGCGAGAAAGATGATCGAGTTGGGTTATAAAAAAGTATACTGCCCGTTTGCACCGGTTTATCATTCTCACAACTTTAAATTAAGTACTTACTTTGCAAGATATTATGATGAATATAAAGGTCTCTATGAAATTCATCAGTATATGATGGCACAGCATTTTCGACAGCTCCCACGTCTTTGGGTGCGTCAGGTCAGAGGAGACTGTGCTTACATCCGTCAACAGCCGATTGGAAAGAAAACAAAAATCAAATGGGCTATTTACTCCGCATTTCGTAATTTCGACCGTTTTGTCGGGGGGACACTTGGCGGAAAGTACCATACTTATTCGGAAGCAAAACAGAAATTTCTGGACAAACATATTTCACAGCAGTACAGACAAAGAAAGGCTTAACTGGTCTTAGGTGAGAAAGGAAAAAAGAATGAGCGATAATGTAGTAGAAAGAGGAATGAGATATTTAAAAAATAATGGCGTGAAAGCAACATTAAAACGTATGAAAAACGGACCTGCACCGATTCCGCCAAAGAATAATCTGCTTGGATTTTATAATTTTGTAGTCAATACAGAAGAAATTCCATTTGATAAAAAGGCGTATGAAGAGGCAAAGAAAACTGGAAAAATCACATTAAACTGGGTCATTCCGGAAATGAGTCCGGGTTCAGGCGGACATACCACAATTTTCCGTTTTGTATCAAATTTGGAAAAATTAGGTTTTCACAGCAAAATTTATCTGTATATGTCTCCGACATTTAAAGATAATGAGTCCATCCGCAGTTTCTTAAAACAGCATTTCCCACTGTTAGATGAGAGAGTAGAAGTTTACTGTGATGTATCTCAGATGGGATTTGCACACGGTACAGTTGCAACTGCATGGACCACTGCTTACTATGTCAGAAGATTTAATAATACCATTTCTAAATTTTATTTTGTACAGGACTTTGAGCCGTATTTCTATGCACATGGTTCAGAATATGAGTTTGCAGAAAATACTTATAAAATGGGATTTCGTGGAATTACTGCCGGTGACTGGTTAAAAGATGTAATGAGAAACGATTATGGCATGACAGCAGATAGTTTCTTATTCTCTTACGATGACAAGATTTACAAACCAAAAGAAAAAACAGATGACAAACCGAGAGTATTCTTCTATGCAAGACCGGTTACTCCAAGACGTGACTTTGAGCTTGGTATGCTGGCAATCAATGAATTATGGAAGAAAATGCCGGACTTAGAGGTTATTTTTGCAGGATGGGATGTCAGCAACTATGAAATTCCATTCCCACATCAGAATCTTGGAACTGTAACACCACAGGTACTTGCAGATTCTTATGTAAAATGTGATATGTGTCTGATTATTTCAAACACAAACCTGTCCCTGCTGCCACTTGAAGTTATGGCTTGTAACTCTGTTGCAGTCTGCTCGAAAGGAGAAAACAGCACCTGGCTTGTCAATGAAGAAAATTCTATCTTAGTAGATTATGACCCGAATCAGATTGCAGATACAATGGAAGATTACTTCAAACACCCGGAAAAATTAGCTTCAATCCGTAAAAAAGGTCTGGAATTTGCAAAAAATACTTCATGGGAAAGAGAAGCAGAAAAAGTAAAAGAGGCAATTCTTAGAGGAATTCATGAAGATGAGCAGAAAATTCAAAAATAAACAGAAACTTGGACGGACAGTCTGCATGATTTTTGCCCTGCTTCTGGTATTTGGAATTTATCTGGCATGGGCCTGCAGTCAGAGGCATAATTTTTCACCCGATGAAGGGATGCGTTCCCGAATCGTGCAGTATATCTATGAGCATGGAAAACTGCCGCACGGTGGAGACCCCGAGATAAGAGATGAAGATTGGGGAATTTCGTATGCGTTTAATCCGATTTTAAGTTACATGATTTCTGCGTTGTTTATGAAGATTACTTCATTTTTTACGACAGATGAATGGGCACTGTTGATTTCTGCAAGAATGGTTAATGTTCTATTCGGAACAGCGTCAGCGTATTGTATTTTTAAAATCGGAGAAGCATTATTCAAAAAAGGAGAAAGGGTGATGTTCTTTTTCCTTTGTACCCTGCTTCCCGGTGCTGCAATTTTATATACTTATATCAATTGTGACGGACTTGCCTTATTTCCTCATCGTTTATTATTTATATGTGGGTGAGGGCAATGAATGAGGGCTGGACAAAGAAGAACAGTATTCTGCTTGGAGTTGCATTATCACTTTGTGCGCTTTCCTATTATGATGCTTATGGTTATGCACTGTGCAGTATTTTATTCTTTGTCGTTTCCTCCCTTGGCTATGGCAAAAAGAAACCAGATTTTAAATTAATGTTCAAAAGAGGTCTGTTAATCACGGCAGTTGTCGCAGTGCTTGCCGGATGGTGGTTTGTAAGAAACTATATCATCTATGATGGAGATTTTCTTGCAAGAAAACCATGCATGAGTATGCAATCAAATATGCAAAGCCACAGTTTAATCCCAAAAATGTAACGACATTTAAGGATTATCCGGAGGCAAACATTATCTCGATGTTAAAATATCATGCTCCCGGTTTTAAGTACCGCTGGGTTGGAATGGTAGTCTATGGGGTAGTTGGAATCTTTGGATACAATCAGATCTTTCTTGGAAAAAAAGTGTATTATCCATATTTTGCATTGATTCTTGTCGGGCTGGTATTTGTAATCTGGAAAGCAAGAGATATTTTCTATTTAAAACGAGAGCAGGTTATGCTTGAGAAGAAAATTAATGAAGAAGAAACCGTAGAACAGGTATTAATCCGTCAGAAAGGAATCCGTCCGCAGGGATTATTCCATCTGTGTCTTTTACTTGGAATGATAATTCCGAATGTTTTGAACTTATATTATTCTTATACTTCAGATTATCAGCCACAGGACGCTACAGCATGCCGATGTTAGTTCCGATGATGTATTTTGTAACGATGGGATATTCAAGAGTCGCAGACCATTTTATTAAAAATCAGAAATTAAAACAGCTTTGCTATTATCTGGTTTCAATAGGAACAATTGTAGTTGCACTGTTTTTATGGGCAAGACTGTTGTATCCATTATATCTTCAGAACTATAATGGTCTGCATTAATGGATTTCCGGAATTCTTCAACAGACAGATTCTGGGAGTGCATGATTAGTCATAAGGGGGAATAAGATGCCAAATTGGAACAATCTCACGTCAAAGGTAATTCAGACGGTAGAAGCAGACGGAATTTTGGGACTTGGAAAACGCGGTGGAAGATATTTAAAAAAAAGGTTCGGAGCTTTAGCAAAAAAAGAGTCCGAACCGGTTTTTAAAGATGTGCTGTTTATTGATGGATGTGGAACAGTACTGCCACATCCGTCAAGATATCGTGTCAGCCATCAAAGAGAACAGCTTTTATCTTATGGGATTACATCAGACCAGGTGTACTTTGCAGATTTGGATTTAAAACAGATTGGCTGGTATAATGTGTTTGTATTTTTTTCGCTGTCCACTCAATGAGACAACGGAAAAATTTGTAAAATTAGCAAAAAAGTATCAAAAAACAGTTTTATATGATATTGATGACCTTGTATTTGATACAAAATACACAGATACGATTCCTTATGTAACTGCGCTTGAAAAAAAAGAAAGAGAAGCCTATGATGAGAATGTTCGGGCGTATGGACAGCTCCTTGACTTATGTCAGGGGGCTGTTACCACTACAGGGGAATTATCAGAAGCATTGAAGCTGCATGTAAAAGAGGTCTGCATCAATCGAAACAGGGCTTCTGAGGAAATGATGCAGATTTCCGAAACAGCATTAAATCAAAAAACAGAACATAAAGAAGTTGTACGTTTAGGTTATTTTAGTGGAAGCATTACGCATAATCCAGACATTGAAATGCTGCTGCCGGTGCTCTTAAAGTTAATGAGACAATATAAGAATCTGGAATTTGTCAGTGTGGGAGAGCTGGAAACTCCGGAAGAATTAAAAGAATTTGCAGACCGAATCAAGATTCTTCCGTTTGTGGACTGGAAAAATCTTCCGAAATTGATTTCAGATGTAGATATTAATTTAGCTCCACTCGAAGATACGATTTTTAACCGCGCAAAATCAGAAAATAAATGGGTGGAAGCTTCCCTTGTTCAGGTGGTAACGGTGGCGTCGAATCTGGGTGCATTTGCCGATACGATTGAAAATCAAAAAACCGGATTTTTATGCAAGGATTTAAAAGAATGGGAAGAAACGCTGTGCGCTTTGATTGAACAGCCAAAGCTTCGCAAAAAAACTGCGATGCAGGCATATCAATTTTGTAAAGAAGCCTATCTTACAACCTATACAGGAAAGACGCTGGCAGATTTTATCAAAGCCAAACGGACCAAAAATGTTGGAATCCTGCTTCCGGCACTTAATATCAGCGGTGGAATCATGGTGGCAATGTGGCATGCCGTTTTCTTAAGGGAGGCTGGATTTGATGTCACGATTCTTTCAGAAAATACAACGGAAACTTCATGTGTCTTTGAAAATCAGAATTTTCCGGTGATCCCATTAAGAGAGGATGCAGTCAGCGGTCACTTTGATAAGATGATTGCAACGATGTGGGTCACAGTAAAATGGCTGGAATTATTTTCGAATATTGATAAAAAATATTATCTGGTGCAGAATTATGAGACGGATTTTTATGAAAAAGGCAGTCCATATCGTGCAATGGCAAACGCCACCTATTGCAAAAACCAGATTCAGTATGTTACGATATCAAAGTGGTGTAAGGAATGGTTAAAAGAACGGTTTGAAAAGGAATGTGCTTATGCACCAAATGGGTTGGACACTCGGGTTTTTACTCCATGTGCTCGTGATTTTAGCGGAAAAATTCGAATTTTAATCGAGGGAGACTGCGGTGCATGGCATAAAAATGTAGATGAAAGTTTTCAGATTGTAGAGAAACTCGATAGAGAGAAATTTGAAATCTGGTATCTTTCCTACAATTCAGAGCCAAAAGAATGGTACAAGCCGGACCGTTTTCTTCATAAAGTTCCATTTCAAAAAGTGTCAGAAGTATACAAACAGTGCCATATTCTGGTAAAATCAAGCATACTGGAGAGCTTTTCCTATCCTCCGCTTGAGATGATGGCAACCGGAGGTCTTGCAGTTGTCCGTCCAAATGGTGGAAACAAAGAATATTTAAGAGATGGGGAAAACTGTCTGTTATATGAGCCTGAAAATATTTCTGAGGCAGTGGAAAAGATTATGGAATTGGCAGAAAATGAGACACTTCGGAAACATCTGACAGAAGGCGGACTTAAGACTGCAAGGCAAAGAGAATGGGAAACTGTAAAACAGCAGATTTTAAATCTGTATCTGGAAGCAGGAGAATAAAATGATGAAAGCAAAAAACTTAATAAAACGAGTAACGATTGGCATTTTGGCAGTTGTGCTTAGCACTTCTGTTGTGTGGGCGGACGATAATCCAGGGCTGATTCAAAGGGCAAAAGATGCCTGTAAAAATGCAACCTATGATATCCCGACAGTGACAAATGACATTGACGGCTGGCCACAAGGACCGGCAATTATGTGTGATTCAGCTGTTGTGATGGAAGCTGAAAGTGGAGAAGTGCTTTATAATAAAGCAATGGATGAACGCCGTTATCCGGCAAGTACGACAAAGATTATGACGGCACTGGTCGCACTGGAACATTCTAATCTGACTGATACGGTCACCTTTACAGCAGAAGGTTTAAAAGAAGCTGTTCCTGGAAACAGTTATGTGACTCCGGTCATTCAGGAAGGTGAGACACTCACCATGGAACAATGTCTGTATGCGATTATGCTTGTCTCAGGAAATGAAGTTTCGACACAGGTGGCAATGCAGGTTGGCGGAAGCGTAGAAGGCTTTGTGGAAATGATGAATGAGAAAGCCCAGGAAATCGGATGTAAAGATACACATTTTGTCAATGCGAACGGACTTCATGATGAAAACCATTATACAACCGCGCACGATTTGGCGATGATTGCACAGGAAGCTTACAAAAACGAAGAATTTCGCAAAATTGTAGGAAGTCGTTATTATACGATTCCGGCAACGAATAAGACTGCGAGGAGCGTGTACTTGCAAACCATCATGCGTTGCTTGGAGAGGGTGACTGGCATTATGACGGCTGTCTTGGAGGAAAGACCGGTTATACCGACACCGCTTTAAATACGTTAGTCACTTATTTTGAAAAAGACGGAACCGTTTATATTTGTGTTGTTTTACATTACAAAGGCACAGAAGTTTTTACCGATACAGTTATGCTTGCAGAATATACCAAAGAATTCGAAAAACTGCAGGTATCACAAAAAAAATATACACTCTCAGGCGGAACCGCAGTTGTGCCAAAAGGAACAACAACGGATGCGCTTGAGATACAGAATACACAAAACGAAGATGGAAACGAACAGGAAACCTTTTTATTTAATGGATATGAAGTCGGTCAGGCAGTTGTAGATAAGAAAGCTTATGAGGCGGATAAAAAAGCTGAAGAAGCACAGAAGGAAGAAGAGTCAAAAGAAGAGCAGAGCCAGAATAACGAGGCACAAAGCGGTTCTTTTAGTACATTTGAAATGGCAGTGGTTGTGCTTGTAGGTCTGATTGGACTTGGACTGATTTTAATCGTGATTTCTGTGATA
>ENA-OQCN01001292-OQCN01001292.1-human-gut-metagenome-genome-assembly--contig:-NODE-1292-length-12626-cov-2.921194_pt1 | contig 12626 bp, 19 predicted proteins | sample MGYA00242497_ERZ504576 | MGnify/ENA primary metagenome ERZ504576 (study PRJEB26092, sample SAMD00036296) | human gut metagenome | host: Homo sapiens | study: EMG produced TPA metagenomics assembly of...
GGCAGCGAATGCGCAGGTGCACAGGATGCAAGCAGTCAGCGTAACGAGCATTGCGCAAAGAATGCTTTTCCAAATAGTCTTTTTCATGGTAAGTCCTTTCTGTCATGTACGATATTTTACCGGTGACGTTTTCCGTCAGAAATCATCACCGCCAAAATCATCCGAACCAAAGTCATCAGAATCAAGATCGTCCGAATCGAGGTTGTCCTCATCGTTATCGAACTCATCCATCAGCGCTTTACGGCTTTTCTCTTCCTCTTGGATACGATCCATTGCCAGAGAATAGTGAGTATATCCGTCAATGCCCTTACCATAGACCCCGAAATCCCTATCCTTCAGCATAGTAGTTACCTCCGCTTTGTATTGGGGAAGGGAACCGCTCCCTTCGATACTTCTATTATAAATCATGGCCTGTCCTATAATTTGGACTTTGAACACATGACGCGGAATTATACAATTCTCTGCTTTGATACAAACAAGCGCTCTCTGCAAATTCGCCTCATCTTGAGGATTTGCAGAGAGCGCTTGTTAAATTTACTGTTTCATCACCCGATAATTTTCCTCTTTGGGTCTTCAAGTATTATGAATAAAGGATACAAAGGCAAACTGGAAGTTATCACTGCGATTTCTCATTAAATAATGCGGTTACTTACTTCGATACTATTTCAACAGTCGGCAACTTGCTCTCCAATCCGATTTCATTCTCTTCCGCAACTCTATAATTAGTAACATCTATTGAGTACATATAATCCGAAATATCTGGATTTTCCTCATCAGCCGGAAGTTCAACTTCAAATGTCTTGAACTCAAACACATAAGGCGTTCCTTCAACAAGTTCTCCCGTCAAATCTTCCTGAACGCAAAGTAAAAATGGTCTGTCCTGAAAGAAGTGAACTACGGCAATCGTTTTGTCCGAAAACGCATAGTCATCCGGCAAGAGTTGCTCAACGGTAGCTGTAAAAGCCCCCGAAAACTGTGCAAAGCACTTTTTGTTTTCGGCCGTTTGTTGCTTTCCATCATTATACCCAGCCTCGTAGCCAGCCGTATAACCTTCTTCGTAGTTCGTATCATGTGTATCTGAACTTTGATTATTATTTCCACAACCAACCAATGAAAGTACCAGCACAAGACAAAGAACTATTGCAATAATCTTTTTCATACTGTTTCCTCCATCAACTTCCGATTTTGCGATTACATAATCTGGGAGTTGTCTGTTATTAAATACCTGCGGCAAATTCTTCTATTAAACTGTTTATCAATTCCGGTTTGTCTGTATTAGAATTATGTCCAGCTCCTTCAATCCACTTCAAAGGAATTTTGCTCTTTTGGTGCCATGCTTTGTTATACCTTATACATGAACCAGCATGGTCTTGAGTTCCACATATTAACAGAGATGGGCACTTCAGTTCATATGGCAGATTCTTTTCCATTGCCTCTGCCAAAATACGAAAACCATGCCCAGCAATTTGCGCATAACGCTTTTGGTCACCATCATAGACCAGCATCATTTCACGCATTAGATTTCTGCCATAATCAGACGTGGCAACTCCTTCCGTCCCTGATTTCAAAAGCAATTTCCACGGATAATGAGCATATACTGGTTCCATTCGCTTCAGAAGCCAGAGTTCAACCGCAGTCACATAGTTTCGTTGCAACGGTGCAGAGTCAATGGAGACAAAACCTGTTAATCGGTTTGGATAGAGCTGTGCATAAGCCTGCCCAACATATCCGCCCATAGACTGCCCAACAATGACCGGTTTGGCAATTTTATCTTGATTTAAAATATCGTTCAGCCATTTTGCCTTATCGAACAAATCGAAATCAAACCGAAACGGCCATGAAGCGGCGTGTGCCGGTGCATCCCATACCACAACATTATACTTCTCCTTGAAATGTTGAATCTGCTTATCAAACAATCTATGATCGGCAGTCAATCCGGGCAGAAAAACAAGGGTAATTTCATCCGGGTGTGAAACGTTTGTCCAATAGTGGATTGTTCCGCAAGGAGTCTGATATGTTTTTTCTTCCATTAATTTTCTCTCCAAAGCTTTCGATTTGCAAAACCGGGAGCCATCTTAATCAAACAATGCTCTCAGCCACGCCCAAAGCCTCAAAATGATAACGCGGTTTGCCCACGCTTCTTTTGCCATACTCGATAGCTTCTTTCGGGCAATAGCAAATACAGGCCATGCAATGCGTACAATTTGACCCCCAGACAGGTTTATCCTTATCCAGACGGATGTTATTCAATGGGCACAGCTGCACACATTTTCTGCAGCCGATACAGGCATCACTTACCGTAAAAGCATCTGCCTTGACGATTTTCTTGTAGAAAATGGGATTTACCGCGCTGCTCATAAAGCGGTCATACAAATTATTTCGCGGTGCGGGAAATTCCATCCCATTGCGGATACAGTCGATGATGCTCCGGATAGCGGGCTTTGCGTTCTCGACAATCGCTTTTGCTTCCTGCTTGTCCGGTGCTGAGAACAAAACGATATAATTCTCCGGCATAACGATTTGGGCCGTGCCCATGTAGGTAAGGGCTTTCCGTGCGGCAAGCTCCCGGTTGTACTTTGCTGCATTGCCGATCTCGCTGCCGCAATCCATCACGAACCAGATGCGCTTTGCGCCAACCAATTCCGCTTTTCCAAGCCAGCCGGAAACAATATGCGGAATACGCCAAGCATAGGTGGGCGTGACCAATATTACATTTTCCTCTGTCTGAACAGACGAGGTGTCTTCCGCCTTGATGCGCTCATTAAGATTGAGGCAATCTGTTTCGAGCACAGATGCGATACATTTTGCAATATATTTGCTGTTGCCCGTGCCGGAATAGTACAGAACCATGTTCAATCTGCCTCCATATCTCCGCACAAACGGTCTGTCACAAGCGCCTTGCAGCGTTCCCGGTGGGCAATATGCAGCGGATGATTTTGAAATGCTTGTAAGGCATCTGCATCCCGCAGTTCGGAATAGAACACGAGATCATACTCTCCACCGGCAGTGTTTGTATTGATTTCTGCGCAGCGGAGGCCATCAATATGACCGACCATTGTCGCAACGGATTTTTGCAGGAACGCCAGTGCTTCCGCTTCTTTGTGTTCCGCTTTAACCGTGTCAGTGTATTTCCAAAATAAAATGTGACGGATCATAGCAATTTCACTCCACAAATTTAGCCATGTACTTCAGATTTCGAACAAAATGTCCCTGTTCTTTGGAAACAATCACGAATATCCGTGGTTGGGCTGTCTGCAAACTTGTCTAGGGCATCTGCCTGTAATTATTGTTTTGTTGATTCCGCCTCCATCATAAGGCGGTCAAAATCGCTTTGGTACTGCCTGTCCTGTATAACGCGGTACTTTTTAAATTCACTTTCTGCGAAAGCCTTTGCGATTGCTGCTGTAACCTTTCCTTTATCTTTTAGAATTTCGCATCGTTGAATTGCAGGAAAGCGTCCAGCTTCTCTGCCCAGTCCTGCATCGTCATAGGAATATGCCGCCGTGTTGGCGCGTTGCATAGTCAAGGTACATTGTTACAATCTCATTCAGTTCTTGTAACTCGTCCTGCTGCAAATAGTTTTTGCAATAGAAACATCGGCTTTCACGATTTTCCCATTTGGGGCATTCTTCCATGAGGTCAACCCCATGTGGTCTTTTGTGTGGTCTGCCCGTTGCACAATGACCTCTGCGGCAGTACTGCCGTGAACAGCGTAGTGCATTTTATTCTGAACGGTTGCAAAGAAGTCTTTGGTCGTTTTGCTGTCTACCGAGTAATCTACGGCAGTAGCATAAATATCCGTGATTTTCTGGTAAAAGCGGCGCTCGCTGGCGCAGATTTCCTGTATTTCGGAAACCAAATGGTCGAAGTAATCTTCATCAAAGATTTGCCCATTAATAAGCCGATCCTTATCCAGAACATATCCCTGCCGGGTAAATGTATCCAGCACTTTGGTTGCCCATTGACGGAATTGTGTGGCACGGGTGGAATTGGTGCGGTAGCCAACAGCAATAATGGCGGGCAGGGAGTAGAATTTGTAGTGATAGGTCTTGCCATTATCTGCAACTTGTGCAAATTTTGCACAAGTTGTACTTTCGGATAATTCATTTTCCGCAAAAATATTCCGCAGATGTTTGGCAACAACACTGCGGTCAACATCAAACAGTTGTCCGATGCCTTTTTGCGTCAGTCAGACCTCGTGATCCTGAACGCGAACTTCTATGCCATCTGTCTCTGAATCTTTCGTGAACACAAGAAAATCTGCTGTGCTGTTACGAACATACCGTTCTGTGCCTGCCATCGCTGCTCTCCTTACATCAGTACAATGTAAGAATAGTATATCATGCTTTACAATAAGAGCAAAGACCATTTTCACGATTTTCCATACAAATGGACTTATCTCTCATCGCGCTCATTTTCCTGTGCATCATGCCGATGTTCCTCTCCCATGCATTTAGCATACAATTCTGGCGTGCATTTGAGAGTAATCGGCTTCGGATATAGCTCAAGGAAAATCAGGGGTGAGTGATATTTTTTCTCATATTTTGTAATTTGACTATCCGTCAAACTTATCAGATCTTCACCACCGTCTCCACATATCAGAAACGGACCTGCGAAGAAATCCTTTGGACCATATAAGCGGTTCGGTGGCATCACCTCATTGCTTCCGCGCAGAAATGCACAACTACATAAACAAAAAGCAGAGAGTCATCCGTAAGAGGATAACTCTCTGCTTTCTTGTAAAGCCTTTTCTGCACAAGTTTGGTGTCAATGTGGTGTCAAATCAGCCAAACCGGGTTGATAAAAGGCGTGGAATCAATGCTTTTTAGTCGATAGGCTTCATCGTGGGGAACAGCAGCACGTCACGGATCGACGCGCTGTCGGTCAGCAGCATGACCAGACGATCCACGCCGAAGCCGAGGCGCCCGTGGGGGCAGGCCGTACTCAAGGGCGTTGACGTAGTCGTAGTCGACCTGGGCCTTGCAGTCCGGCTCAATGGCCTTGCGCTCAGCAACCTGGCGCTCGAAGCGGGCCTTCTGGTCGATGGGGTCGTCAGCTCGCTGAAGGCGTTGCCGTACTCGGTGCAGTCGATGAAATACTCAAAGCGCTCGGTGAAGGCCGGGTCGGTGGGCTTGCGTTTGGCCAGCGGGCTGATCTCGACGGGGTAGTCATAGATGAAGGTGGGCTGGATGAGCTTATCCTCGACAAAGGCGTCGAAGAACTCGGCCAGGATCGCGCCCTTTGTCGGGACCTCGGGCAGCTCTACATGATGCTCCTTGGCGGCAGCGATGGCATCCTCGTCGGTTTTCCAGTCGTTGAAGTCACGCCGGAATACTTCTTGACGGCCTCGACCATCGTCAGGCGTTCCCAGTGACCCATATCAATCTGCTTGCCCTGGTAGGTGATCTCAAGGCTGCCGCAGACCTTGAGGGCCAGGCGCTTGTACATCTCCTCGACCAGATCCATCATGCCGTGGAAGTCGGTGAATGCCTGGTACAGCTCGATGGTCGTGAACTCGGGGTTATGCTTGGGATCCATGCCCTCGTTGCGGAAGATACGGCCAACCTCATACACGCGGTCCATGCCGCCCACGATCAGGCGCTTGAGGTACAACTCGGTCTCAATGCGCAGGACCATGTCCATGTTCAGGGTGTTGTGGTGGGTGTAGAAGGGGCGGGCGGACGCGCCGATCTCGAACGGGGTCAGGATGGGGGTGTCGACCTCCAAGAAGCCCTTTTCGTCCAGATAGGCGCGGATCTCCTTCAAAATCAGGCTGCGCTTGACAAAAGTGTCCTTAACCTCGGGGTTCATGATGAGGTCAACGTAGCGCTGGCGGTAACGCGCCTCGCGGTCCGTCAGGCCGTGGAACTTCTCGGGCAGGGGCAGCAGACTCTTGGAGAGCAGCGTCAGTTCGGAGATGCGGACAGAAATTTCGCCCATCTTCGTGCGGAACACCTCGCCCTTGACGCCGATGATGTCACCGATGTCCAGCTTCTTGAAGGCGGCGTAGGCTTCATCGCCCAGCAGGTCGCGCTTGACAAAAATCTGGATGTCGCCCTTCTGGTCGCGCAGATGGGCAAAGCTGGCTTTGCCATGATGCGCTTGGACATCATGCGGCCAGCCAGAGAGACGATCTTTCCGGTCTCAGCCTCGGCAGGAAGGTCAGCAAACTCATTTTTGAGGTCGGCCGAGTACGCATCCTGCGCATATTTGGTGATTTCAAAGGGGTTATGACCGGCTTCGCACAGGTCTGCCAGCTTCTGGCGGCGCACAGCGGCCTGCTGGGTCAGCTCCTGCTCGGTCTGGGGCTTATTCTGCTCCATGTGAGATCGTCCTTTCGTGATTTTTAATTCTGTTGATATGGGTTGCTTGTAGGGGTCGATGCAAGCATCCGCCCCTTCAGAATTTATTGCGGATATTACTTCGAGCGGCTGACTTCCAGCAGCTTGTACGTGATGATGTTGCCGTTGGGCAGGGTGACATCAACGCTGTCGCCGACCTTGCAGCCGATCAGTGCCGCGCCGACGGGGCTCTCGTCGCTGATACGGTTCAGATCCATGTCAGCCTCGGTGGAGCCGGTCAGGTCGTACTCCTCGGCGTCCTCCAGTCGTCGCCCTCGGCCAGGATCTTGACGTGCATACCGATGGAGGCGGTGTCGTTGGACAGCTCGCTCTCATCCATGATACGGGCCAGCTTCAGGGTGGCCTCCAGGTCGGCAATGCGGGCCTCCACAGAAGCCTGCTCCTCCTTGGCGGCGTCGTACTCGGCATTCTCGCTCAAGTCGCCGTAACCGCGGGCGACCTTGATCTTGTCGGCAACTTCCTTACGCTTGACGGTGCGCAGGTTTTCCAGCTCCTGCTCCAGTTTATTATAACCCTCTCGGGTAACGACAACTTCTTTAGCCATAGCAGTGTCTCCTAACGTAAAATGGATAGTAAAAGATGTGCGGCACCAACTGGGGAGCCGCACTAACTTATATATTATACGGGTTCAAAACGGATTTGTCAAGGCACAGCGTCATTTATCCAGCTGCAAAAGGCCAACCTTGCGGTAGACCTTGCTGACAGTGCGGTTGGCAAGGCGGGAGGCACGCTCCGCACCGCTCTTGAGGACCTCGTCCACGTAGCCTTGTCGGCCAGAATGCGGGCATACTCAGCCTGCACGGGGGCCAGCGCGTCGGCGGTGACCTCGGCCACGGCCAATTTTAAGTCACCGTAGCCCTTTCCCTCAAACTCGGCAGCGATCTCGTCGTTGGACTTGCCCGTGAAGGTGCTGTAAATGCACATCAGGTTGGACACGCCGGGCTTCGTCTCGCGGTCAAAGCGGACTACGCCGTCGGAGTCAGTCACGGCGCGCTTGAACTTGCGCACGATGGCATCCTTATCATCGGTCATCAGGATAAAGCTGTTGACGTTCGTGTCGGACTTGCTCATCTTCTTGGTCGGCTCGGCCAGCGACATGATCTTGCGCCCGCGGCGGGCACGTAGCCCTCGGGCAGGGTGAAGGTATCGCCGTAAATGCCGTTGAAGCGGCCTGCGATGTCGCGGGCAATTTCCAGATGCTGGGTCTGATCCTGCCCCACGGGCACGAGGTCGGCATTGTAGATGAGGATGTCCGCTGCCATCAGCACGGGGTAGGTGAACAGACCGCCGTTGACGTTGTCGGGGTGCTTGGCGCTCTTATCCTTGAACTGGGTCATGCGCGACAGCTCACCAAACTGCGTGTTGCAGGCCAGCACCCAGGCAAGCTCGGTGTGCGCGGGCACGTGGCTCTGTACAAACAAAACATGCTCCTTCGGGTCGATGCCTACAGCCAGCAGCAGGGCGGCCAGCTCACGGGTGCGGCGGCGCAGGTCTGCGGGCACCTGGCGCACGGTCAGGCTGTGCAGGTCGGCCACCATGTACAGGCAGTCGTAATCGGACTGCAAGAGGGCCCAGTTGCGCACCGCGCCGATGTAGTTGCCCAGAGTCGGCGTGCCGGTGGGCTGAATGCCCGAAAGAATGCGTTTACGTTTTTCTTCTGCCATTATGATGTATCTCCCTTGTAAGCCGTTCTGCCCACGGCGGGCAGGTGGCTTCTTCCTTTATTTATATACTATAAAATATAATCAATGTAAGCGAATTTGTCAACGATTTTACAGTTGTCTCTTTCCCGATTTTTCATTATAATAAGTACAAAAGCCGCAAAGCGAGGAGAACTGTACATGAATCTGCAATGTAATGCTCGTAGCAAAGAAAACGCCTGTCACGCGCGACGTTGTGCATTACCATTACAATCCGGGAACAAAAAAATGGGACGTCACCTACAAAAGCGGCAACACCTTCCACTACAATTACGCCAACTTTGAGGTACTTAAGCAGCCCAAGGCACTCGACGCACAAGCCTATCAGATTATGGTCGATGGGATGCGCTTTGATGGACTTACCTCCCTGCTTTGCTACTCCGGAAGTGATGGAGAATATTGGCAATTCTGTGACAAAAGAGGCAATCTCCGGGAATACCCAAGCAGCAGACTGGACATCAGTCGTTCCGCACTTTGCCATGCCAAAGCACGTGAAATTTTTTCTTATCTGGAGCAGGCTGCCACCTGCATAAGTGTTGTGACGGAAGATGACAACACTGCTCTCCTGCAAAAGCAATACAAAAAACTCCATCACCTTGACGAGAGAACTGCGGCAGCAGATTACCTCAACCCTGCTGCATACCAGGCCACTGCGAAGCCGAATGTCCCCATACTCATTTTTCCGTTTGGCTGTAACGAAAGCCAATTTGCTGCGGTAACAGCTGCACTCTCTCATAAAATCAGCGTGATTGAGGGCCCGCCTGGCACTGGAAAAACACAGACAATTTTAAATATCCTCGCCAATCTTGTGCTGCAGGGGCAAACCGTCCAAGTTGTTAGCAACAACAATTCTGCTATCGATAACGTCCTAAAAAAGCTAGCCGCTCCGGCATGCGGCATAGATTTTATCGCAGCCCCCTTGGGCCGTAAGGAGCGTAAGGAGGACTTTATTCAGTCTCAAACCGGTAGGTATCCAGATCTTACAGAGTGGTACAATGCAGATTGCCACCGGTCAGAATTTCTAGGAGCCCTGCAGAACGCTTATCAGAAACTGCAAGCTATTTTCCGCGCAAAGAATGAATTAGCGAAAACGCAGGCTGAGCGTGCAGCCCTCCAATGTGAGCAGGAGAATTTTCAGGCATGTTTCCTCGAAAATGCTTTTCAAGCGACGGATATACGCTTCAAGCGCCATCTTTCTGCGGATAAGTTGTTGCTTTTCTGGCAAGAATACCAGGACATTGTGGAAAAGCAGCGTCCTGTCGGACTTTTCTATCGCTTGCTCTGTCGGTTTAGCTATGGCGTTAGCCTGGAACGCCTTTTGCAGGAGCCTCCGGGAGCGGTACTCTGTATGCTGCAAAAAGAGTATTATCTGCTGAAGGCACAGGAACTGGACGCGCAAATTGAAGCCCTGCAAGCGCAACTGCGGAACACGGATGCAGAGACATTACTCACCCAGTTTACAACACAATCCATGATCTACTTCCGCAACGCTCTTGCAGAACGGTACGGAAAAAGTAAGACGCGCCCCATTTTTACGCTGGATACGCTCTGGAGGACCCTGTGACCTTTTTGCAGGAATACCCGGTTATTTTGGGGACCTGCTATACTGCACGCAGCAGTCTTAGCGGTACCGCACAGTTTGACTATGTCATCATGGATGAAGCTTCGCAGATCAATATTCCAACCGGCTTTTTAGCACTATCCAGTGCCCAAAATGCGGTTGTTGTAGGGGATACACGACAGTTATCGCATATCGTCACAAGGGAAGAACGCGCTGCACTGACCGCGATTGCACAACGCTACCCAGTGCCACCTGCCTACGATTGCATCCGTTACAACTTTTTGCGCTCTCTGCGCAGAGTAATGGGGGATCGCGTACCGCAAACCATTCTGCGCGAGCATTATCGCTGCCACCCGCAAATCATCGGCTTTTGCAATCAGCAGTTCTATCGCGGCGAGCTCATTATCATGACAACACCGGATGGCGAAAAAGCATTACAGTTGTACACAACCGTTCCGGGCAAGCATGAACGAGACCATACAAATTTGCGGCAGGCGCAGGTCATCCGGGATGAGGTCCTGCCTCAGCTAGATTGTCCGAAATCAGAGATTGGCATTATTGCCCCGTACCGGGATCAAATCGAGCTTCTCGAAAGGGAGATTCGGGAGCCGGAAATTGAAATTGATACCGTCCATAAATTTCAGGGACGGGAAAAGGATGTCATCATCTTCTGCACGACGAATGATGTAATTTCGGAGTTTGCTGACCAGGACAGTCTCATCAACGTGGCGATTTCGCGTGCCAAAAAGAAGCTGATTCTTATAGCCTCCCCTGAGGAGCAGCCAAAGGACAGCAATTTGGGAGCTTTGGAATGGTACATCCGCTACAACAACTGCGATATTCACCACAGTGCCATTAGCTCTGTATTTGACTACTTATATAACCATTATGCGGAGGCTCGGCGCAGCTACCTGCAAAAGCATAAGCGTATATCGGGTTTTGATTCTGAAAATCTGATGTATGCTCTTATCGAAGATATGCTCGCCGCGCGTCCAGATGTGCCGCTTGGTGTTGTCTGCCATTATCCGCTGCATCTTATTTTTGCGAATACCGCCCGCTTGGATGAGGACGAGCGTCGCTACGTTATGACCGACTGCTCGCATTTGGACTTTTTGATTTACAATCGTGTAAGTCATCAGCCACTGCTCGCCATTGAGGTGGATGGCTGGCATTATCACCGTCCCGGCAGTGAGCAGGCCGAACGGGATCACAAGAAGAACCACATTTTGGAGGTCTACCACCTGCCGCTGTTGCGTTTTGCGACTAATGGTAGTGGAGAGGCCGCCCAACTTTCCACAACACTGGATGCACTTTTGACGCCCGCTGTGGAGAAAAACGCATAAATGCAAGAAAGCTAAAGGAGAACATTATGGTTGATTTACTTCGTGCACAGGTGAAGCACGCCATGCTGGGCATCGGCACGGTCACTCAACAGGATGCAAACTACATCACCGTTCAATTTGTCAACAAAACCAGCCGCTTTGCCTATCCTGCAGCCTTCGAGACATATCTTGTTCCTGAAGATCCGAATCTTGAGCATGCCATCGCGCGGAAATAGACGCCGCCAAAGCAGCGGAGACCGCAAGGGAGGCTGCAGAAAGTGCAAGAATACTCGAGGAAGAACGCGCAAGACTGACCACCACGCAGGAATCATTTGCTGCACTGCCATTGCCCAGCACTGCAAAAGCAATAGCATCCCCGCAGCGAATTGCCAATCGCGCTCTGCCGTTTCTTGTTTTTCAGGGAACCACCTACCGGGAAGAATGCGCCGGAGAGTTCATCTGGCCCCAAAATACACAAAGGATGGGAAAACCATGCACCATTGGGACCGCTTGATGAACCTTCGTAGGGATGATGTTATCTTTCACTGCTCAGATGGGTACATCCAAGCGATTAGCCGGGTAAAGGGGCCCTGCATCGACAGCGCAAGACCGGACCACACAACCGGTGATTGGACCAGTTGGGAGAAGGATGGTCGCAGAGTAGACTGCGAATACCACACGCTCAGAGTACCTTTAAAGCATAGTGCCTACAAAAACGTTATCCTTCCTTTTTGTCAGGTAAAATACGCTCCTTTTGACAAGAACGGGAACGGAAATCTAGGCTATTTATTTGATCTGCAGCCGCAGCTTGCAGCCTTTTTCGTGCAGGAAATCGCCAAAAGAAATCCGGAAATTTCACAGCTCGATTTTTTGCGCTTTCTCTTTGCGGAATGAGCACTGCACATAATTCAAGGGAGGTAAAACTATTGTATAGAATTTTATTTATCTGCCACGGCAACATCTGCCGCAGTCCGATGGCGGAGTTTGTGATGAAGGATATGGCCGCTAAGGCGGGGCAGGGGAGCGGTTCGTCATTGACTCTGCGGCGACAAGCACCGAGGAGCTCGGCAACCCGTCTACCCACGCGCGGCGGGAGCTGGCGGCGCACGGCGTGGTCTGCGGACCGCACACGGCGCGGCAGATGACGCGGGCGGACTACGACGAATACGACCTGCTCATCGGGATGGACAGCGCCAACATCCGCAATATGACCCGCATCTGCGGCGGCGACCCGGCGGGCAAAATCCACCGTCTGCTCGACTACACCGCCCGCCCCGGCGACGTGGCCGACCCGTGGTACACAGGTGATTTTTCGACCACCTGGCGGGACGTTGCGGAAGGCTGCCGCGGTCTTTTGAAGGCAATCACCTCGCAAGCCATGTAAAAACATTGCATTTATGTGCGATATGTGCTATGATATTAAAGGATTATTTCCATCCAGTCAAGTTCAATCCGAAAGGAAGAGTGTATACAATGGGAAAATACTTTGGTACTGACGGCTTCCGCGGGGAGGCCGGTGTCACTTTGACTGCCGACCATGCCTACAAGGTTGGCCGCTTCCTCGGTTGGTATTACGGTATGCTGCGCCAGCGCAATGGCGAGGCCACCACGCCGCGCATCGTCATCGGCAAAGATACCCGCCGCAGCTCCTACATGTTTGAGTACAGCCTCGTCGCAGGCC
>ENA-OQCN01001293-OQCN01001293.1-human-gut-metagenome-genome-assembly--contig:-NODE-1293-length-12618-cov-1.912097_pt1 | contig 12618 bp, 19 predicted proteins | sample MGYA00242497_ERZ504576 | MGnify/ENA primary metagenome ERZ504576 (study PRJEB26092, sample SAMD00036296) | human gut metagenome | host: Homo sapiens | study: EMG produced TPA metagenomics assembly of...
ATTATTAAAGCAAAGCGGTGTATTCCGTGAAAATCAGGAAGTAGCAGAACGTGTCATGGACTCTAACGATATCGAAAGAGAACGTGGAATCACGATCCTCTCCAAGAATACTGCCGTCACCTATAACGGTGTAAAAATCAATATTATAGATACTCCGGGACATGCTGATTTCGGCGGCGAAGTAGAACGTGTCCTTAAAATGGTTAATGGTGTTATCCTCGTTGTTGATGCGTTCGAGGGTGCTATGCCGCAGACCAAATTTGTACTCCGCAAGGCAATGGAGTTAAAACTTCCGGTCATCGTATGTATCAATAAGATCGACCGTCCGGAAGCAAGAGCCGAAGAAGTTATCGATGAAGTTCTGGAACTGCTCATTGACCTTGGTGCTTCCGATGAACAGTTAGACTGCCCATTTGTGTATGCTTCTGCCAAGAATGGTGTAGCTGCACTTGAGATCTCTGATGAGATGAAAGATATGAAGCCTCTGTTTGAAACGATCCTTGATTACATTCCCGCACCGGAAGGAGACCCGGAAGCTCCAACCCAGGTACTGATCAGCACCATCGATTACAATGAATATGTCGGACGTATCGGTGTCGGAAAGGTAGATAACGGTACCATCTCCGTCAATCAGGATATGGTTGTTGTCAACCATCATGATCCTGACAAACAGAAGAAAGTTAAGATCAGTAAATTATATGAGTTTGATGGTCTGCAGAAAGTTGAAGTAAAGGAAGCTTCTATCGGAGCGATCGTAGCAATCTCAGGTATCTCTGATATTGCCATCGGTGACACGCTCTGCTCTCCGGAAAACCCGACAGCAATTCCTTTCCAGAAGATTTCTGAGCCGACAATTTCTATGGACTTTGTAGTAAACGACAGTCCGTTTGCCGGACAGGAAGGAAAATATGTTACTTCCCGTCACTTACGCGACCGCCTGATGCGCGAATTGAATACAGATGTCAGCCTTCGTGTAGAAGATACCGAGAATATGGATGCATTCAAAGTATCCGGACGTGGTGAGCTTCACTTATCTGTTCTGATTGAGAATATGAGACGTGAAGGATACGAATTCGCAGTCAGCAAAGCCGAAGTCCTGTATCACAAAGATGAGAATGGTAAGCTTCTTGAGCCTATGGAAATTGCTTACATTGATGTACCGGATGAATACACCGGTGTTGTCATCGACAAGCTGAGCCAGAGAAAGGGTGAACTGCAGACAATGGGTGCTGCCAATGGCGGATACACCCGTCTTGAATTCCGCATTCCATCCCGTGGTCTGATTGGTTATCGCGGCGATTTCCTTACAGACACAAAAGGAAATGGTATCATGAACACAGCATTCGACGATATGCTCCATATAAAGGAGATATCCAGTACCGCAAACAGGGTTCCCTGATCGCATACGAAACCGGTGAATCTGTAACTTATGGTCTTTACAGTGCACAGGAACGTGGAACACTTTTCATCGGTGCCGGCGAAAAAGTCTATTCCGGTATGGTCATCGGCGAGAATGCCAAGACAGATGATATCGAAGTAAATGTATGTAAAACAAAACATCTTACCAACACCCGTTCTTCAAGCGCAGATGAAGCACTCCGCCTTACACCTCCGACTGTACTCAGTCTGGAGCAGGCAATTGACTTCATCGATACAGATGAACTTCTGGAAGTAACACCGGAATCTCTCCGTATCCGCAAGAAGATTCTTGATCCGAAGATGAGAAAACGTGTAAACCGGTAATCTATACCCCACCGGATAAAAGAGACAGGAAAACCTGTCTCTTTTTTTCTTCTGTAAATACTTCTGCAACTCTTTTTTATATCAAAATATGTATTGGCAAATACATTCTTTTCACTTATACTGAAATTACAGTGGAAATCTATTATGAGAAAGGAATCCAACGAATGAAAGAATTTATCTCTCACATTCTCAAACAGGTGGCGGCGATTTTGGAGTATGTGATCGCTTTTATGCTTGCGATCGGTATCATTCTGCTTTGTTTCCGTATGGTATGTTCACTTCAGAATATCCCGCATCTGAACACCTATCCAAATTACGATGATCTTCTTGAGGTTTGTTTTAATCTGATCATCGGTGTAGAGCTGATCCGTATGATGTATTCGCATTCTCCAAGCACTGTATTTGAAGTTCTGCTTTTTGCAATTGCGAGACATATTATCATGGACCACTCTTCTATCTACAGCAGTCTGATCGGGGTCTGCTCGATAGCAGTCTTATTCGCAACAAGGAAATACCTGTTCTCAGAATTCGATGTTGCAGATGAAACTGTATTTCGGGCCTCAACCAAAGCTAAGGTTGTCAATAAAATCCTGAGTGTGAACATTCCTCATAAAACAGGTGACACTCTTGCGGATTGTGTTGCTCCCTCATCTCGACGAACACAATATCACTCCTCGTGTCGGTGCCTGTTATTACTTCCCCGACTGCGGTCTACGTGTTGCGAAACTACATGATGGAAAAATTTCGAGAATTCAGGTAATTCGTGCTATACATTAACGTCCAAACATGCTATACTACATATATCAGATAGATTGACGGTCCGAATAACAATTGTCATATTTATTTTTTTATTTGATGATTGTATAACGTACATTTATTTGAAATTATGTCGCAAAGGAGTTGGGCATCATGAAATTTATTATTATTGGGAAGAACATCGATGTAACACCAGGCTTAAGAGAAGCCGTAGAAAGCAAATTAGGAAAGTTAGAAAGGTACTTCACTCCGAATACAGAGATCCATGTAACCTTAAGCGTACAAAAAGGGCATCAGAAGATCGAAGTAACTATTCCTGTAAAGGGTGGGCTGGTTCGTTCTGAACAGGAAAGTTCAGATATGTATGTATCAATTGATCTGGTAGAAGAAGTGATCGAACGCCAGCTTCGCAAATATAAAAACAAACTGGTAGCAAGAGAACAGGAAGGCGGTAACTTCAAGCAGGAGTTCTTTGAAGAAGATGACAAGATTGAAGACGCCGGTGAGATTAAAATTGTACGTACCAAAAAATTCGGATTTAAACCTATGTATCCGGAAGATGCATGTGTACAGATGGAACTTCTTGGACATGATTTTTATGTATTCTGTAACGCAGAGTCTGACGAAGTAAATGTTGTATATAGACGTAAGAACGGAACATTTGGATTGATCGAACCAGAATTTTCTTAAAAATCCATATAAAATGCAACATAATACCTGTAAATCAGGATATAAAAAGAGACGGCAGCCTATCATGTCGTCTCTTTTTTATTTCTCATATGCAATAGAAACTGTCAAAGCAATTATTCCAAAACCGTTGTCACACCGTCAATCTCAGCATAATAACACTCTTCTTTCGGTGTCATATCTGCCTGTGCGTTCGTCCTTCCGTAATTGCATGCATCACCTGTTCCAATTCCGTCTTCGGGATCAGTACTTCCAATTCTACTTTATCCGTATATACCGTATCCAGTATCTTCAGCTCTCTCTGGGCCAGAATGTACTGGATCTTACCGAATGTTGTATAATCTGTCTCTATATGAAGTTTCACACCCAGAATCTTCGTTATCACAACCGATGCCTGCAGACCGGCTTTCACAGCTTGTGAATAAGCCGAACCAGCCTCCTGTCCCAAGCAGTGTACCGCCGAAATAACGTGTTACAACCACAGCCACATTCCTCAGTTCATTTCCAAGCAATACATCCAACATTGGTTTTCCGGCTGTTCCGTTCGGCTCTCCGTCATCACTGCAGCGCTGAAGCTGTCCTCTCTCTCCGATCACATATGCAAAACAGTTATGTCTGGCATCCCAGTATTTCTTTTTTGTCTTTTCTATAAATTCCAGTGCTTCTTCTTCATTCTCCACCGGTATTACAGTTGCGATAAATCTTGATTTTTTTCTACAATCTCATCTTCTCCGCCCTGATAGATGGTTCTGTATTCTGGTAACATTTTGTCGTCCTTTCGTATAATTTGTAAATTTATACATAATATAATACCTAATTTCTTAAGATTTTCCTAGTCTAATATGAAGTTTTTCATTTTTTTTCTTTATAAAAGAGTGTACATTTGCTATAATAACCTGGTATAAAGGAGGCCTAAACGCATGAATTATGGAAAGAAAAAGGCTGCGAAAAGGCAGAAAAAAATAACGTCCAAATCTACGATGCAGGGAAAACGTATCGTTGTCCGTTTATTCAAAGCATTACTGATCTGTATTGTTCTTGCAGCAGTAGTCGGAGTAGCCGGCGGCGGTCTTTTTATAAAAAAGATCATTGATGATACTCCTCATGTCTCCGCATCTGACGTTAAACCGAAAGGATTTACCACTTTCGTCTACGCCGATGACGGCAGCACAGAGATTGAACGATTTGTATCTTCCGGTTCTAACAGGGTATACAAATCCGTTGATGAGATACCAAAAGATCTGCAGCATGCTTTTGTTGCGATTGAAGATGAACGTTTTTACAAACACAACGGTATAGATCTGCAGGGTATTGCCCGTGCTGCAGTAGTCGGCATTGCAAGAGGTGGTAATTTCACCGAAGGTGCCAGTACTCTTACACAGCAGCTGATCAAGAACAAATGTGTTCCCGAACTTTACCAAAGAAAAAAACGTTTTATGACAAATTCCAGCGTAAGATCCAGGAACAGTATCTTGCTTTACAGATTGAAAAGAAAATGGATAAAAGCGAGATCATTGAAAGTTATTTGAATACGATCAATCTTGGGCAGAACTGTCTCGGGGTTCAGGCTGCATCGCAACGTTATTTCGGAAAAGATGTATCTGATCTGACCTTATCTGAATGTGCAGTCATTGCCGGAATCACACAAAGTCCAAGTACTTATGATCCGATTACTCATCCGGATAACAATAAAGTAAGACGCAATAAAGTATTAAAAGAATATGCTGGAACAGGATTATATCAGCCAGAAACAATATGATGAAGCACTTGCCGATGATGTATATGCGCGGATCCAGACAACCAATACTGCTTCTCAGGCAGATAATACCTATAGTTATTTTGTTGATGCACTTGCCCAGCAAGTTATTCAGGATCTGAAAGACCAGCTTGGTTATACTGATACGCAGGCTTATAATGCTGTTTACAGCGGCGGTCTTAGTATTTATTCTACACAGAATCAAACCATGCAGCAGATCTGCGATGAAGAAGCCAATGATGATTCCAATTATCCGGGACTGAAAGAATATGGTTTGGATTATGCACTGACTGTAACCCGTGCCGATGGATCAACGGAAAATTATGGCAGCAATAACATCAAGAATTATGTAAAAGAAACTTACGGAAAAGATCAGGGACTTTTATATTCCAGCGAAGATGCTGCCAGAGCAATGGTCGAAGAATGGAAAGCAACAATTGCCAGGGAGGGAGATACTTATGATGAACGTATCACGATCACTCCGCAGCCACAGTCTTCTATCACGATCATGGATCAGAAGACCGGACAGATCAAAGCAATGGTCGGCGGACGTGGAGAAAAAGCTTCCAGCCTTGGTCTTAACAGAGCCTACCAGGGTTCTAAGAGACAGCCGGGATCTACATTCAAGATTCTTGCGGCTTATGCACCGGCATTAGATTCCTGTGACAAAACTCTTGCAACAACAATTGATGATGAACCATATACACTGAAAAAACGGACAGGTTTTAAGAAATGCCAATAAGCAATATGGCGGTACTACAACTCTCCGTGAAGGTATCAAACGTTCCATCAACGTAGTAGCTGTAAAATTAAGTGATGAAATCACTCAGGAATTAGGCTATGAGTATTGTCAGAAATTTGGAATCAGTACTCTTGTAAAAAATAAGACGATCAATGGAAAAGTGTTCGATGACAGCACTTCCCAGACTCTTGCTCTTGGTGGTATCACAGAAGGTGTCTACAATTACGAAATGTGTGCAGCATATGCAACGATTGCCAACGGCGGCGAATATAATAAACCAACGCTTTACAGCAAAGTAGTTGACCATGATGCAATGTCCTTCTGGATGGTACCGGCGAATCACATACCGTACTCAAAGACAGTACAGCATACCTTCTCACCAGCGCAATGGAAGATGTCGTCAATTCCGGTACCGGTACTGCATGCCAGCTTCCTAATATGCCGGTAGCCGGTAAAACTGGTACCACAACTTCCAACGAAGGCTTATGGTTCTGTGGATTTACACCATATTACACCTGTGCCGTATGGGGAGGATATGACGACAACAAGGAATGTGATTATGACACAAGTTTCCGTTTCAGACTCTGGAAAGGTATCATGAGCCGTATTCACGAGAATCTGGAAGAAAAAGATTTCAAAGTTCCTTCGTCTGTTGAACGTAAAAGCATCTGTACAATTACAGGAAAACTCGCAGGAAGCGGATGCCCGTCTATTACAGAATATTTTGCAAAAGACACACTGCCTACCGAAACATGTTCCGGACATGGATATTCATATGGAAGCAAATCGAACTCTTCCACAGAAGACGACAGCAATTCTACTGCTAATACTTCCGGCGATTCCAATAGAGAAAACGGCAGTAATTCAACGACCGGCAATACAACCGGTAACACAGCAACCGGCGGCGATACAACCGGCGGTACTACAACGGGCGGCTCAACCGGTAGTAATACAGGTAGTTCAACCGGTGGTTCAACCGGTGGTTCAACCGGCGGTTCAACCGGCGGTACTACAGGTGGTTCAACCGGCAGCGGTACAACCGGTGGCTCAACCGGCGGTACTACACCTCAGTAATATATAGAAAAATGCGGGATAGTTAAAACCATCCCGCATTTTTATACATATTTTTTTGATTGTAAAATCAATCTCATTTTTTCCAATATCCTTTATGAAAGAATTAATTTAGCAGCTCCACAGATTCCTGCATCATTCCCTAATGTCGCAAGGACAAATTCGGTATCTTTGTTAGCAAAAAAAGCTCTCTCTTTAAAGTTCTTTTCCACATACTCTATCAGTACTTCACCTGCTTTGGATACACCCCCGCCAATCACAATTGCTGACGGATCTACACTGCTGCCAAATTAGCCATTGCATGTCCGAGATATTTTCCAAATTCTTCTGCAATCTCTTTTGCCACTGCATCTCCGGCTTTCACTGCATCAAATACAGTCTTTGCACTGACTTCCTGCTCTCTTAATACTGACTTGGCATCATCTTTGGCAAGACGGATATTCGCCAGTCTGGTAATTCCTGTGGCTGATGCATATTGCTCCAGACATCCGGTATTACCACATCCGCAATGATCTGTCTCTTCATAATTCACACAGAGATGCCCGATCTCACCACCGGCACCATGCGCTCCTACCAATGGTTTTCCATCAATGATAATTCCACCGCCTACACCTGTTCCAAGCGTTACCATAACGATATTTTTGCGTCCTTTGCCGGCTCCCAGCCACATTTCTCCAAGTGCGGCTACATTGCATCATTACCGATCTCGCTCTCATGCCGGAAAGCTCTTCCATCTCTCTTTTTACTTCTTTATATCCCCATCCGAGGTTTGCAGTGTTCTGTACCACACCTTCTGCATTCACCGGTGCCGGAACTCCGACTCCGATTCCTTCCACCTCATCTCTGCCGATCTTCTTTTCTTCAAGCTTTTCCTTTAACGCCTCTGCGATATCCGGAAGAACTGCCTCTCCCTGATTCTCTGTACGGGTCTTAATCTCCCACTTATCTACAATCTCCCCATCGGTCGTAAACAAACCTAATTTTACTGTTGTTCCCCCGATATCTACACCAAAACAATATTTCATTTTCCTACTCTCCTATTTTTTTGTTAAATTCTGCTGTACACGCTTGTACAGTTCCTGTGCTGCATTATATCCCATCTGTTTCTGTCTGTGGTTAACGGCCGCTGTCTCAACGATAATCGCCAGATTACGTCCAGGACGTATTGGAAGATGGTGACACACCACTTTATTTCCAAGGAATTCTGTATACTCTTCTTCCAGTCCGAGACGGTCATATTCTTTGTTCTTATTCCACTCTTCAAGCGTGATAACAAGGTCAATATTCTGTGTCTCCCTGACACTCAGTACACCGAACAATGCTTTTACATCTACAATACCGATACCACGCAATTCAATGAAATGTCTTGTGATATCCGGTGCCGATCCAACCAGTGTCTCATCACTGACTCTGCGGATCTCTACGACATCATCACTGACAAGACGGTGTCCACGCTTGATCAATTCCAGTGCGGCTTCACTCTTACCGATTCCACTTTCACCCATGATCAGCACACCAACACCGTATACATCAACCAGCACACCATGAATAGAAATGCATGGTGCAAGTTCCACATTCAGCCATCGGATGATCTCTGCTGTAAATTCCGATGTCTTCTTCTCTGTCTGGAATACAGGGATATTTGCCTTTTCTGCCATCTCCAGAAGCATCTTTCCGGTGGAAGATTCCTGCAGAAGATCAGACAAGGGATCTTATAAGAAAGCAGTGTCTCATAAATCCGCTTTTTCTTATCTTCATCTGTCATCTTCTCCAGAAATGTATATTCTACATAACCAATGATCTGTACACGTTCTGAATCAAAATGTTCAAAAAATCCTGTAAGCTGCAGTGCCGGTCTGTTAATATCTGGTATCTCTACATCTTTATCAGACAGATCTACATCCGGTGTTAAATTTTTAAGATTCATTTTTTCAACAAGTGTTTTTAATTCAACTTTATTCGCCATATTCTTCTACCTCACACGTATTAAAAATCTCTTTAATTATTATACCATACTTAATGATTCTGGTGAAAAAATTTATATACTTCCTGTGCAGATTTTTCATTCATACTTGGCAGTTCTTTTAACTCTTCTACTGTTGCATTACGGATTGCATCAATATTCTCAAAGCACCGCATCAGATCTTTTCTTCTTGCAGGGCCGACTCCCGGAATATCGTCCAGCACAGAATGCACCTGCCCCTTGCTGCGCAATTGTCTGTGAAATGTAATTGCAAAACGGTGCGCTTCGTCCTGTATCCTGGTAATCAGCCGGAAACATTCCGAGTTGTGGTCAATCGGAAGTTCGGTATTATTAAAATACAGTCCTCTCGTTCTGTGATTGTCATCTTTTACCATTCCACACACCGGAATATGCAGATGAAGCTTTTCCAGTACTTCCAGTGCTATATTCACCTGCCCCCGTCCGCCGTCCATCATGATCAGATCCGGAAATATCTGAAAGCCTCCGGTTTCACTTTCTTCCTGCTGTTCACGCAATCCATGCCCGAATCTTCTGGTCAGTACTTCATTCATACTGGCATAATCATCCGGACCCTGCACAGTTTTAATTTGAATTTGCGGTAATCGTTCCGTTTTGGTTTCCCATGTTCATAGACTACCATCGATCCGACAGAATCGAATCCGTTCGTATTGGAAATATCATATGCCTCCATGCGTATGATGCCTTTTAGTCCCAGTATCTTTTCCAGTTCTTTCACTGCACCGATCGTTCTTCCCTCTTCACGTTTCAGACGTTCTCTGTCATTCTTTAACACCATCTGCGCATTCTTTTGTGCCAGTTCTACCAGTTTTTCCTTCGTTCCCTTTCTTCGGAATGCGAAGATGTACTCTGCGTTCTCTCCTTGCCGTCAGCCATTCTTCAATGATATCCTGATCTTCAATCTCTTCCGGCAGCATCAGTTCCGCAGGATATATGGTGTGCTGCATAGAACTGCTTGATAAAGCTTGACAATATCTCGCCTTCCGTATCATTTTCTGCGCTCTTCAGATAAAAATGATCCCGTCCGATCAGTCTTCCGCTTCGAATAAAAAATACCTGCACAACTGCATCTTCTCCCTCAGAAGCCATTGCAATGATATCTCTGTCATCTCCTGCCGTATCTGTGATTTTCTGCTTCTGAGCAACCTTCTGTACACTTGTAAGCAGTTCTCTGTATTCAATTGCTTTTTCAAACTCCAGACTATCCGATGCTGCCATCATCTTTTCTTCCAGTTCTTTTAACACCAGATCATAATGTCCATTCAGGAAACGTACAACTTCGTCTATGGATTTCCGATACTCTTCCTGAGAAATGTATCCCTGGCATGGTGCCTGGCACTGATGGATATGATAATTCAGACAAGGTCTCTCTTTCCCTATGTCTTTTGGCAGCGAACGGTTACAGCTGCGGATATGATAAAGCTTACGGATCAATTCTATCGTATCTTTCACTGCACCTGCACTGGTATAAGGCCCAAAATATTTTGCCTTGTCCTTCTTCATCTGTCTTGCCAGCATAACCCTCGGAAACGGCTCATTTACTGTAACTTTTATAAACGGATAACTCTTGTCATCCATCAGCATAGTATTATACTTCGGTCTGTGTTCCTTTATCAGATTACACTCCAACACCAGTGCTTCCAATTCAGAATCTGTCACAATGTATTCAAATCTGGAAATATGTGTCACCATCTGTTCTATCTTGGCACCTTTATTCCTGCTGCTCTGAAAATACTGACGGACACGGTTCTTAAGGCTGATTGCCTTTCCGACATAGATGATTGCATCCTTTTCATCGTGCATCAGGTATACACCCGGTTTTCCGGGCAGCTTCTTCAGTTCTTCCTGTATGTTAAAATTCTCCATATACGTCTCCTGTATATTTTCTATTTTCTAATTCTAAACATCTTCTCTGATTTTTTGAATCCTGTTAGCGCTCTTTTTCCGACTCTTTTACAATCAATAAAGAATAATAGCCTGCCTGCTCCGGAACATCTTCTATTCTTTCATAGATCCGCTCCTCTGGCATTCCACAGTTTTCTATCATCTTTACATTCACATTTCCGTCTTTTTCCTCCAGAGTCCTCTTTACTTCACTTATTCCGGATGCGGACTTCATCAGAATCTTTGTACCGGAATAGTTTAGTGCCGCTTCTATGCCATAGCTGGATGGGATTACATGAAGTTCTTCTGCCCGGTCAACAAGACTGTCATCCATTCTCGCCGCTGCAGCACAAAAGGACGGAATTCCGCTGATGATCGTTGTCTCATACCCTTTTGCTTTTACTATGCGGTGGATGTACATATAAGTCGAATAGATTGTCGGATCTCCCAGCGTCAGATATGCTACATCCTTCCCTTTTTCCAGTTCTTCTATAATTCTCCCTGCTGCATTTTCATAATTCCGATCCAGAATCTGTCTGTCCTTTGTCATCGGCGTATCCAGATCCAGGAATTCTTTTTCTTCCATGTTCTCTATCATCTCCGCTGCAATCCTGTAGCTGACCGCATGTTTCCTGCCTCTCGCAGGCACTGCGAGCACTTGGCATTCCTTTATGATACGCACTGCTTTATATGTCATAAGTTCCGGATCTCCCGGTCCGACTCCGACTCCGAATATCTTCCCTTCATACTCTTTCCTCCAGAATACTCTCATCCTCCTATTATATACCAGGCAGATATAATTGAAAAGAAAAAAGATACAGGGCCTTCTCAAACTTTACCCTGTATCTTTCCTCGTATATCTATTCTCTTTATACTTATTCTTCTTCGCAGACAACTTCCTTTATTGCTTCAACAGGTTCTTCGGCTGTATCATCTGCTGATTTCATAACAAACCCTTCACCTTCTACCGGATTCATACCGATTCTTGCTTCTTCCTTCTTCGGTGCATCCGGATCAATTCCTTCTACTTCATGGAAGATTTCCATAAATTCTTTTCCGGTGATCGTCTCTTTTTCGATCAGGAATGCCGCAATCCTATCCAGTGACTGTCTGTGATCTCTCAGCAGTTGTTTTGCTTCTTCATAGGCATCTTTCAGCATCTTCATGACTTCTTCATCAATCTCGGATGCTGTCTGCTGTCCACAGTTGCTGACCGGACGTCCGTCCAGATAACGGTTCTGAATGGATTCCAGACCGATCAGTCCGAACTTCTCACTCATACCATACTGTGTGATCATGGCTCTTGCAACGCTTGTTGCTTTCTCGATATCATTGGAAGCTCCCGTTGTAACCGTATCAAATACCACTTCTTCTGCGGCACGTCCTGCAAGCAATCCGACTAACATCGCCTGAAGTTCCTTCTTCGTATTCAGGAATTTTTCTTCCTCCGGAGTCTGCATAACATAACCAAGTGCTCCCATCGTACGTGGAACAATCGTAATCTTCTGTACCGGTTCCGCATCTTTCTGCAATGCGCTTACCAGCGCATGTCCGACTTCATGGTAGGAAACGATTCTCCGTTCTTCCTGACTCATAATCCGGTCTTTCTTCTCTTTTCCTACAAGTACTACTTCTACTGCTTCAAATAAGTCTGACTGACACACTGCATTTCTTCCATGTTTACTGCATTGATTGCTGCCTCATTGATCATATTGGCGAGATCGGAACCAACTGCTCCTGAAGTTGCCAGTGCAATCTCTTCCAGATTAACAGTCTCATCCATCTTTACATCTTTAGAATGTACCTTCAGGACCTCTACACGTCCTTTCAGATCTGGTTTTTCCACGATGATTCGTCTGTCAAAAACGTCCTGGTCTCAATAACGCAGGATCCAGGATCTCCGGTCTGTTGGTTGCTGCAAGAAGCACCAGTCCTTTATTGCTTTCAAATCCATCCATCTCCGCAAGAAGCTGGTTC
>ENA-OQCN01001296-OQCN01001296.1-human-gut-metagenome-genome-assembly--contig:-NODE-1296-length-12608-cov-4.181556_pt1 | contig 12608 bp, 18 predicted proteins | sample MGYA00242497_ERZ504576 | MGnify/ENA primary metagenome ERZ504576 (study PRJEB26092, sample SAMD00036296) | human gut metagenome | host: Homo sapiens | study: EMG produced TPA metagenomics assembly of...
GGGGCTGTATTCGGTCCCAAGGGTTTGGCTGTTCGCCAATTAAAGCGGTACGCGAGCTGGGTTCAGAACGTCGTGAGACAGTTCGGTCCCTATCTGTCGTGGGCGCAGGATATTTGATGGGAGCTGTCCCTAGTACGAGAGGACCGGGACGGACGTACCTCTGGCGCACCAGTTGTTCCGCCAGGAGCATAGCTGGGCAACTACGTACGGATCGGATAAACGCTGAAAGCATCTAAGCGTGAAGCCGACCCAAAGATAAGATGTCCCATTGTTTTAAACAAGTAAGACCCCTTGAAGACTACAAGTTGATAGGCACGATGTGTAAGTGGAGTGATCCATTCAGCAAGCGTGTACTAATAGGTCGAGGGCTTGACCACAATTCGCTTGAGACTCTTTGAGTCAACGAAAAAATGTAAGCAGTGATTATTCAGTTTTGAAGGCACGTCCTTCTAAGAAATACTGGACAGATACACAGAAATGTGATATACTGTGTCAGTCATATGGTCGGTGACGATGACGGTGAGGTTCCACCTGTTCCCATTCCGAACACAGTAGTTAAGCTCACTCGTGCCCAAGATAGTTAGCTGGAAACGGCTTGTGAAAATAGGTAGCCGCCGACTTGATCAAAACGCTCTAAGAGAAATCTTAGAGCGTTTTCTTTTTGCTTTTTTCGTCCAAAGCTCTTGCATCTGGTCGGCGGGTGCGGTATGCTTAACCAATAGGACGCTTGGGAGAGGGAGGGCAGAGACATGGACAGAGAAGAAATCCGCTATCTGCTGGGCAGCACGATTTATGCACGGGCCAAGCATACGAGAACAGGTGCAGGATCTGGAATGTGAGACGGCGGAGAACGGCGTGCGCCATCTGAGCGCCGATGTGCGGGGCAGCGGCCGGAACCTCTACCGGACCCAGGCGTGGCTGCGCAAGAACGGCAGTTTCGTCAGCGCCAGCTGTACCTGCCCTTTCAATGAAAACGGCGAAGGTCCCTGCTGCAAGCACATCGGTGCGCTGCTGCTGCATGAGGTGGATGAGCCGGAAGAAAAGATGGAACCAAAGCCAGAGAAGAAGGCACTGCTGGACATCCCGGGTGTGCAGCGCGGGACAGAATTTGCTAAAGAAGCTGCAGCCCGGAAGGATAGCTACGTCTCCGGTCTCGAGATGCTGTTCGGCAGGAAATGGCGAGGCGATGAACCCGTCTCGGATGTGCAGGCGCAGGAACTTCTTCGAGCTTATCAGGAGGACGCGCTGGCCGAGGTGGAGAGTCTGACGGCCTCGGACGGACAGCAGCGAGGCTTCGCGGAACTGGAACCGGAGCTCATTCTGGACTACTCCGGACAGCCGCCGCTGCTGCGCCTCCGCATTTCGGACGGCGGGCGGCAGTATGTCGTAAAAAGCATCCCGGAACTGCTGACGGCCATCGAGAAAGAGCGGAGCGTCAGCTACGGCAAAACGCTGGCCTTTGTCCACCGCTGGGACGCCTTTACCACCGAGGCACAGAAAATTCTGACGTTGCTCCGCCGCCAGCAGGACACGGTAAAGAGCGTGGAAGCCGCCACAGGCCGCCCGACCCGCAGCATCGCAAATGGCCCCGCTGGAAGTGTGCCGCTGTCGGGTGAGCTGCTGGATGAACTGGTGGTATTATATGAGCCGAGGGGCGAGGTGGGCGGTTACGCCTTGCGAAAGGGTCTGCCCGCGCTGACGCTGCGGGTCGAGAAGAAGAGGGGCGGCGTACACATCGTGGTAGAGCCAGTCTGTACACATTGCAGGGCCTCGACTACAGCTACCTTTATAATGAAGACACCATCTGGAAGCTGGAACGAGCCGAAGCGGCCCGTCTGCTGCCCGCGTTGAACGCCCTCTGTGGCAGCGGACTCTTTTTCACCAGCAAGGATGCCGTATCGTTTTGCAGCTTCGTGCTGCCGGAGCTGGGCCGGAAGATCACCATCGACGACCCTGACCGGCTGCTTTTGAATCAGATACCGCTGGAGCCGGTGGTGCAGTTTTATCTGGATGCGCCCCACATGGGGGCCGTCCGCGCCCACCCGGAATTTTTGTATGGGGAAGACCGGGTGACGCCTTTTGCGGCCCCGACCGATTTATTGAGGGATGCCCGCGCAGAGCGTCGGGCCGGGCGGCTGCTCCAAACTTATCTGACCCAGCAGACCGACACCAGCCCTGCCGAATATGGCACAGACGACGAGGATGCCCTTGTTACTTTCCTTGAAGAGGGTGTGCCTGCCCTGCTGGCGGAGGGCGAAGTCTACCTCAGCGATGCATTCCGCGACTTGCAGGCTGCGCCGCCGAAAATCTCGGTGGGTGTGTCGGTACAGGGCAGCGTGCTTGATTTGGAGGTGGACACCGGCGAATTCCCGGTGAGCGAGCTGAAAGCTCTGCTCAAGTCGCTCCACCAGAAAAAGCGCTACCACCGTCTGCGGGATGGCCGATTGCTGCGGCTGGATGACTCGCTGGAAGTGCTGGATGAACTGAACGAAACGCTGGAACTCTCCGGCGCAAAGCTGGGCCAGAATCATGCGCAGCTTCCGCTTTACCGTGCGCCCAGCCTCGACTGGGCGCTGTCGGGCCAGACCGGTGTGCGCTTCAACCGGGATGACGCCTTCCGGCGTATCAGCCGGAGCTTCCACGCCGTCAAGGACAGCGAGTATGCCCCGCCTGTCTCCCTGCAAAAGACCCTGCGCAAATATCAGCGGGACGGCTACCGCTGGCTGCGGACGCTGGACGGTTACGGCATGGGCGGCATCCTCGCCGACGATATGGGCCTGGGCAAGACGGTGCAGGTGCTGAGCTACCTGCTGGCCATGAAGCAGAACGGCCAGACTCTGCCAGCCTTATCGTCTGCCCGGCCTCGCTGGTGCTGAACTGGGCCGAGGAGTGTCAGAAATTCACGCCCGAACTCTCCTGCGTGGTGGTGGATGGCGACGCCGCCCACCGCGCCGAGCTGGCTGAGAGCTGGCCCGCCGCCGACCTCGTGGTGACCAGCTACGATTTGCTGCGGCGTGACGAGGCGCTTTACGAGGGGCAGGAGTTTTACGCCTGCATCCTCGACGAGGCGCAGGCCATCAAGAACCACACCACCCAGAAATACAAGGCCGTCTGCAAAGTGCGCAGCCGGGTGCGGTTCGCCCTCACCGGTACGCCGGTGGAGAACCGGCTGGGTGAGCTGTGGAGCATCTTCTCCTTCCTGATGCCGGGCTATCTGCCGCCCTACAAGAGCTTTTGCAGCCGGTTCGAGAAGCCCATCGTGCAGGAGGAAGACCAGACCGCCGTGCGGCGTCTCAATCAGCTGACCGGCCCCTTCATCCTCCGCCGCATGAAGTCGGATGTGCTCAAGGAGCTGCCGCCCAAGACCGAGAATGTTTACCGCATCGAGCTGGAAGAGGAGCAGCGCAAGCTCTATCTGGCCGCTGTGGTGGACGCCCGGGAGAAGCTGCAGGCCGCAAAGCCCGAGGACAAGATGGCGGTGTTCGCCGTCCTCATGCGGCTGCGGGAGATCTGCTGCGACCCGCGCCTTATCGCAGACAACTGGGAGGGCGGTAGCGCCAAGCTGGACGCCTGCGTGGAGCTGGTCTCCAGCGCCGTGGAGGGCGGCCACCGCATCCTGCTGTTCAGCCAGTTCACCTCGATGCTCGAGCTGCTGGCAAAGCGTCTGGACGCCGAGGGCATCAGCCACTTTACGCTGCAGGGCTCGACGCCGAAGCCCGTCCGGGCGGAGCTGGTCCGGCGGTTCAACGGGGGAGAGGTGAGCGTTTTCCTCATCTCGTTGCGGGCCGGCGGCACCGGCCTTAACCTGACGGCGGCGGACATCGTCATCCACTACGACCCGTGGTGGAACGTCGCCGCCCAGAATCAGGCCACCGACCGCGCCTACCGCATCGGCCAACAGAACCCGGTGCAGGTGTATAAGCTCATTGCACAGGATACCATTGAAGAAAAAATCGTGGAATTGCAGCAGGCCAAGCAGTCGCTGGCCGACACCGTGACCGGCACCGCCGATGGTGCCATCCTCTCGATGCGGCCGGATGAGTTGCTGCAGCTGCTGGAAGGGAGCGAACCATGAAATACGCATTATTTTCGGTGCCGGTAGGCACCATTTACGACCTGCCCCAGACCATCAAAGAGGGCGAGGAGGGTCTTGTCTCCACCATCGGAGATGAGGGCCTGTATGGGCAGGCCTGTCAGGTGCGGACTGTGCCCGGCGGCGTGACCGCTGCGGGCGTCCGGCTTCCGCCCGATGTGGCCGAAGTGGTCAGCTTTTACGGCTACCATGGCTATGTGAATCAGCGGGAATTGCAGTTTGTCCGCGAGGAGGAGCTGTGGGAGTATCTGGGGGCAGACCTCGTTCTCGTGGGCCGCGCTACGGATGTCCTCAGCCTGCCCAAGGTGCAGGCGTCCGGATGATGGAATTGGAGCGGGGAGACGTTCTCCGCCGCCAGCCTGAGACCGCCGAAGAGGCCGAGGCCCACAAGGCTGGGCGAAGTTCTGCTGACGGATGGCCGGACGGGCTATGTCCGGGATGTGGCGCTGGAGCCGGTGAAATATGAGATGACGGCGGTCTTCTCCCAGAGAGAGGGCCTTGCCTTCAATGACGCGCTGGCCGAGACGCTGGACACGACGGCAGACAAGCTCGTGCCAGAAGCTGTGGCACGCTGGTACGGCGGCAGCGAAGATGCCTTCCGCGCCGCTGTCTGTGAGCAGGCGAAGAGGTATATGGGTACCGAGTACCGCTGGGGCGGCAAGTCGGGCCGGGGCATCGACTGCTCGGGCCTCGTCAGCAGCGCCTATATGCAGTGCGGTGTGCTCATCTACCGCGATGCAAAGATCATCGAGGGCTGGCCGATGCATGAGGTGGCTTTCGAGAACAAAAAGCCCGGCGATGCGCTCTTCTTCCCCGGCCATGTGGCGCTTTATCTGGCGAAGGGCGGTATATCCACTCCACCGGTGCCGCCGCCAGCGGCGGTGTGGTCATCAACAGCCTTGAGCCGAGCGACCCGCTGTATCGGGAGGATCTCGTGAAGTGTTTGTATGCGGTGGGGAGTATTTTCTAAAAGGAGATAACCATGAAAGTCTTTGATCTACATTGTGACACCCTGAGTGAGCTGCGCTACGCCGAAAAGGCGGGTACGCCCAAGAGCTTTGCGCAGAATGATCTGCACATCGACTTGCAGAAACTGAAAAAGGGCGACTATATGCTGCAGTGCTTCGCCGCCTTTGTCAATCTGGGCGACAAGACCCCCGGTGCCGACCCGCTGGTGACGGCGCTGGAAGAAATCGACGTCTTCAAACGCATCATGGAAAAATACCCGGAGGATATTGCACCGGTATATCAACCCTCTGACATCCGAAAAAACGCCGCCGAGGGCAAGATCAGCGGAATGCTCACCATTGAGGAGGGCGGCTGCTGCAAGGGCAGCATCGGCGTGCTGCGCCGGATGTACGAGCTGGGCGTCCGCATGATGACCCTGACCTGGAACCACGAGAACGAGCTTGCCAGCCCCAACGTCGTCCCCGGCGGGGGCCACAACATCTGGCCCTGCGCCCCCAACACCGAGACGGGCTTGAAAGAAAAGGGCTTCGAGTTCCTGGCTGAGATGGAGCGTCTGCACATCATCGCAGATGTGAGCCACCTGTCCGACAAGGGCTTCTGGGACATTGTGGAGCACTCCACCCGCCCCTTTGCGGCCAGCCACTCCAACTGCCGCGCCTGGCACCCCACTGCCGCAACCTCACCGACGAGATGATCCGCGCCCTCGCCAACAAGGGCGGTCTCGTGGGTCTGAACTACTGCAGCGGCTTCCTCGACAACCAGCCCGAAGAAAAGCTCTGCCGCAGCACCACGGCCCTGATGGCAAAGCACGCGGCCCACTTCAAGCAGGTGGGCGGTATTGAGATCATCGGTCTGGGCAGTGACTTCGACGGCATCGGCGGCAAGCTGGAAATGGACGACTGTTCCAAGCTCCCGCTGCTGGCCGACGCACTCTGCCGCGAGGGCTTCACCGAGGACGAGGTAGAGGCCATCTTCTACCGCAACGCCCGGCGGTCTTCGAAGAAAACCTCTAAATAGTGTATAAAACGACAGGGAGATTCCAAAATGGATAAAAACATGACGCTGGAAAAGCGTATTGCCGCCGAGCTGTATTCCTATCAGGGCAAGATGAGCGTCTTTGTGGACGATTTGCACGGCCACACGGTCGAAATCGGCGCTGACGAGGAATTTGAGACGGCTTCCACCATCAAGGCATATATCCTCGCAGCCCTGTATCTGCAGGCCAGCCGGGGCAAAGCCAGCATCGAGGAAAAAATCACTTACAAGCCCGAGCACTTTGTGGACGGTTCCGGTATGCTCCGGGCGCTGGGCGTGGGCGCAAGTCTGAAAGTTAAAGACGCCGCCACCATGATGATCATCTGCTCCGACAACATCGCCACCAACATGGTCATCGACTATCTGGGGCTGGACACCATCAACGCCTGTATCCGGGAGATGGGCTTTGCCCACACCGTCCTGCACAACCCGCTCCACTTTGATATTTACAACAACCTCGGCACCACGACGCCCCGGGACTACGCCTCGCTGTTTGCGCAGGTGGCAAAGGGAACGCTCGTCAGCGCTGAGGCCAGCGCTGAGATGCTGGCCATCTTCCGTCAGCAGCACTACAATACCATGCTGACCCACGACTTTCCGCAGTTCTATCTCGACTGTGAGGAGACCGGCGAGCCGGAACTCATCTGGGTGGCCAGCAAGAGCGGCAGCATGAACGCCTGCCGCAACGACGGCGGCATCGTCCACACCCCCTACGGCGAGTATGTCATCGTCCTGATGAACAAGGACTTCCACGACATCATCGAGTACAATGACCATCCCTCCATGGTCTACGGCGCCCGGGTGTCCCGGATGATACTCGACCAGATTTTGGCCTGCGAGGGTGAGCTGTACAAGTAAAATCGTGGAAAAAATAGGAATATTAAGGGGAATCATAACAATGGGTATTCAAATCAGCCTGCCGATGATGGCATTTCTGGTGTTCATGACCGGATTTGCGGGCTTTATCGATTCGGCAGCGGGCGGCGGCGGGCTCATCAGCCTGCCGGCCTATCTCTTCGCGGGCCTGCCGCCTCACTATACTTACGCCACCAACAAATTCAGCGCCGCCTGCGGCACGACGTTCGCCACGGCCAGCTTCTTCAAGAACGGCGCGATGAACATCAAGGTGGGCATCCTCGCCGCCATCGGAAGCTTTGCGGGCAGTGCCTTAGGCGCACACATCGTCCTGATGCTCAGCGATGAGGTGCTGCAGATGATGATGTTCATCATCCTGCCCATCGCGGCAGTCGTCATCCTGTGGCGTCGCAATCTCCCGGACGAGAACCGGGACGACGGCACCCTGAATTTGAAAAAGGCCCTGCTGGCCCTGGGTATCGGCCTTGGCATCGGTCTGTACGACGGCATGGTGGGGCCTGGCACCGGGACCTTTGCCATCATCGCTTTCACCAGCCTGATGGCTTTGACCTGCGCACCGCCAACGGCAACGCCAAGGTGCTCAACCTCGCCAGCAACTACGCCAGCCTCTTCACCTATCTGAGCAGCGCTGGTGGTCTTTCCGGTGGGCATCCCCTGCGCCATCAGCAACATCGTCGGCAACATCATCGGCTCCCACTTCGCCCTGAGAAAGGGCGCAAAGTTCATCCGCCCCATGATGCTCGTGGTGCTGGTGCTTTTGCTGGGCAAGCTCATCACGGATATGCTGTAAGGAAAAACGAAAAGAGGCTGCCGTGCAGATGCACAGCAGCCTCTTCCTATATACTTTTAGTCGATGACCAGCCCGTTATCAAAGAAGGCCAGACCAAACGCACCGGGACCGGCGTGGGTGCCGATGACGCAGCCAATCTGGCGCACCAGCGGCTCGGGAAGCCGAGATTGTCCACCAGATAGGTCTGGATGGGGTTCACCTCGCGGGGGCTGATGGTGTAACCGGCCAGAGAGGGGAAACGGGGATTGACGCCGCCCAGCTCCTCTATCTTCTTGAAGAGGGCGACGTATGCGCCGGGCAGACCCCGGGCCTTACCGGCCATGGCGACTTTGCCCTCCTTGATGGTGATGAGGGCTTGATGCCCAGCATCCCGCCGGCCACGGCGACGGCGGCGGGCAGACGGCCGCCCTTGCGCAGATACTTCAGGTCGTCGATGGCGGCGACGAGGTGCAGGTGCTCCTTGGCGTGCTCGAGGGTGGCGGCGATCTGGACGGCAGACTTGCTTCATCCCGCAGGTGTGCGGCCAGACGCACCAGCAGACCCTCGCCGAGGCAGACATTGGTGCTGTCCACGAAGAGGACGTTGTCCACGTTGGCCAGGTCTGCGGCCAGCTTCGCACACTGATAGGTGCCGGACAGCTCATGGGACAGGAAGATGCCCACGACCTCGTCTCCGGCGGCAGCACCTCGGCGTAGAACTTTCGAACAGCTCAGGCTGGGCTGGCTGGTGGTGGGCAGCTTTTTGCAGCCGGCCATGTGCTCGTAGTACTCGCTGGGAGTCAGGTCCACGCCGTCCCGGATGACGGTGCCGTCCTCGAGGGTGACGTTGAGGGGGATAATGTCCACACCCAGCTGCGCGGCCTCGGCGGGCAGGATGTCGGATGCGGAATCGGTAAGAATGCGTATCATATAGTTCGTACCTCCATGGGTGCGTTCATCGTGTGTCTTTGGTAAAACGACAAATCTATAAAAAAGTCGTACAAAGTATACCAGAACGCCGGGCGGAATGTCAATCTTTTGAGTGAAATTTCTTCGAATGAACGAAAAACTGCTTGCAAAACGGGGCGGCAGTATGGTACAATGTCCGCCGACAGGAGGGTGCGCCGTGAAAAGACTGATAAGGGAAACGGAAAAGCCGTCTTTTCCGGCTCAGTGCCGGGTCCTGGCCGAGGCGGCAGTGCTCTGGGCGCTGCTGGCGGCGGGAGCACAGCTGCTGCTCCCGGCGGAAAAGAGGCTCTGCCCGAGGGCGCGGCCCTCGCGTGGGCTGCGCTGCGCATCTGCCTTGTGACCCTCTGGCAGAAGAGCTTGCCTTTCGGGGCGGGGCGCTCTATCTTTTGCAGCCGCTGGGCGGCGCGGGGGCTGTGGTAGTGCAGGCGGTGATTTTTGCGGCTCTGCACGGCAGCTGGACGCCCGGGCCTATGCGCTGGGCATGGGGCTCATCTTCGGCTGGGCGGCCCAGAAAGCGAAGAGCGTATGGCCCGGCAGCGCGTTACATATTATAAATAACTGCCTCGTGTTTGCCGCACGGCTGGCAGAAAGGGGAATGGGATGACCGATTTTGAGCTGATGGGCGCGGCGCTGGAAGAGGCCCGAAAGGCCGCTGCGCTGGGCGAAGTGCCGGTGGGCGCGGTAGTGGCGAAGGACGGAGAGATCATCTCTGCCGCCCACAACACCCGCGAGACGGAGAAAAACGCTCTCCACCACGCTGAGCTGCTGGCCATCGACGCGGCCTGCAAAAAGCTGGGCGCTGGCGGCTGTGGCAGTGTGAGCTGTTCGTGACGCTGGAACCTGCCCCATGTGCAGCGGCGCCATCATCAACAGCCGCATCAAGCGGGTGGTGTACGGTGCCGCCGACGTCAAGGCGGGCTGCTGCGGCTCGGTGACAGACCTCTTCGCCCAGCCCTTCAACCATCACCCCGTCATCGAGAAGGGACTGCGGGCCGATGAGGCACAGCAGCTTTTGCAGGAATTTTTCGTTTCACTGCGGGCCAGGCGGGCCGCAAAGCCCCGCTGGAAGCCGCCCGTGAACCCCTGAATCTGTGAAAAAAGTGGGAACTGCGTGAAAAAATCACCGGTGACCACTTTATTTTTTCGCCCGATTGTGCTATATTATTCAATGGAAACTTGTCGAAACCACACAAATGCCGCCGGGCGCGCCGCAGAGCCGGCCTAGACCGGAAAAAGTGAGCAGAGCGCAGCTCCGGCGGGGTGGGGGAAGCTGTTTCCTTTCCCGCCGCAGAGGCTTTGACACGAAGAGGCGCTGCGGCCGAAAATAGTGGACAGGAGGGTTTGACTCTTGTACAACGACGAATTTGAGCTGACATTTGACCTTGCAGACGCAGGCCGAAGAAAGAACAGCGCAGACCGACCCTGCCCGAGCCGGAAGAAGCGACTGTGGCCGTACCGCCGGTGCAGGAAACGAGGGAAATGCTGGTCAGCGCTGCGCCGGAGAACACGCCGGCATCGGAGGCGGAACGCGAGCCGGAGCCTGCGGCAGAGCCCCAGAGCACTGCTCCGGCGGCGAAGGACCGCACCGTCCTCATCTCGGGCGGTGACCGGGGCATCGGCGCAGCAGCAGCCCGCGCATTCTATGCGGCGGGCTACCGGGTGGCAGTGTTCTACCACACCAACGCCGAGGCCGCCGCAGCCCTGCAAAAAGAGCTGCCGGGCGTACTGGCCGTCCAGTGTGACGTGGCCAGCCGGGCCAGCTGTGAGCTGGCCTTCCGCGCCGCCGAGCAGGCGCTGGGCCGGGTGGATGTGCTGGTGAGCAACGCGGGTATCGCCCAGCAGAAGCTGTTCACCGACATCACGCCGGAAGAGTGGCAGCGGATGCTGGACGTCAACCTGACCGGTGCGTTCAACCTCTGCCAGCTGGCCCTGCCCGGATGATACGCCGAAAAGCGGGCCGTATCCTCACCGTGAGCAGCATGTGGGGCCAGACCGGCGGCAGCTGCGAGGTACACTATTCCGCCGCCAAAGCGGGCCTCATCGGCCTGACCAAGGCACTGGCAAAAGAAGAAGGTCCCAGCGGCATCACCGTGAACTGCGTGGCCCCCGGCGTCATCGACACCGATATGATGGCTTCGTTCACTGCTGAGGACAAAGCGGCATTGGCCGAAGAGACCCCTGTGGGCCGTCTCGGCACCGCCGAAGAGGTGGCAAAGCTTCTGCTGTACCTCGCCGGAGAAGACGCCGGCTACATCACCGGCCAGGTGTTCGGCGTCAACGGAGGTCTTGTGATTTAAGAAGCAAGACCGAAACTATGAGACAAGTTCACTTGCGGGGCGCTTCCCCCGCAGTGAGAAGGAGAGAGCGAAATGGGCATGACTTTGAAGGAACTGTTGACGAAAGGCGAAGGCACCCTGTCGGCACAGGAGGCCAAAACTTTGGCCGCACAGTGCAGGATGGATGTGGAAACGCTCTATACGCTCCTTGAAGAGCGCGGCATCAAGATCATCGAGGATGAGGCCGACGCCGATGTGAATCTGGACGTGGACAGCATCATCGCCGAGGTGGAGAACGCCGAGAACAACAGCGACGAGCTGGGTCTGGGCGGCGACGACGAGGAAGAGGCCGCCGAGGAGAACCCTGCCGACCTGAAGGCTGCGATGGATGAGCTGCTGGACGACCCCGTCAAGAACTACCTCAAGCAGATCGGCCAGATCCCTCTGCTGAGCGCGGAACAGGAAGTTGATCTGAGCAAGCGCATCCACGCCGGTGCCGAGGCTGCCCACATCCTGCAGGCCGACCGCCAGAAGTACGGTGCGACCGAGTACATCAAGAAGAACAGCGCCCGCTTCTCGTTCGAGGAGGATGAGAACAGCCGCAGCTACACCGAGGACATCGACGAAGAGGGCAGTGAGAAGCCCAGCGAGGACGCCGAGGAAAAGGCTGCTGAGGAAGAGGCCATGGAGCTGTGGAGAACGGCCCCCTGACCGAGGAGCGCCGTCAGGAGCTGCTGAAGATCCGCCGCGACGGCCTGAACGCCCGCCGCAGCCTGAGCGAAGCGAACCTGCGTCTGGTGGTCTCCATCGCCAAGAAGCATGTGGGCCACAATCTGGCCTTCCTCGACCTCATCCAGGAGGCAACATCGGCCTCATCAAGCGGCTGAGAAGTTCGACTGCGACCGCGGCTTCCGCTTCTCCACCTATGCGACCTGGTGGATCCGTCAGGCCATCACCCGCGCCATCGCCGACCAGGCCCGTACCATCCGTATCCCGGTGCATATGGTCGAGACCATCAACCGGATGCGTCAGGCTACTAACCAGCTGGTCTACCAGAACGGCCACGAGCCCACCCCGGAAGAGCTGGCAAAGGCCATGGACATGAGCGTCGAGCGTGTGCGTGAGATCCAGCGCATGGCACAGGAGCCCGCCAGCCTTGAGAGCCCCGTGGGCGAGGAAGAGGATTCCTCTCTGGGCGATTTCGTTGCCGACGAGAATGCCGAGCTCCCGGCAAGGCTGCTGACCGCGCTATGGTGGCCCAGCAGATCAATCAGGCTCTCAAGAGCCTGACCCCCCGTGAAGAGAAGGTCATCCGTCTCCGCTTTGGTCTGGACGATGGCCGTCCCCGCACGCTGGAAGAGGTGGGCCGCGACTTCGGAGTTACCCGTGAGCGCGTCCGCCAGATCGAGGCAAAGGCCATCCGCAAGCTGCACAGCCGCAAGTGCCTGGCTCTGCTGAACGGCCTTATCGAGTGATATTTTCAACAATGCAGACGGCTGCCGTGGAAAACGGCAGCGTTTTTCTGTATCTGGGCAGAAAAAAAAAAACGCAAAATGTCAGATTTTTTTGCAAAAAACTCTTGCAATGCGGCAGAGTTTATGGTATTATAATTGAGCTGTGAT
>ENA-OQCN01001298-OQCN01001298.1-human-gut-metagenome-genome-assembly--contig:-NODE-1298-length-12599-cov-3.128127_pt1 | contig 12599 bp, 18 predicted proteins | sample MGYA00242497_ERZ504576 | MGnify/ENA primary metagenome ERZ504576 (study PRJEB26092, sample SAMD00036296) | human gut metagenome | host: Homo sapiens | study: EMG produced TPA metagenomics assembly of...
GAAATAAAGCTTTTCCTTGAAGGGGTTGCTTCCTATCTGAATGCAGACAAAATTTGTAAAGAGCTGCTCGAATTCAAGCGTAAAGAACTTATTATCTGTTGGCACACTATTACACAGACTATGAGCTATCTCCCGTTGTACACAGCCTATCCCAATACACCAGCAGTTTGAATATTTCATATTAAAGCACCACAAACAAATAAAGTCCGTAGAGGAGTTCGCACAACTGGGCGGCTACAGCGTCACCACCTTCCGCCGCATTTTCAAAGCCATCTTCAACGAGCCGGCCTATGAATGGATGATGAAACAGCGCAAAGAAAGTATCCTTTACCAATTGCGCTATACAGATGCTTCCATCTCCGAAATCTGCTTTGGACATGGATTTGAATCTCTCTCACATTTTTCCAACTTCTGTAAGAAGTCCTTTGGCGACTCTCCCAGAAACATCCGTAAAAAAGAAAAGGAAGAAACTTCACCCAATACATAATTATAAAAAAAATGCCCCGCCAAAAGGCAGGCACTCTCAAATATCAAGTAAAACTAACCGTAATTAGTCTTTCAGCTTCGCAGCAATAAATTCACGGTTCAAACGAGCAATGTTGCTGATAGAAACCAGCTTCGGACATTCTGCCTCACAAGCACGAGTGTTTGTACAGTTACCAAAGCCCAGTTCATCCATTTTGCTCAACATAGCTTTCGCACGGCGTGCAGCTTCCACTTTACCTTGAGGTAACAGTGCCAACTGGCTGACCTTTGCAGAAACAAACAACATAGCAGAACCATTCTTACATGCAGCAACACAAGCACCACAACCGATACATGCAGCAGCATCCATAGCCTCATCGGCAATAGGTTTTGCAATAGGAATTGCGTTAGCGTCAGGAATACCACCGGTATTGATTGACACGTAACCACCCGCCTGCATAATCTTGTCGTATGCGCTGCGGTCTACCATCAAGTCGCGGATTACCGGGAAACCGGCAGAACGCCAAGGCTCAACAGTAATGGTGTCACCGTCTTTGAAACGACGCATATAAATCTGGCAGGTAGTAGCACCTGTAGCAGGTCCGTGAGGATGTCCGTTGATATACATAGAGCACATACCGCAGATACCTTCACGACAGTCGTGGTCGAATACGATAGGTTCTTTACCTTCATTGATAAGCTGCTCGTTCAAGATATCCATCATTTCCAGGAATGAGGTATCACCCGGAATATCTTTCATTTGGAAGGTATCAAAATGTCCTTTATCCTTAGGACCTTTCTGACGCCAAACTTTCAGTGTGAAACTTATATTTTTATCCATGATTTCTATACAATTAATAATTAAGACTTATAGTTACGAGTTTGAACCTTAACGACTGATAGTTCAAATCTTCCTTGATCAATTCGGGTTCTTTTCCTTCACCTGTGTATTTCCAGCAAGCTACATACGAGAACTTGTCATCGTGACGAAGCGCTTCACCCTCCGGAGTCTGGTGTTCTTCACGGAAGTGACCACCACAAGATTCCTCACGGTTCAATGCATCGTAAGCCATCAGCTCACCGATTTCGATGAAATCAGCCAAGCGGATCGCCTTTTCAAGTTCCACATTCAATTCATTAGCTTCACCCGGAATGCGAAGGTCGCTCCAGAAGGTCTTTCTTACTTCTTTCAGTTTAGCCAGAGCAGTAGTCAAAGATTCCTTGGTACGTCCCATACCTACGAAGTCCCACATGATGTGACCCAGTTCCTTGTGAATAGAGTCTACTGAACGATGACCCTTGATATTCATCAGTTTCTGGATCTTATCGTTTACAGCCTTTTCGGCAGCCACAAATTCAGGAAGGTCTGTCGAGAAACGGGGAACCTGAATCTGGTCTGACAAATAGTTCTGGATAGTATAAGGCAATACGAAGTAACCGTCAGCCAATCCCTGCATCAATGCAGATGCACCCAAACGGTTTGCACCGTGGTCAGAGAAGTTAGCTTCACCGATAGCATACAAGCCCTTGATAGAAGTCATCAGTTCATAGTCAACCCAGATACCACCCATCGTATAGTGGATAGCCGAAGATCATCATCGGAGTCTTGTACGGATTTTCGTCAGTGATTTCTTCGTACATATCGAACAAGTTACCGTAACGGGCACGAACTACATCTTCACCCAGACGGTCGATAGCGTATTTAAAGTCAAGGAATACGGCCAGACCTGTGTTGTTCACACCGAAACCGGCGTCGCAACGTTCTTTCGCAGCACGTGAAGCAACGTCACGGGGAACCAGGTTACCGAATGCCGGATAACGGCGTTCCAAGTAGAAGTCACGGTCTGCATCAGGAATATCGGTCGGTTTCTTAGTTCCTGCCTGCAATGCCTTGGCATCTTCCAGCTTTTTCGGAACCCAGATACGTCCGTCATTACGCAATGACTCGGACATCAAAGTCAGTTTAGACTGCTTGTCACCGTGTACAGGGATACAGGTCGGGTGGATCTGTGCAAAGCAAGGATTGGCAAAGTAAGCACCTTTGCGGTAAACCTGCATAGCAGCCGAACCATTTGACGCCATAGCGTTGGTAGACAAGAAGTAAGTATTACCATAACCACCGGTACCGATAACTACCGCATGAGCAGCGAAACGTTCAATCTTACCTGTAACCAGGTTGCGGGCGATAATACCACGGGCGCGTTCCACACCTTCGTTATCCTTAATCAGCACAACGTCCAACATTTCATAACGAGTGTACAACTTCACGTTACCACGCTGAACTTCACGGCTCAATGCAGAATAAGCACCCAGCAACAACTGCTGTCCGGTTTGACCGCGGGCATAGAATGTACGTGATACCTGAGCACCACCGAATGAACGGTTATCCAGCAAACCACCGTATTCGCGAGCGAAAGGAACACCTTGAGCTACGCACTGGTCGATGATAGCATTTGACACTTCGGCCAGACGATAAACGTTAGCTTCGCGTGCACGGTAGTCACCACCTTTGATTGTATCGTAGAAAAGACGGTAAACAGAGTCACCATCATTTTGATAATTCTTAGCAGCATTGATACCTCCCTGTGCAGCAATAGAGTGTGCACGACGGGAGAGTCCTGGATACAGAAGTTTAATACCTTGAAACCCAGAGCACCCAGTGAAGCAGCAGCCGAAGCACCTGCCAAACCGGTACCTACCACAATAATGTCAAGACGACGTTTGTTGGCAGGGTTTACCAATTTTTGATGAGCTTTATAATTGGTCCATTTCTCGCTAAAGCGCCTTCAGGAATTTTAGAATCTATAGTAGCCATATTCATTTACAATTTTATCATTTACAATTTACGATTAGCAAGCACCACAAGCGAGTGATTTCACGAAGTAGATAACGACTACTGCTGCAAAACCAAGAACTACCAAAGTAGAGTAGATGTTACCAATAGTCTTCCAACGCTCGAACCAGATTTTATTGCTCCAGCCCAAAGTCTGCAAAGCACTCCAGAATCCGTGAGTCAGGTGGAACCACAAAGCTGCTAACCAAATGAGGTAAAGCACTGTAAATACAGGGCATCCGAATGTTTCACGAATGTAAGCGGCACCGTCTGTAGGACCGAATGCGCCCAAATCATGAACACCGATAATTTCGGCAAACTGCATTTTGTACCAGAAATTGGCAAAATGAAGAGCCAATCCGGCAATAACGACAATACCCAGGACAAGCATGTTCTGAGATGCCCATTCCACAGTTTTAGGTTTAACGTTCACTGCATAACGTTCGCTACCGCGAGCTGCACGGTTCTGCATGGTCAACCAGAAAGCGTAGATGATGTGAATTACAAACAGAGCAGCCAGCCCGGCAGTTGCAACCAACGCGTACCAGTTAGCTCCCAAGAATTCACAAATCATGTTGTAAGCATCTTCCGAGAAGAGCGCAACAAGGTTCATCGCCATGTGAAACGTCAGAAACAGGACAAGGGCGATACCTGTGACACTCATCACCACTTTCCTTCCAATAGATGAATTACTTAACCACATAAATGATTGAATTTAAATTATTTAATTGTTAGAACTAAAAATTCTGTTAAAAGCTGTGTATTCACGATGCAAAAGTAAAGGAATTCTAGCGATAATACAAGGAATTATGGAAATTATTCTTTAATTCGGGGAAGGGTAAATGCGAATTACATTATTTTCCTATCTTTGCACTGAACAAATGCCAAACTAAATGAAACGCCAAAGGATTATTTTTCTTATACTGACAGCCTGTTTTACATTCAGCCTCAGCGCACAGAATATAGACATCAACACGTTGAAAACCATCAACCGATGGGATGTACACGGACTGAGCCGCGGATTGTCCGCTAGCGGAGTGATTCTACCCGTAGGAATACCTACAGCCATGGGACTCTATGCATTGATAAAAAAAGACCAGCCGATGCTGAAAGATGCCATTTACATAGGAACCAGTGTGATTGAAGCAGTGGGGATTACATACGCCGCCAAACATATAATAGGTCGTGACCGGCCTTTTGTAAAGTATCCGGATAAGATTCATGCATACGGAGCACCGGATGCCGATAGTCCGTCATTCCCTTCAGGACACACTGCGGCAGCTTTTTCTTTAGCCACCTCACTCTCCATCACTTATCCTAAGTGGTATGTTATCGCCCCTTCAGCCGTATGGGCTTGCGGAGTAGGGTTTGCCCGGATGAACCAAGGGGTGCACTATCCAGTGATGTAGTGGCAGGAGCCGCTATCGGAGTAGGATGTGCTTTCGTGAACGTGTATGTGAACCGATGGCTGAATAAGGTGCTGTTCGGGAGACAGATAAAGTGATGGTTGGAAAATTATTCCACACCTAAAAGAAGACACAGCAGAAGTTTTTCAGACAACTGCAGGAGTGCAACTATGCGCCCCTGCAGTTAATATAAAGTCTTGACTATCGCTTTTTCAACAGCAGCCCCTCAAAGTCCGGTTGCTCCAACAGTTCCAGCGCTTTCCTGATACTTCATTCGCGTCATTAATGACGTGATAATATTCATTCATATCCCATAAATCACGGGCTATCAATGCTTTCATCTGCAACCTCAGCAGAGGCAGGGCCTTTTGATACTCTTCTTCATTATATTCCACTCCCATCTCCTTGCCGGTAGCAACCAGTTGTGCCAACATATCCGGAGTCACTTCAAAACGTTTGTAGAACTCATTGAAGTCTTGTATTTGCCCAGCCATTCTTTACGATGGGCATCAATAAAATGGAAATGAGCTTTCATCAACGCTCCTTTATCACGCAACTGACGATGGTATTTAGTATAGAGAGTCGTATCAATCGGCACAAAATAATCGGGCATGATCCCTCCGCCACCATATACCGTACGGGCCAACCTATGAGTCTTGAACTTCAGTGAATCCGGAAAGTGGATGCTGTCTTCACTCATCATTTCTCCTTTATTATAACGGTCTATCAGGTCTTCATTATACTTTTCAATGCTTTCGTAAGGTTTCTGGATACAACGTCCGGCAGGCGTATAATAGCGGGCCACCGTCAGACGGATCATCGAACCGTCCGGCAAATCAATGGGACGCTGCACCAAGCCTTTACCAAAACTGCGCCGGCCCACAACAACTCCTCTGTCCCAATCCTGAACAGCTCCGGTCACAATCTCACTGGCAGAAGCAGAAAATTCATCAACCAATACCATCAGACGACCGTTCTGAAACTCGCCCGTACCTTTGGCAAAAAACTCGCTACGAGGATTGCGACGGCCCTCCGTATAGACAATCAGTTCCTTTTTACCCAAAAATTCATTGGCAATATCGATAGCAGCATTCAAATACCCCCCGCCATTGCCCTGCAAATCAAGAATCAAGTCTTTCATTCCTTTCTTCTGCAACCCGGTCAGCGCTTTCTTGAACTCCTCATGGGTAGTGGCGGCAAAACGGTTGATACGAATATAACCGATCTTATCTTTAATCATATAGGAAGCATCCAAGCTGTAAACAGGTATTTTATCCCTTTTCACCGTAAAGGGAAGCAGTTCCTTCACCCCTCGGCGAAGTATTTTCAGATTCACTTTTGAATCTTTAGGACCACGGAGACGACGCATAATATCCTCGGTACTCATCTTTACACCGGCTATCAGCGTATCTTCCACCATGACGATACGATCACCGGCCAGAATACCGACTTTTTCGGACGGTCCGCCCGATACAGCTGTATCACCAGCAAAGTGTCCTCCGCCATATTAAACTGTATACCGATACCTTCGAAGTTTCCCTGCAACGGCTCGTTCATTCTCTTCACTTCCTCCGAATCAGAATAGGTAGAATGAGGATCAAGCTGCTCCAGCATTTTTACGATAGCTTCTTCCACCAGCTTTCCCTCATTGACTTCGTCTACATAAAGATTGGCAATGGCAAATTCCGCCAGTTGCAACTTACGTGCCGGAGAATTCAGAAATTTACTCTCCTGAGCCTGTGCGGCTACGATAGAAAAAAAGCAGGCAATCAAGCCTGCAAAATACATAGTATATTTCATGGTCAGTCTATTTTCATTCCTTCAGGCAAGAATGGCGTCACATCTTTGCCAAACTGCAACAATTCTCTTACAATCGTAGAACTGATAGAGGTTAGTTCCGGCTCCGTAAACAACAGAATCGTTTCTATTCCGGCCAGTTTCCGGTTGATATCGGCTATAGTTTCCTCATATTCAAAATCGTGTACGGTACGGATACCACGAACAATGAACTGCGCCTCCTTAGCTCGGGCAAAGTCAATGGTCAGACAATCATAAGCATCGACCTTTACCCGGGGATCATCCGCAAAAAGTTTCTCGATCATCTCCACTCGTTTCTCTGTAGGAAACCAAGTTTTCTTATTCTCATTGATACCGATGCCGATCACCACTTCGTCCATAAAAGTCAACGCTCTCTTCACGACCGAATAATGACCGATGGTAAAAGGATCAAAGGTTCCCGGAAATATCGCTCTTCTCATATTTTTTAGTGATTCACTCACGCAATATCTTCTTCTACAACAAGGTTATCTATAATAAAATTCTGACGTTCCATCGTGTTCTTACCCATGTAGAACTCCAGTAACTCCTTTACCAGATCAGTCTTGCGGAGGGAAACTTGCTCCAAACGCATATCTTTGCCGATAAAGTGCTTGAATTCATCGGGTGAAATCTCTCCCAAACCTTTGAACCGTGTGATTTCGGGATTGGGCTTAACCGTTCGATAGCGGCAATCCGTTCTTCTTCCGAATAACAATATACCGTTTCATAAACTCCTTTCTTGCGGTTACGGACACGGAACAAAGGAGTCTGAAGAATATATACATGACCTTTCTTTATCAAATCGGGGAAGAATTGCAGGAAGAAGGTAATCAGCAACAAACGGATGTGCATACCGTCCACATCGGCATCTGTTGCCACAATCACTTTGTTATATCGTAATCCTTCCATACCGTCCTCTATGTTCAGAGCAGCCTGAAGCAAGTTAAACTCTTCATTCTCATATACAATCTTCTTGGTCAGCCCGTAAGAATTCAACGGCTTACCACGCAAACTGAATACTGCCTGAGTATTTACATCACGGCTCTTGGTGATAGAACCGCTTGCCGAGTCTCCCTCGGTAATGAAGATGCAGCTTTCCTCCTTCTTGTCCCCTTTGACATCGTTCAGATGAAAGCGGCAGTCACGTAACTTCCGGTTATGAAGATTTGCCTTCTTGGCTCGCTCACGTGCCAGTTTCGTCACTCCGGCTATCGCTTTACGCTCTTTCTCCGACTCCTGAATCTTCTGCAACATCACATCGGCCACGTCCGTATGCTTGTGCAGATAGTTATCGACCTCAGTCTTTACAAAATCACCTACAAATTTATTGACGGTAGGACCACCGGGAGCCATATTGGTAGAGCCCAGCTTGATTTTAGTCTGACTTTCGAACAACGGTTCCTCCACATTAACGGCAATGGCAGCTACCAATCCGTTACGGATATCGGCATAGTCCATATTCTTGTTGAAATATTCCTTGATGGTACGGGCCATATGCTCTTTGAAAGCACTTTGATGCGTACTCCCTGCGTGGTGTGCTGTCCGTTGACAAAAGAGTAATACTCCTCACCATACTGGCCGGTATGCGTAAAAGCGATCTCGATATCTTCTCCTTTCAAGTGGATGATGGGATATAATCCCACAGCCGTCATGTTGTCGTTAAGCAAGTCCACCAACCCGTTACGGGACAGGATACGCTGACCGTTATAGATAATGGCCAGTCCTGTATTCAGATAGGTATAGTTGCGGAGCATGGTTTCCACGAACTCCGGACGGAAACTGTAGTTCTCAAACAACAGGTTATCCGGTTCAAAGAAAATATAAGTACCGTTCTCCTCTGTTGTATTTTGTGTGGTATCCGTCAACAAGTCTCCCTTGGCAAAGGTAGCGATACGCACCTTTCCATCACGATAGCTGCGCACCTCGAAGCGCGAACTCAATGCGTTGACAGCTTTCACACCGACCCCATTCAGTCCGACGCTCTTCTTGAACGCCTTGCTGTCATATTTACCTCCCGTATTCAACACACTAACAGCTTCAATGAGTTTTCCCTGCGGAATACCCCGGCCATAATCACGCACGCTGACACGGAGATTTTCTTCAATAATAATCTCAATCTTTTTACCCGCCTGCATTTTAAATTCATCGATACTGTTATCGATAATTTCTTTCAAAAGAACGTAGATACCGTCCTCGGCATGTGATCCGTCACCCAACTTTCCAATATACATACCGGGACGGGTACGCACATGCTCCATGTCACTGAGGTGGCGGATATTATCGTCGGTATATTCTACGGCGGGATTGTTTATCAGTTCGTTGTTTTCTTCCATATTGACTTATCACATTTTTATATATCGTTGTCACAGAATACTCTTTTTATAAGCACGACGGCGTTTATGCTGCTCGGTCTTGAAATATTCCCACTGGGCCTGCACCTTTCCGTTCAGTTCCAGTTCCGGATTACTTTCGGCATACTTGAATCCCAGTTGCTGATATACGGGGATCAAGTCCGAGAATAACAAAGCATTGACACCTTTGTTCTGATACTCAGGTTTTACAGCAACCAGCAACAAATCCAACATAGGAGGATACTTATGCAGGAACAACACTTTCAACAGGTGATACCATCCCATAGGCAGCAAACGTCCCTTCGCTTTTTGTAACGCTTCGGACAGAGAAGGCATTGAAATCCCCACTGCCACCAGTTTATCTTCGGCATCGGTCACCAAGGTTACCATACGCAAATCTACAATAGGCAAATACATCTTTATATACTGGTTGATCTGTCCTTGCGACAAAGCCGAGAAACCATAAAGCGGAGCATAAGCCTCATTCATCAACTCGAATATAGCCTGTCCATATTCGGCCGCAATTTTCTTACCCGATGTATATTTCTTCACCTTCAGGTTAAACTTACGTTGAATCAAGTCACTGATACGCTTATGCTTATCAGGAATTGCATCCGGAATATAAATTTTATATTCCACCCAATCGGCATCCTTCTCGAATCCCAACTTCTCCATATGCTGTGGGTAATAAGGATAATTATAGATAGTCGCCATGGTGCTCAACTGGTCGAATCCTTCTACCAGCATACCCTCCGCATCAAAGTCGGTAAAGCCTAAAGGCCCCTGAATGGTATCCATACCTTTTGATTTACCCCATTGGGCTACTGCATCCAACAAGGCACGTGATATTTCGATATCATCCAGAAAATCGATCCATCCGAAACGAACTTCTTTTTTATTCCAAGTCTCGTTTGCGCGTTTATTTATAATCCCTGCAATACGTCCTACCACCTTGTTATCCTTATATGCCAGAAAATACTCCGCCTCACAAAACTCGAAAGCGGCATTCTTCTTCGGGCTGAACGTATTCAGCATATCATCGTACAAATCGGGTACGGAATAGGGATTCTCTTTGTATAACTCGTAGTTGAACCGTATAAACGTCTTTAGTTCTTTCTTTGAACTGACTTTTTTAATGGTAATAGCCATGCTGTATTTTTATAAAATTCGGGGTGTAAAGATAGAAGTTTTTTTGCAGAAAACTTATTCTTTTTATGGCTTTTTCACTGTTGGGCAATAAGATAGGCGGTATAAACGACATAACAGCCAACCATCAATGCGCCTTCAAGCCGGGTTATGGTACGTTTGCGGAAAAACCAGCCTACCAGCCACAACAACAGGAGGAAGCAATCAGTACACTTAAATCGAGGTTATTTATATTCCCCATCGGAAGCGGTGATACCGTAGCGCTGCACCCCAGAACAAAGAATATATTGAACAGATTACTACCGATGACATTGCCGATAGCAATTCCCGGATTCTTCTTTAAAGCCGCCGTAACAGATGTGGCAAGCTCCGGCAAGGAAGTACCTCCGGCTACCAATGTCAGTCCGATTACCGATTCACTGACACCCCATGAACGGGCAAGCCCGCTTGCCCCGTCGACAAAAAGCTGTCCGCCGAATATGAGTCCGGCCAGCCCTCCTGCAATATACAACACCGATTTCCATACAGCATTTCCTTTATCTTCTGCTCCTCTCCTGCCTCATCTGCCCCATTACGGGCGATGGCAAATGTATAACGCATAAATATAAGGAAGAAAGCCAGCAGAACAAACCCATCGGAACGGCTGATAACATTGACCGCTTCCCTGTCCAGCATCATGTCATTGGCACAGACAAAAAGTACCAACGAAGAAAGAATGACTAACGGAATCTCTTTACTCATCGTCCCCTCACCTACTTTTATGGGGAGTACCAAGCAGTACAACCTATAATCATCAAAGCATTGAATATATTACTACCCACCACATTACCAATAGCCATTTCAGCACTGCCATTCAATGCAGAAAGCACACTGATAACCAATTCGGGAGCCGAAGTGCCGAAAGCTACAATGGTAAGCCCGATTACCAAATCAGAAATACGGAAACGTTTGGCAACCGCTGCAGAACCATCCGTCAAGCCATTCGCGCCAGCTAAAATGAGAGCCAGACCACCAATCAAAAGGAGTGTATTCAACATAACAAAAAGTACATTTACAGTTTTATACCGCAAATGTACTCTTTTTCCCTAAAATAACTATTCCTATTTGGTGCGTTTTACAGTATAGATTACTTTTCCTTTCTTATCAATCATGTGCATATCCAGTTCTTTCTTGTCTGCCGTAAAGATAGAAAAGCCGGTTCGGGACTACAGAACAGAGTGCCTTCCACTGGTTTTACCTTACGGCTCAACGAACCAGCCGAATTTACCACATAGTCGATATCACTGCCCGGCACACGAAGGTGCTGGAAGTTATGAATGTGTCCGCATGCATAGATATCCACCTTATGTTTACGGAGGATAGGATCCAGACGCTTCTGCATATCGCTGCGTTCACTGTCGTCTTTCGACGTTTCAGCATAAATGGGATGATGTCCGATTACGACTACCCAATCTTCTTTGGCAACAGTCAGTACAGAATCTATCCATGCCAATTGCTGATCCATATCTTGTTTACAGGCATCCGGATAAGTTTCGCTCTCGTTACGGTATTTGTCAATCAGAGGAGCGGTATCTATCATCACAAAACGGATGGCAGTTCCTTTCTTCTCGAAGACTTTGGTATAATAACGACCAGGCATCGACCAGCGACGACTCACATTGGTATAATCCAACACAGCCTGCGTATTACCCCGGTATTCATGATTTCCCAAGATCGGGAACCAGTCTATCATCAGTTCGGGATGGCTGTAAATCAACTCGTAGTTGGTCATCCAAAGCGGATCGTTAACGCTGCGTACACCTTCAAAGTGGTGCACGTCTCCGGCTGCAAACACACACTCGGGACCAATAACATCCGCCATTTCTCCCATCAGCTCGGCTATGGGCTTCTGGTCATAATAACCGTTACGTCCCAAATCGTTAGCCATATAAAAATTCAGTTGTTTCTCCAGTCCTTTCCAATCTTGCGGAGTCTGGGCACACACATTCAGGCAGATAGCCGTACCAATGACGGCAATCCATACCCATGTCAATACTTCTTTCATTCTTCTAATCATCATCAACGTTTTCATATACTTATTTTTAGAAACTTATTTTTAAACCTGCATTCATTCTCACGCCATAATATTCTGCCTGCATAGTACGATCCTTCGTTCCCTGGTAATAACGGAGCGGCTGGTTCAGCAGATTGTTCGCCTCAGCATAAAAGGTCATTTTCACCTTCTTGCCAAAGGTATAACTGGCGTTCACATCCATATAGTTCACAGCATCATAATATCTGTCATAAAATGTACTTGGGCCCATTTCATCGATAAAATCAGATGCAAAGTTATAGCTCAGGCGCACATTCAAGCCTCCTTTTTCAAAGTAAAGAGAGGCATTCGCCGTATGCTCGGGAGACCCCGGCAAACTCAACCCGCTCTCGTTCTCACGTCCTCGAAGTTAAAGTCCTCCACGCGTGAGTGCGTATAAGTATAGGTTCCATAGAAACCCACATACTTCAAGGCCGGAGCAATGAAGCCGAAATCACGCTGATAAGAAAATTCCAATCCCCACAGATTAGCATTTCCTGCATTCTTGG
>ENA-OQCN01001299-OQCN01001299.1-human-gut-metagenome-genome-assembly--contig:-NODE-1299-length-12596-cov-1.778250_pt1 | contig 12596 bp, 13 predicted proteins | sample MGYA00242497_ERZ504576 | MGnify/ENA primary metagenome ERZ504576 (study PRJEB26092, sample SAMD00036296) | human gut metagenome | host: Homo sapiens | study: EMG produced TPA metagenomics assembly of...
TCGCAATACTTTGTGTATGAATTAGTTGGCTGATTTTGTAATATTTAATGGATGTCCCTAAGTAGGGTCATGAACATGGTCTGTATATTCATTATTATTGGTTTGTGTTGTTATTTGCACGATAGCATATTTACGTTTTTAAGAGGAGGGCATGTAATAGGGTGAACTTAATTAAATGACTGGATGTTTGTCAGATAATTTTTTTCATCGTGTATAATGTACTTCTACTCCAACATTTCTGCAATCACTGCCCATAGGCGGATTTTCTTTTGACAACCGGATGATTATTTCCTGAATAGTTGGAAAATCATTAAACAGTCTTTGCCCTATGCGTTCACAGACATGCTCTAAAAGTTTGGATGGAGTTTTCATCTCTTTTTTGACGACTGCATATATATCAGCATAACTTACGGTGCCTTTCAGTTCGTCAGTTTGTGCTGCATGGGTGAAATCGGTTCTTAGTCTTAAATCAATTATAAAATTAGCTCCTACTATTGTTTCTTGTGGATCGACTCCGTGGTGAGCGAAAAACCTGGCACCTTCCAGATAAATATACATAGATGTTGCTTTCATATTTTTTCAGTTTGAGAAACAAAAGTAGAACTTTCGCTTCATATCTCAAAATTAAAAATCATTGTTCTTGTTTTCTTTTTTATCTGTTTTATTGGTCTATTTTATAGTATTAACACGAAATAGAGTCGATGGCATGGGTGTTTTCATTAATTTCGCATAATATGGAAAGAAGGATTCGTAAATTAATAAGGGTAAGTGCCATTACAGTGGGAGCCTTGCTGCTTACTGGGTTTGTGGTAGTGGCTTTTGTGATTAACTATGTATTTACACCAGATAAATTAACTCCGATAGTGTTGAATGTTGCTAATCGTTCACTGGATGCTGATTTGAAGGTAGAAAGTGTAGAATTGACTTTCTTTTCTACCTTTCCTCAATTTGGGTTAAAAGTTGACGAAGGTTTCTTGGTTTCTAAAGTATTGAATGATAGTCTTCCACAAAAGACCGATTCTTTATTGGCGTTTAAAGAATGTGTGTTGATAGTGAATCCTTTGGATTATTTTTTGAAAAATAAGATCAGTGTCTATAATTTGTCTTTGAAAAATGTTGCTGTTTATGCTTATCGAAATAAAACAGGTAAGGCAAATTGGGAGATTGTGAAAACTTCTTCGGATACATTGGCTGTGGAAAAAGATACTATTCCACAAAATAAATTTGATAGCGAGATAGATATCCGTCAGGTTGAATTAGAACATGTCAATTTGATTTTTTGACGATCGTAATACAGAGGTTTATTCACGTATAGATGATGCTGATTTGCGCCTAAAACTGGCGTTGACAAAAGGAGCTTCTTCATTGGGAGTAGAATTTGAAAATAAAAATATTCTTTTTTGGCAGCAAGGTGAATTATTGATTAATAAGGTAGCGGCTTCCTTGCAGACTGATATTGAGATAGACAGGTCTACGGCATTGTGGACATTGAAAAATACAGGATTGACTATAAATGGTATCCGGCTGGATGTAAACGGTGAATTAAAACGTGATACAGTTACCAAGATGGTGGGTGTGAACTTGAAATATGGACTACATGCACCTTCCATGGAAACAGTCATGAATATGATTCCCGAGGCTTATGTGAAACGTGGACAAATTTCGGCAAAAGGTGAGGTTAAGGTTGATGGAACATTGGAAGGTAATTATGGAAACAAACAGCTTCCGGCGGTATCATTGAATATAAAGATTAATGATGCATCCGCCCGATATGAAGGACTTCCTTATGGTATTGATAATTTTACGGCTGATTTTGAATCGTATATTGATTTGATGCGTCGCAATCCTTCATTTTTGAACTTGAAAATTCTTCATTTTGAGGGAGCACATACCAAGATTCTAGCAGATGCCAAAGTGGAGGATTTATTGGTAGATCCACTTATAACACTTCATACTGAATCTACAGTTGACTTGGATGCTTTAGCTAAAACTTTCCCTTTGCAGGAAAATGTACCATCCGTGGTAAATTAGATGCGGGTTTAAATTTAAAATGTCGTCTTTCTTCTTTGAAAAAGCAGGATATTGGACGTATCAGGTTAGGGGGAAGATTGGCTTTAAAGGATTTGAGTTAAAAGACACTGCTAAAGATTTTAATTTTTTAGGTAATGCCGATTTAAAATTCAGTGATAGTGAAACTTTGCAAGCTGAATTGGAAATCAGAGAAATACTATTGAATAGTAGGAAATTATCTTCAGAGATAGATCGGATGAAAGCGAAGGTTGTTTCAACCAATCCTCAAGATACCACAAAGATTGTCACTTTGCAATGTGAATTGGAAATGAATAAATTGCGTGCGAATATAGGAGATTCGCTTAAAATATATAGTGGCAAGACTGCTGGAACTGGCGAACTTGCTCCGAAGGAACAAAATTCGGCGATGCCGATGATTAGCTTTTCCATGCGTACGGATTCTCTTTTCTTTAATGCCAATGAAACGAAGTTGGCGTTAGGCGTGGCAGGTATTAAGGCGAAATTGGAAAAGAAAAATGATTCGTTATGGATACCTCGGGGGATTGTTGGTTTTGATAGGTTGTTGGTACATACTCCTGAATTTGGTTTACCTTTACGAGTACGTAAGACAGCTGTAACAATAGATGGTCCGAGAATAACATTAAGAAATGCTTCTTTGAAAATAGGGCATTCAGATATGGTTGCTACCGGTGAGGTAATGGGATTATATCGTGCGATGACTAAAAATGAAACTTTAAAAGCGCGTTTAGCAATCTCTTCTGAGATGATTGATTGTAATCAATTGATAAATTCATTCTCTTTATCTGAAGATTCAGTATCTGTGGCGGTGACAGACACAGTGTCTCCAACAGAAATGAAGCTGTTTGTGTTACCGGGTAATTTGGATTTTGAATTACAGACAGATTTGAAAAAAGTAGTGTTTGAAAAGGTGGAATTTGAAGATGTGTGTGGAAAGGTAGATTTGAAAAATCGTACATTATATTTAAGAAATTTGGAAATGCGTGCATTGGATGCTGATATGAAGGCGGTTATGGTATATCGTGCGGATTCAGTCAGAGGAGGATATACAGGCTTTGACTTTAAAATTAGGGATATAAATATAGCTAAGCTGGTAGATTTTATACCTTCAATGGATACCATTGTACCTATGCTGAGATCTTTTGAAGGAAGGGTTCAGTTTGATGTGGCTGCAGAGGCACGTCTGGATTCAAATATGAATATTCGTATACCTACTTTGCGTTCGGCCATGTATATAAAAGGGGACAGTTTGGTGTTGATGGATGGTGAGACCTTTGCCGAAATTTCAAAGATGTTGATGTTTAAAAATAAAAAGAAGAATGTATTTGATAGTATTTCGGTTAATGTAGTTGTTAATGACGGTAGTGTTCTTGTTTATCCATTTCAAGTGTCTATAGATCGTTATAAAGCTGCCATAGGGGGAGAGCAAGGACTGGATATGAATTTTAAATATCATATATCCATTTTGAAATCGCCTTTGCCTTTTAAGGCTGGAGTGAATATTTCCGGTAATCTGGATAAGATGAAAATACGTGTAGGTAAAGCCAAATATAAAGATGATGTGACTCCTGCTGCCATTCATAAAGTAGATAGTACGCGTATGGATTTAGGAAGGCGTATTGTGGAACGGTTTCATCGTATTGTAGGGGTAAGATAGAAAAGGGATTTATTTTGTTTATATAAAAAAGCTCCTTCACGAAAGTCATGAAGGAGCTTTTCCTTTGTGTTGTTACATTATATAATAAACCATTATCCACATCTCGATGTGCCACAAGTCTTGCAGATCAAGCATCCTTCTTGATATACGAGAGTTTCATTTCCGCAATTGGGACATTTTTGTCCTTCGGCACTAGTACCATCTGTTACATATTTTTTCAGTGCTCGTTCTACACCATTTTTCCATGTGTTAATGTTTTCACTGTCAAGTTGCAGAGAATCTACAGTTGATAACACGATCAATAGGCATTCTCCAACGAAGTACACCCGAAATCAATTTAGCATAGTTCCAATATTCTTTGTTGAACTTTTCAGACAAACCTTCAATGGTTGTTTTGTATCCACGTTTGTTTTCAAACTGGAAATCATATCGTTTGTTGCCTTCTTCATCAATGTTTTTGATGATGCGTCCGGTAGTGACTGATTTGGGCAATGAAATACCTTCTTCATCATCTTGCAGACCGGTAAAGATCTCGTATGGATGTCCATCCAACAAGCCTACAAATGCAACCCATTTTTCTTTGTTGTTTTGGAAACGTACTACTTCCGCTTCCAGTACTTTGGGGCGCACTTCTACTACCGTAGGTGGTTTGCAAGGGGGAAGTTCTTCTTTTTTGTCTTTCTTGTCCTTTTTGGTAGAAAGTAAAACTCCGGAGCGGGAGCCATCACGATAAACGGTACATCCTTTGCATCCTGAACGCCATGCCTCTACATACAAGCGGTTTACCAATGCTTCATCTACGTCATTGGGCAAATTGATAGTTACGCTGATTGAATGGTCAACCCATTTTTGGATGCGTCCTTGCATTTTTACTTTCATCAGCCAGTCTACATCATTTGATGTGGCTTTATAATAAGGTGACTTTTCTACCAATTTGTCAATTTCTTCTTGTGTATAACGCTTGGTGGGATCGTAACCGTTTACTGTCATCCATTCCACAAATTTATGGTGGAATACAATATATTCCTCAAATGCATCTCCTGTTTCATCTACAAAATCTACGTGTGTCTGAGGATCATTCGGATTGACTTTTCTTCTACGTTTATACACCGGCATAAACACCGGCTCTATGCCGGAAGTAGTTTGGGTCATTAGGCTGGTAGTTCCGGTGGGAGCTATGGTCAGGCAGGCGATATTACGTCGTCCGTATTTTTTCATCTCCTCATATAATTCTGGATCAGCTTCTTTTAAGCGGTTGATGAACGGATTGTTTTTTTCTCGTTCACTGTCATAGATAGCGAATGCTCCACGTTCTTTTGCCATGTTAACAGATGAACGATAGGCTTCCAGAGCGATTGTTTTATGTACTTGTTCAGAAAACTCTGTTGCTTCTTCTGTTCCGTAGCGTAACCCCATAGCGGCAAGCATATCCCCTTCAGCTGTGATACCTACGCCTGTACGTCTTCCCTGTCCGCTCTTTTTATAAATTTTTTCCCATAAATGTTTCTCTGCTTCTTTTACTTCCTCACTTTCGGGATCGGAATCGATTTTAGCTATGATTTTCTCGATTTTTTCCAATTCCAAGTCAATGATGTCATCCATAATGCGCTGGGCCAATGCCACATGCTTTTTGAATAAGTCGAAATCAAAGTAAGCCTCCTTTGTATAAGGGTTTACTACGTATGAGTATAAGTTGATAGCTAATAAGCGACAAGAATCGTAGGGACACAGGGGTATTTCACCACAAGGATTGGTAGAAACAGTACGATATCCTAAATCGGCATAACAGTCTGGTACGGATTCACGGATGATGGTGTCCCAAAATAATACACCGGGTTCAGCAGACTTCCATGCGTATGGACAATCTTTTTCCATAACGCAGATGCATCAATGTCTTTCGTGAAAACAGGTTGATCGGAATCTACCGGATATTGTTGTTTGTAAGGAGTGCCATTTACAGCTGCCTGCATAAATGCATCATCTAGTTTCACGGATACATTAGCACCGGTTACTTTGCCTTCGGTCATTTTGGCATCAATAAATGCTTCTGAATCTGGATGCTTGATGGATACGCTTAACATTAAAGCACCACGACGTCCGTCTTGCGCTACTTCACGTGTTGAATTGGAATAACGTTCCATGAAAGGCACCAGCCGGTGGAAGTCAGTGCTGAATTTTTAACCGGAGAACCTTTTGGTCGTATATGAGATAAATCATGTCCTACGCCACCACGACGTTTCATTAATTGTACTTGTTCTTCATCAATGCGGATTATAGCTCCGTATGAGTCGGCTGCTCCATCAATTCCAATGACAAAGCAGTTCGATAAGGAAGCCACTTGAAAATCGTTCCCGATACCTGTCATAGGGCTACCTTGCGGAACAATGTATTTAAAGTGATCCAATAATTCGTAAAGCTGCTGTGCGTTTAACCCGTTCTTATATTTAGCTTCAATGCGGCTACTTCATTTGCAATGCGCCAATGCATATCTTCGGGAGACTTTTCGAAAATGTTCCCGAAAGAATCTTTTACTGCATATTTGTTTACCCAAACCCTTGCAGCAAGTTCATCACCTTTGAAGTATTGTAAAGATGCTTCAAAAGCTTCGTCATAGGTGTACGTTTGTCTTTCCACTTTTATTTTTAGATTTACTGTAATATCAATAAGTTGTTTTAGTGTAGAAGTTACAACTCATTATAATAAAAGTTTCGGCAAAGCTATATATGTTTTTCAATTAACAAAATAAAAAGCAGATAAGTTTTCAACAAATTGAAAGTTATCCAAGAATATTTGTTAATTTATTGATTATCAAAAGATATATATGCTTGCTTATTTGTAGAAGTTTTCTGTTTTGAAAATTTTGATGGAGGGGATGAGTGATTGACTAGTTGAAAAGGCCAGATTCTTAGCATATAATATTTTGCAAAAAATGCATTATTACTCTTTTCTTTTTTTATCTTTGCAAGAAAAATATATATGGAATCGATAAATAATAGACGGACGATCCGTAAATATAAGCAGGAAGATATTTCTGCTTCTTTGTTAAATGATTTGCTTGAAAAGGCGTTCCGTGCTTCTACAATGGGTAATATGCAATTATATAGTGTGATTGTGACTCGTGACAAGCAGATGAAAGAGAGATTGGCACCTGCCCATTTTAATCAACCGATGGTAACAGGTGCTCCGGTTGTACTGACTTTTTGTGCGGATTTTAACCGTTTTAGTAAATGGTGCAGAGAGCGTAAGGCGGTACCGGGTTATGACAATCCCATTTCTTTTTTGAATGCTGCTACGGATGCATTGCTTGTGACTCAGAACTTTTGTACATTGGCTGAGGAAAATGGATTAGGTATTTGTTTTTTGGGAACAACGATTTATAATCCTGATCAGATTATTGATATCCTTCAGTTGCCGGAATTGGTTATGCCGGTGGCTACTATTACAGTAGGATATCCGGATGAATGCCCTCCACAAGTCGATCGTCTTCCTATAGAGGGTATTTTGCATGAAGAATTGTATCATGATTATACCAAAGAGGATATTGATCGTATTTATAGATATAAAGAGTCACTTCCGGAAAATCATCAGTTATTAAAGAAAATCATAAGGAAACACTGGCTCAGGTATTTACTGAGGTCAGATACAAGAAGTCGGATAATGAATGTATGTCTGTAACTTTGAAAGAAACCTTGAAGAAACAGGGTTTTGAGAAGTGAATTGCCGGGAACTATCAATCTTAAAACAGAGGTGCGCAGAGGGAAATAAAGAAAATGCCCTTTGCGCACCTCTGTGGTTTTATTCTATTTCCTTTTGAGAGAAGCTTCAATTTCCTCAATATCCGCTTTAAATGCTTTGTCAACCTCTACTTGGTCTTTTACTATTTTGCAAGCGTGCAATACGGTTGCATGATCTTTATTACCTATTAATTGACCAATTTTGGAAGAAGAGGAGTCTGTATGTTTTTTGGCCAGATACATAGCTACCTGACGTACTTGTACCACTTCTCTTTTTCTTGTTTTAGTATGGATGGCAGATTCTTCTATCTCGTAATGGCTGCATACTTCTGTATGATATCTTCTACTGTGACAGGCTTGCTCTCACAACAGCGTACAGCTTTTCGTACAATTCTTTCAGCCAAATCCAAATCAACATCACGCTTGAAAATAATGGATTGTGCCAAAAGTGAATTAATGATGCCCTCTAGTTCACGTACACTTTCATTTACGTTTTCAGCAATATAATTAATTACTGTTTCCGGTATATTCAAACCGTCACGACGTATTTTATTGCGTAAGATATTCTTTCTCAATTCTACATCCGGTTTTTCCAATTCGGCCACTAAGCCCCATTTAAAGCGGGTCAGGAGACGTTCTTCCATACCTTGTAGCATTACCGGTGCGCGGTCAGAAGTCAAAATAAGTTGCTTACCGTTCTGGTGCAGATGGTTAAAGATGTGGAAGAATGTGTTCTGGGTTTTGGTTACTCCGGCGAATTCTTGAATATCATCAATAATCAAAACGTCTATGGTTTGATAAAAACTAATGAAATCATTGAAATGATTGGTACGAACAGAGTCAGTGTATTGCACCTGAAACAGATGTGCTGATACGTACAATACTCTTTTTTCAGGATATAATTCCTTGATGCGGGTACCAATAGCATTAGTCAAGTGAGTTTTGCCCACACCGGATGGTCCATACAAAAACAAAGGGTTGAATGTTTTTGCCGGATTTTTAGCTACAGTTTCTCCTACTGTACGTGAGAACTCATTACTATTTCCTTTTATGAAATTCTCAAAATTGTAATTTGGATTCAAATGTGGGTCTAAATCCTGCGGAGCCGGTGCCTGCATTGGATTAGGTGCCTTGTTACCATCTCGTATAACTGTTTGTGTGGGTAGTGCTGAAGAGCGTTTGCTTCCCTCCATGTTAACAGTTATATGGTTGGTCTTATCGGTCAAGATACAATACATAAGCTGCGTTCCCTCCCCAATTTCTTTATATAGGGCAGCGCGCAGCAAGTCCACAAACTTTTCTTCTAGAAATTCATAGAAGAATGGGCTGGGGACGCCAATTGTCAGTGCCTTGTCCTCATATTTAAGCGGTACGATAGGCTCAAACCACGTTTTAAAGGTCGTTTCTGGTACGTTGTCTCTGATAAGGTTCAGGCAACGACCCCATAAAACGACGTGATCGTTTTCAATCATATGAAACATTTATTATAAAAAGCGAAACTTCTACAATGCAAATTTCGAAATGAATTTCTGAAAAAACAAATCGCTTTTTTTCTTGCTTTTTATTTTTAAAAGAGTAATATCTTTAGTTTCAGTTACTTATAAAAACCTCTATCTAAAGGCTTTTGAAAGATTCTTGTTGTTTGATAATTGACTGATTCTTAGATGACTATCAGTCAAAATAGGCTTTTATTTATTTTAAATGAAATAAGTCTACATGGTATTTCTTCCCTATTTGCAGTCATTTACTGAAAATAAGTGGAAAAATGGTTGAGTAGACTTATTTAGAATATTTTTAAATTAGCAAATATGTTACTTATCTTTCTTGCCAAACAAAGAGAAATGTACATAACGTTTAGGATGCGCTTTCAAATCCTCCAATAAGGTTGCAGCGTTTGCTGTCGTCGCACTCAAATTTTGGTAGAAAGTAGGATCATTGAATAGCAATCCGATACTGTTGTCCTTGCGATTGAGTTTTTCTGTCAGCATTTGTACATTATATAAAGTGGAGTCTATTTTATTGAACGTTGAAGCATAATCAATACCTTTCAAATTGTCGCTGATAGCAATGAAGTTATCAGCAATTGTGTTTAATTTTCCAGTAAGTTGCGGAAGATCCTTTTGCATTAACATGTTTAATTGACGTGTTGTCACATCCAGATTGGCTGTCAGTTTTTCTGCGTTGTGCAAGGTTGCACTCAATGCAGGATCAGCTAATATTTTATTTAATGAATATAGGATAGAATCCATTTTGGGTAACATCTGCTCTATTTGAGGAACTAGCTTTTCTTCAGCGGCTCCCATGAGCCGCATTCGTTTTGCCGGGCAGGGTATCTCCCGGTTGATAGTATTCTGTAGAATTAAAGTTAAGGAGTAAGTTCATCTTTACCGTTCCCAGCATTTCTGTAACCAGTTCTCCTGTACTTCCTTTGGGGATACGCATTTCCTTGTCCACTTCCACTTCTACTGTGACATGTCCCGGTTTTGCATAGTTGTAATTGATATTTCTTACTGTACCTACTTTATAACCATTGGCAAAGACGGGGTTGATCCGGCTAATCCGTTTATATTTGTATATTCTACATAATAGTAATTGGCAGATTGGAACATATTTATTCCTTTCAGGTAGTTGATACCAAAGATCAGCATAGCCAATGCAGCGATGCCTATTAATCCTATTTTTACCTCTTTCGTCATTTCAATTGTACCTTTTATATTATCTATTCTTTTTAAATTCTTTGATGGCTTCGTTCACATTCATTTTCTCTCCGTTTTTGAAAGCGATAATGAAAGCGTCCTTAAATTTAGGAGTAATATTACGTTTCATGCGTAGTATTTTATTATAATCCGTATTTTCTCCGTAAGTATATTTATAAAGTCCTTTTTCGCGGTAATAGCTAACAGGTGATACACCTTTCAGTTGTTTGCTTCCTTTGGGCAATATTTTGTTTGATACCAATATTTGTATTTTAAATACAGGCTTGGCAGATGTTCGGGCTTGGTCGCCTGTGATCTTTTTTTGTGTGGCAGGTACAGGCTTTTTGGTAACCTTGTCCGGTTCCGTTGCAGTGTCCGGTTCCGCAGTTTGTATTTCTATTCTTGATTCTTTCGGTTTGTTTTCTGGTTCCGGTAATTCTTGTTCTTGTACTCTGCTGCGGCCGATGGGGGCGTCATGTTCGCGCTTGTAATTGAGGAATGCTTTATAAATGCTGTTAGATAACGCCGTAGTGCCTGCATCGGATAAAAGATATTGTTCTTCATCCGGTGTTGAGATATAGCCTAATTCAACCAAAACACTAGGCATGGAAGTGGCACGTAGAACTAGGAATCCGGCTTGATGTACTCCTTTGTCTATTCGTTTGGCTGTATTCTTGAATTGTTTTTGGATAAGAGTGGCTAATTTTACACTCTTCTCCATATTTTTGTCTTGTACAAATTCAAAAATAATATAGCTTTCGGAAGAATTTGGATTGAATCCGGCATAACGTTGTTCATAATTATCCTCTATCAAAATAACCGAGTTCTCTTTTTTAGCAACTTCTAAATTTTCTTCAGTACGGTGGAGTCCTAACGTATAAGTCTCTGCTCCCCGTACAGTTCTGCCACGGGCTATGGAATTAGTATGTATAGAGATGAATAAATCGGCCTTGGCATTATTGGCTATTTGTGCACGACGATCCAAAGGGATAAAGACATCTGTTTTCCGGGTATATATTACCTTTACGTCATTACAGTTATTTTGGATCAGTTGTCCTACTTTTAAAGCTACGTTCAGATTGATGTTTTTTTCTTTTCCACGTCTGCCGATAGCACCGGATCATGTCCGCCATGACCGGGATCAATGACGACTACAAAGTCCTTTCCCTTTGCCGCCAGGCAGAAACAGGGAAAGACCAGCCACAGGCTACACAACAGGAATATTATTTTAAGTCTATCGGTTTTCATATCAATTAAGTTGCAAATGTAGCGATTTTTAGTGAAAACTCGGCTTTTGTCTTTAAGTTTTGCGTTTTTTATTCGAAACTTGCCACAAAACCCGAAAAAATAGACGAGTGTTTGGACTAAATTCTTTTATTTTGTATTCTGAAATAAATATTGAAAGATGGATTTGTTTAAGTTTATGAAGAATTGGACGTTACCTCTAGCGATGCTTGCAGGAGTTATCGGTTATTTTGTTTTTGCCAACTTCACTTTTCTGGAGCCGACAAAGCCATTTATGAATGGGTTGATTTCTTTTTTAACTCCTTCCTTGATTTTTGCCCAATTGTTGCTTACATTCTGTAAAATTGAACCAAAAGAGTTGGTTCCTAGAGTATGGCATGGCTGGTTGTTGGCTATTCAAGCCATTTCTTGTGGTATTATTGCGTTGTTGTTAATATTTTGTCCGATGGATGAATCTTATAAGGAGATATTCGAGGCGGCTATGGTTTGTCTTATTTGTCCTACTGCTACGGCAGCGGCAGTAATTACGGGAAAACTAGGTGGAAGTGCTTCCAGTTTGACTACTTATACATTGCTTTCAAATATTTTGGCTGCAATAGCAGTTCCTTTGATATTTCCATTGGTTGAACCACATACAGATGTTACTTTTGGTATTGCTTTTCTTAAGATTTTAAGTAAGGTTTTTCCATTGTTGCTTGCACCGTTTTTTATCGCTTTATTATTCCGTTATTATATTCCCCGGCTCCACAAGTTTTTACTGAAATATCATACTTCGGCTTTTTATTTATGGGCGGTAGCATTGACCATTGTAATGGGGCAGACTACTCGCTCTTTGGTTAACAGTACTGCTGATGTAACGGTAGAGATGTTGATTGCTTTTGCCGGTTTAGTAACTTGTTGTTTACAATTTTATTTTGGTAAAAGAATTGGTAGTGCATATAATGACCGTATAAGTGCAGGACAGGCATTGGGGCAAAAAAATACAGTACTAGCTATTTGGATGGCGGTTACGTATCTTAATCCTTTATCGTCTGTCGGTCCGGGTAGTTATGTGGTGTGGCAAAACATTATCAACTCATGGCAGCTATGGAAAAAGAGAAAGAATGAGATAAAATAATGAATATAAGATATTGATATTTAGTTATTTGCTGTTTATATTCATCTTTTCCTTTGTTTTTCCGATTTTCCTATTAATTCCAATAAATGCGTTTATTT
>ENA-OQCN01001300-OQCN01001300.1-human-gut-metagenome-genome-assembly--contig:-NODE-1300-length-12591-cov-6.145539_pt1 | contig 12591 bp, 7 predicted proteins | sample MGYA00242497_ERZ504576 | MGnify/ENA primary metagenome ERZ504576 (study PRJEB26092, sample SAMD00036296) | human gut metagenome | host: Homo sapiens | study: EMG produced TPA metagenomics assembly of...
CTTAAATTCCCTGGCATCTGCAACGTACGCTGCCGATGCAATTTCCCGCCACGGCGCTGTGCCGAGCCTGGAGCTGTCCCATTCCGGTATGTATGCCGAACTTACATGACCGATAAAACGAGACAGCACGAAATGTGCCAGTGGGGCCCGTCCGACACGACACGCCCGGACGCGTACCGGTCCGCGCACTGTCGAAAGAGCAGATTGATGAGATCGTACAGGCATACGGAACGGTAGCAGGCCTTGCCAAACGCGCCGGTTTCGAGATGATCATGATCCACGGCGGCCACGGCTGGCTGATCAACCAGTTCCTCTCCCCGTATTTCAACCACAGAACCGATGAGTACGGCGGAAGCCTGGAAAACCGCTGCCGCTTTGCCTGTCAGGTACTCGATGCCGTCCGCGCCGCTGTCGGCCCGATGTTCCCGATCGAGTTCCGTTTCAGCGGTTCCGAGCTGTTCGAGGGCGGCTATGATCTGGAAGAAGGTGTCCGCATCGCACAGACATTGGAGTCCCGCATCGATCTGCTTCACGTTTCCGCCGGAACGTATCAGAGAGGCTTCGGCGATACGCATCCGTCGATGTTCAAAGACCACGGATGCAACGTTTACCTCGCAGCCGAGATCAAAAAACACGTTTCCATTCCGGTCGCAACGATCGGCGGTCTGAATGATCCGGCGCAGATGGAAGAGATCATCGCATCCGGAAAAGCCGATGTTGTTTACATGGCAAGAGCCCTTCTCGCAGATCCATTCCTGCCGCGCAAAGTCATGGAAAACCGTTCCGAAGATATCGTGCACTGCCTGCGGTGCTTCACCTGTATGGCAGAGCGTGCGGCAACCGGCACGAGACGATGCACCGTCAATCCGCTGATCGGAAGAGAGATGGAGGGCGATGAAGTACAGCCGGCTCTGGTGAAGAAAAAAGTCCTCATCGCAGGAGGAGGCCCTGGAGGACTGTATGCGGCATGGACTGCAGCAAGAAGAGGCCACAGCGTGGTGCTCTGCGAGAAAGAAGTAGCGCTCGGCGGTATCTTAAAGAGCGAAATTGCCCTGCCGTTTAAACGGGAAATGTTCGCGCTGACCGAGACCTACGAGCGTTTCGCAAGAAATGCAGGTGTGGAAATCCGCTTCAACACCGAGGTAACACCGGAGTACGTCGAGAAAGAAGCACCGGATGCCCTCATCATCGCCGCAGGCTCCCGTCCGCTTGTTCCGCCGATCAAAGGCATGGATGGAGAGCAGGTTGTCGTTGTCAATGAGCTGTACCGCAATCTCGACAAGATTTCCGACAAAGTCGTTGTCATGGGCGGCGGCCTCGCCGGATGCGAGTGTGCGATCTCTCTTGGCATGGAAGGAAAAGAAGTCCAGCTCGTCGAAATGCGCGACGCCCTCGCCCCGGATGCAAACGTCCGCCACCGCCCGCTGCTCTTAAAAGAAATCGAAAAACAGGTCAAAGCCGTCCACACCGGTTACCGCGCCGAGGAGATCACCCCGGAAGGCGTATGGTGCACCGATGCGAATGGGGAGCGCCACCTCGTAGAAGGAACCACCGTCATCTGCGCCCTCGGCCAGAGAGCAAGAACCGACGTTGTAGAGCAGCTCCGTAATACCGCGCCGTTTGTACGCGTGATCGGAGACGCAAGACGTGTATCTACCATCACCAATGCCGTATATCAGGGGTATCATGCGGCGCTGGATATTTAATCAAGAATAGAAATTTTGGAAATGCTGTACCATGGAAAAAGAATCCGTGGTGCAGCATTTTTTAAAAGATAAAGTCTACCAATCCGCGTTTTTTCCGTGTATAATGAATGTATCAGTCAGAAAAAAATGTGAACAGGAGGACGCAATGGGAAGATTTTTAAATCCGGGAAATGAAGCATTTTCGGAAGTCATTCATTCGGAAATTTATGTAGATAAAACACCGCTTCTGGAATACACCAACAGAGTGATCAGTACTACATCGAAATTTATCTGCAGCAGTCGTCCCAGACGTTTCGGAAAGTCGATCACAGCGGAGATGCTTTCGGCATATTACAGCAAAGGCAGTGATTCCAGAGAACTGTTTGCGGACTATGCGATCCATAAGGCAGAGTCCTTTGAAAAACATCTGAATCAGTATGATGTGATTCATTTTGATGTCCAGTGGTGCATGATGGATGCCGGAAATGCGGATTGCGTTGTGGAATATATCAATCATGGGATCTGCAGGAACTGAAGGAAAAGTACGGAGAGTTGATTCCGGATACGGTAAAAACTGCTTATGGTGCGATGTCTTATATCAAGGCTGCCAGCGGAAACAAATTTGTTGTCATCATCGATGAATGGGATGTACTGATCCGTGATGAGGCACAGAATCATAAAGTACAGGAAAAGTATATTGATTTTCTGCGTGGCATGTTTAAAGGGTCAGAACCGTCAAAATATATTGCATTGGCGTATCTGACAGGAATTCTGCCGATCAAGAAATTAAAGACACAGTCCGCTCTCAACAATTTTGAAGAATTTACCATGCTGGATGCAGGAAGAATGGCACCGTATGTTGGCTTTACAGAAGAGGAAGTGCATGATTTATGCGACAGGTACGGACAGATCTATGAGCAGGTGAAATTATGGTATGATGGATATTCTCTGGAAGGGTATCAGGTATATAATCCAAAAGCCGTTGTCAGCCTGATGCTGAATGGAAAATATAAAAGCTACTGGTCCAATACCGGCAGCTATGAAGCAATCGTGCCACTGATTAACATGAATTTCGACGGACTGCGGGCGGCAATTATAGAAATGATGTCGGGGGCCGCCGTGGATGTGGATGTGACATCTTTCCAGAATGATACCGTAAGCTTCGCCAACCGGGATGATGTACTGACGTATCTGATCCACTTGGGATATCTGGCTTACGATCAGGACAGGGAGCAGGTTTTATTCCAAATGAGGAAATCAGACATGAATTAAACAATGCGGTGAAACGCAATAAATGGAATGAAATGATTACTTTTCAGAAGGAATCCGCAGATTTGCTGGATGCAACCCTGGATATGGATGAAAAAGCGGTAGCAGATGGGATAGAGCGAATTCATCAGGAGTACAGTTCGGTGATCCAATATAATGATGAAAATTCCCTGAGCAGCGTGCTTACGATAGCATATTTAAGCTCTATGCAGTATTATTTCCAACCCGTAAGAGAGCTACCGACCGGACGCGGTTTTGCAGATTTTGTTTATCTTCCGAAACCGGAATACAGAACAAGTTATCCGGCGCTGCTGGTAGAACTTAAGTGGAACAAAAGCACAGATACTGCCATAGAGCAGATCTGGGATAAAAAATATCCGGATTCTATTCTGGAATATACAGGAAATATTCTTCTGGTGGGAATTAACTACAATAAAAAGACGAAAGAACATGAGTGCAGGATTGAAAAGATAAAAAGATAGAAAACCGAATGCTGAGAGGAAAAACGTCATATCATGGACAACGGAATTCATGATATGACGTTTTTGTAAATATTTCAGTCGATACGAAATAGGAATGAACGATTAGATTTTAGAAATTTTTTTAAAAAGTCCTTGACCGGTAGCAACTCCCGGGTGATAAGCTAAAGCTACAAAGACAGGGAAATAACAAAATATCACACATCAAAATAAAACAGGGAGGTTATGATGATGAACTTTACATTAAGCAATCAGGTGCAGATTCCGGCAGTGGGAATCGGAACCTTTATGATGACACCAGATCAGGCAGAGCAGGCGGTTGTGGACGCATTAGCCTGCGGATACCGCATGATCGACACTGCACAGGCTTACATGAATGAGCGCGCGGTCGGACGCGGAATCAAAAGATCCGGTGTGGCAAGAGAGGACATTTTCATCTCCACCAAAATCTGGGCAAGCCAGTATCTGACAGAAGGAACCGTAGAAAAGAGTCTGGAACTGCTTGGAACCGACTACATCGATCTGATGTTTATCCATCAGCCTGCAGGTGATTTCATGGCAGGATACCGTAAACTGGAAACGGTAGCGATCCGTCCGATGGTAAACCAGATTGAAATGCATCCGTACTTCGCACAGGAGTCTGCATTAAAAGTCATGGAAGAGTACCAGATCGTGCCGGAGGCATGGGCACCGCTCGGCGGAGGACGCCACAATCCGTTTGACAACGAGATGGTAAAAGAAATCGCTGCCGCACACGGAAAGACCGTAGGACAGGTTGTTCTGCGCTGGAATGTGCAGCGCGGCGTTGTGGTCATTCCGAAATCGGTTCACAAAGCGAGAATCGAAGAGAATTTCCAGATATGGGATTTTACACTGACTGAAGAGGAGATGCAGAAAATCAGTTCACTGGATCTTGGCTATCAGGGAACTGCGGTCAAGCATTTTGATCCGGAATTTGTTAAAATGTGCAATATCAGAAAGATCCACGAATAAAACAGGGCGGTTTGGTTTCCAACTGCTGTAAGATCATTTTTGCACAGGCAGACGTTGCGTTCCTGGATCCAGAATATTCGATGTCTGTACCATTCCAGTAGGTCATTTCCGGTGCGTTTGATACCTTAAGCCGTGCAATGGAAACATATTTCGGCAAACCGGAGGAAAACAATCTGTCCGATGATATCAATGAGGCACTTGCGCAGAACTGCTGAAAGGAAAAACATATAACTCTTAAAATTTCTTGCAGGATTTCACCCTGTGTGGTACATTATAGTTATGAATTGCGGTGGCCGTCTTCGGACAACACCTTGAAAGAGCCTGATGCGTCGGGCTCTTTTTATTATAGGTTTTAGCTTGCTTATTTAATTGAAGTGGCTAACATGGGGCTGCCCTTGGTGTGCAAGAAGTAGAAAGCAATAAAATAAAAACAATAATGACAATATCTAAGCCAGAGGCCTAGGTGTTATTTTTAGCAAGTATTATTGCAGAATATCAGGTGCTTATTATAACAAATAGAAAGAGGAAATGAGACAGGGGAAAAGAATGAAGAAAAAAACAACAATATTATTACTGGCAGGGAGTCTGATGATAGCTGGAATAGCTGCTCTCCTGTACCAGAGCCAGAACAGCAGAAATCAGATCCGTCATTATACGGCCTTTTTTTCAACAACAGGGGAAGAGATCACTTCGGATAATGATATGAAAAAGAAGATCGCTGAACAGATCGGAGCCGATTGTGAAGAAACATGGCTGAAAGGACAGACAAAGGATAATGCACTGAATGCTTATATTGCAGCCGGCGAGTATCCGGATTTTATTTCCGGCGAAAGTAAATTATATGATGCAGGAGCACTGATTCCCATTGACGAATACTGGGACAATTATCCCAATATAAAAAATTATCTGACAGAGGAACAGTGGGACCTGTTTCGGCAGGCAGACGGACATATCTACTGGATTCCACAATTCGGAGTTTCACAGGGACAGGACACGGAAGTAATCCACAGCGGAGAAGCTTTCTGGATTCAGACAAGAGTTTTGAAATGGGCAGACTATCCGGAAATCACGACGGTGGATGAATATTTTGATCTTCTGGAACGGTATCAGGAAGCAAATCCCTGTCTGGAAAATGGAACACCGAATATTCCGTTTGCTATTTTATGCGATGACTGGAGATACTTTTGTCTGGAGAATGTTCCTCAATTTCTGGATGGATATCCGAATGATGGGAGCTGCATCGTAGATCCAGATACACTGCAGGTCATTGACTATAATACAACACCGACAGCCAAAAGATACTATCAGAAATTAAATGAAGAATACAAAAAAGGAATGATCAGCCCGGAAACATTTCTGGATACTTATGAAGAATATCTGGATAAGCTGTCCACAGGTGCTGTTCTTGGTATGGTGGATCAAAGATGGCAGTTTTATTATGCCATACAGACAGCGTATGATTCCGGAAATCTGCGCAGTTATGGATGTGATTATGTGCCACTTCCGATAACAATAGACAAAAAAGTAAAGAATCAGTGGCATACGGCAAGATCAGCAGAGCTGGATACCGCGTCAGGACTTTCTATTACCATTTCCTGTGAAGACCCGGAAGGGGCAATGCAGTTTGTAAATAACCTCCTTGATCCGGAGATTACGAAATTACGTTTCTGGGGAGAAGAAAATCTGGATTATTCGATAGACGAAAACGGAATATTTTATCTGAATGAGGAGCAGGGCGTAAGGGTAAATGATCGGAAACTGAAAAAGACGCATTTTTGTACATATTCCTATTTTCCAAGGAGTGAAGGAATGCTGTCAGATGGAATCAATGCATTTTCGCCGGAAAATCAACCGGTAGAATTCTGGAAAAGCCAGCCCCGGGATATACAGGAATGTTTTGAGGCGTATGGAGTAACAAACTATGTAGATATGCTTGGGAGAATGATGCGCCGGGAGTGTGGTATCCCATGTATTCGTATACCAATTCACTGACATCAAATACACAGGCAGGACAGACACTGGAACGGATGGATGAAGTAAAACACCGGTGGCTTCCGCAGGTGATTCTGGCACAGAATTTTGAAGAAACATGGAATTCCTATATGGAAGCATACAACGCATGCGATCCACAGAGCTATTTTGAGGATTTACAGAAAGAGCTCGATCAACGAATGAACAAAAAGAATAGCAATTTTTGCATATTGAATGACAAGAACTAAATAGTCCGAAGGCCCCTATTTGTTTACAATGGTGATAACCAGTAAACAGATGGGGGCTTTTTATAAAATACGGGAGGGAATCCTATGAGAATTTGTCTGGAGCAAAGTGCCTTTCCGGGCGTAATCAGAGTTACGGAAAAGGTAGCACACGATGTGGAACTTGTATCGGGAAAGAAACCGCAGATTCTGGTAGAAAAAGAGATACCGGAAACACTGGAAAGCAGCGGGGAGGACTGGACGATCATTGCCGCGACGAAAGGAAAAAGCAGCTTCCTGAAAAAGCTGGAAGAAGCCGGGAGTGCGGAATTAAAAGAGCTGGAACAAAAGAGAGAATGCTATGCATGGATTTTTCCTGAAATAAAAAACAGGACAAAATCGAACCTTCTTGTAATTGCCGGGAGCGACAAAAGAGGAACGATTTATGGCCTTTTTCATTTATCGGAAATGCTGGGAGTCTCACCGTTTGTCGACTGGTGCGGACTGATGCCGCCAAAGCAGGAAAAGATAGAACTGAGGGAAGACATGGCCTGTATCAGCAAAGAGCCATCCGTCAGATACCGGGGATTTTTTATTAATGATGAATGGCCGGCATTTGGAAACTGGTGCAATCATAATTTTGGCGGCTTTAATGCAAAAGCTTATGATCATGTATTTGAACTTTTACTCAGATTAAAAGGAAATTATCTCTGGCCGGCTATGTGGAGCGCAAGATTTGCAGATGATGGACCGGACCTCTTAAATGCGGAGCTTGCAGATGAATACGGAATTATTATGGGAATGTCACATCATGAGCCGTGCTTAAGGCAGGGGGAAGAATACAAATATCTCAGAGGTAAGAATTCTGTTTACGGAGATGCCTGGAATTTCAGAACAAACAGAGAGGGAATTACAAAATTCTGGGAAGATGGACTGAAAAGAAGCGGAAAGTTTGAAAATGTAATCACCGTCGGCATGCGTGGAGAAGCGGATACTGCGATCATGGGAAAGAATGCAACACTGGAAGATAATATTCAGTTGCTGCGGGATGTACTGAAAACGCAGAAAAAACTGATTCAGGAACGTGTAAATCCTGATCTGACCAAGGTTCCGCGCATGATAGCCTTATACAAAGAAGTAGAAGAATTTTTCTATGGAAATGAAAAAACAAAGGGACTAATGGGAGCAGAGGAGTTAGAGGATGTGATTCTGATGCTCTGTGATGATAACTATGGAAATCTCCGGACACTTCCAACAGAAGAGATGCGAAAACATGCGGGCGGCTATGGTATGTATTATCATCTGGACTACCACGGATGGCCGGTTTCCTATGAGTGGATCAACAGTTCTTATCTGCCGAAAATCTGGGAGCAGATGAGTATGGCATACGATTTTGGTGTGCGGGAACTCTGGATGGTAAATGTCGGAGACATCGCCACACAGGAATTTCCACTGAGCTTTTTTCTGGACATGGCGTATGACTTTGATCGCTGGGGAAGCAGGGCGCTTAACTGCACGCAGGAGTACACCAGAAAGTGGGTGAGACAGCAATTCGGTTCTGTGGAAGAAGAGACACAGGACACTATTGCAGACATTTTAGAGCAGTACACAAAAATCATCCACAGAAGAAGGCCGGAAGCACTGAACCCGGAGACGTATCATCCGGTGCAGGAAAAGGAAAGCAGCAGGATCTTCGAAGAAGAAGAGCAGCTTTTGAAAAAACTGCAGGACGTATATGAAACAATTGAAAAAACGAATCCGCAGAATCTGTCCGCATTTATCGCGCTTGTATATTATCCGGCATTTGGGACAATGAATCTTGTGAAGATGCAGATTCTTGCAGGCTGGAATCATTATTATGCTAATCTTGGTGCGGTCTGTGCCAATGATTATGGGGATGAAGTGGAAAGATGCATGGAACAGGATCGAAAAGCTGTGGAAATGTATCATCAGATGGATCAGGGAAGATGGTATGGAATGGGAATGTCACAGCATATTGGATTTACACACTGGAATGAAGATGAATGCAGGAATCCAGTCGTTATGCGGGTCATACCATTAAAGAAAAGATCCATCCTTGTGGCAGCAGACGGCACGGCGCAGCATGCGGAAGGAAGCCCGTGGCTGGATAACACGATGAAATTAAAGGATTTCTTAAATCCGGACTGTACCAGAGCATCCGTCACCCTATATAGCCGGAGTGATTTAAAGGCAGAGTACAAAGTTCTGAAAAAACCGGGCTGGCTGTCTGTGGAGCCGATGGAAGGATGGCTGGATGGCGTGAGCCAGAAGAAAGTGCGGCTGAATCTTACCTTGATAAAACAGAGATTACCGGAAACGAACCAGGATACTATTCAGGATTCGCTCGAGATTGCAACACCGGAAGGAAAATGTGAGATTACAGTGCCGGTTTATACAGGAAATCTACAGGATAAGAAAAATGTATTTGTGGATACAATGGGGTATCTCAGCATCGAAGCGGCACATTATGTAAATTCTGTTCCTGGAAATTACAAAGACAGACAGGTAAAATTTGAAAATCTGCAGGGATATGGAAAGACGAATTCAGCGATGAAGGCATTTCCATCCGATGCCTGCACAGTTCCGGGACAGGATGCGCCGTATCTGGAGTATCAATTTGTTTTGGAAGAAAGCGGAACATATGAAGCAGAATTCTATATGCAGCCATCCAATCCGGTTACCAGAGAGAATCAACTTCTTTATGCGGTCAGGATAAATGAAGAGATGACAGAAACCGTAAACGCAGTGGAGAAAGATTATCAGGTCGGTGATCAGGCAGAGAAATGGGCAGAAGGTGTTCTGAGTCAGATTCGAAGACAAACAGTTTCGATAAAATGCAGAGCAGGGTTCAATACACTTCGGGTCTATCATGTGACACCCGGCTTCGTTCTCGAAAAAATCGTGATTTATCCGATGGGGGAAAAGCCGGAAGAAAGTTATCTTGGACCGGCAGAAACGTATCACGGCAGACAGGAGGAAAAATAAAATATGGCAGGAGCATATGAAACAGGAGTATACCGCAATATTTTTAAAGAGTGTGGATATTCCGAAGAGGAAATTGAAAAAAGAGTGAAAGAAACATTTGAAACAATCTTTTATGGAAGTGAAGAAGAGCGTTTCTATCATGAAGCAGGTGCGGACATGGGATACATGGAGGACACCGGAAATCATGATGTCAGAACGGAGGGCATGTCATATGGAATGATGGTGTGCGTCCAGATGAACCGGAAACAGGAATTTGACCGTTTATGGAAATGGGTACGGACGTATATGTATATCGAGGATGGTCCGGGGAAGAATTATTTTGTCTGGTCGTGTGCTGTCGATGGTACAAGAAACGCGGACGGACCGGCGCCGGACGGAGAAGAATATTTTGCAATGGCGCTCTTTTTTGCTTCAAAGAGATGGGGAGATGGAGAAGGCATTTTCAATTACAGCAGCGAGGCAAGAGCGATTTTACGGGAATGTGTTCATAAGGGAGAGCCAGGGCATCCGGGAGAGCCGATGTGGAATCCGGAAAATCATCTGATCAAATTTGTTACCTCTTTTGAGTTCAGTGATCCATCCTATCATCTGCCGCACTTTTATGAGCTGTTTGCGTTGTGGGCAGATCCCTGCGATCATGAATTCTGGAAAAAGGCAGCGGACGCAAGCCGAAAATATCTTCACACGGCATGTCACTTCCGAACTGGATTATCTGCGGAATATGCAGATTATGACGGAACACCGCATGCACAGCATCAGGAGATTTTCGGCCGTCATGACTGGTACTACAGCGATGCATATCGTACGATTGCCAATATCGGAATGGATCATCTCTGGTTTGACGCGGATCCCTGGCAGACGGAAAATGCCAATAAGCTGCAGCAATTTTACTGTGAAGAACAGGCGGAACACTGGGATGGGGTATTTCTGACTGACGGCACCAGGCTGGAAGAAAAAGCACTTCATCCGACGGCAATTATTGCGGTAAATGCACAGGCCTCACTTGCCGCAGACGGACCGTATGCAGAGGAATGTGTAAGACGTTTCTGGAATACACCGCTTCGGACAGGCGAGAGACGGTATTATGATAATTTTCTGTATCTTTTTGCAATGCTTGCTTTGTCAGGAAATTACCGGATCTATCGGTAATAAAATCATATATTTTGCAGGAAGGTTTCCTATAGTTTCTCCCGGTGTACAGCACCGGGAGTTCTGTTACAATGGAGTTATCTTGAGTTAACACAGGAAAAGCAGGAGGAATAATAAGGATGGAAGGACCGAAGGCGCCAAGAGATCCGGAAAAAATGAGACCCTATTTTTATATTTTAAAGGACAAAGAAATTTTTGGATCAAAACAGGAAGATGGAACCGGAATCCAGTTCGTGTATGAGAGTGACGGAAGACTGATCAACAGTGCACAGATTGCCGGAAATATCACAGATCAGGAGGAACTGGCTTTACTGGAGAACGTAGAAGGATTTCGAAAACTGGTACACAGCATCGGAATCTCTGTGGAACTGGATGATCCCAGAGAGTCTGTTGAATTTGTGTTTCAGATGTATGGAAAAAAGGATCTCTATGGAGGGGGAACGAATCTGAAAACCAAACTGCCCGGAGATGGAATGGAGAGAAAAATAGATCTGTCCGATTATACATGGACAGAAGATGATGATATTCCGGGGCAGATAAAATTTATCTTTCAGACACCGGAATTGCTGGGAAAAGCAAGTGTAAGACTTTATTTGAATGATGGATATGATGCACCGAAAGAAACCGCAGAAGAAAAAATAGATATTCGTTCGGAAGAATACAGGGAAATGATACAAAGATCTCTGATGAATTTCGGAAATACCTGCCGGATACAGAGAGTAATTGAAAAAGCCAGAGACGGAAAAGAAGTTACGCTTGCATATATCGGCGGATCTATCACGCAGGGGGCGGGAGCAATTCCGATCCATACAAAATGTTACGCCTATCAGTCCTGCCAATTATTTCAGAAGCGCTTTGCAGCACAGGATAATGTCAGATTGATAAAAGCAGGAGTGGGAGGCACCCCTTCTGAGTTGGGGATGATCCGCTTTGACAGAGATGTTCTGCGCGGAGAGGAACAGCCGGATCTTGTAGTGATCGAATTTGCTGTTAATGATGAAGGGGATGAAACAAAGGGGGACTGCTATGAAAGCCTTGTACGTAAAGTGCTGAATCTTCCCTGGAAGCCTGCTGTAGTGCTTCTGTTTTCTGTTTTTGCAAATGACTGGAATCTTCAGGAACGCCTGAAACCGGTGGGATACTGCTATGATCTTCCGATGGTCAGTATACGGGATGCCGTAAGCCCGCAGTTTCAGATGCCAAAAGGACAGGGACGGGTTCTGACAAAAAATCAGTTCTTTTATGATATGTTTCATCCAAACAATATGGGGCACACGATTATGGCGGACTGTCTGCAGTATTTGTTTGAACAATGCGATCTCAGGAATCAATGTGGGGGTGAAACACTGGAAAGACAGATGAAGGCGGAAGAACGACTGAAAGAATGCATGAGCGAGCCACCCGCAATCGGAAAGAGTTTTGAAACAGTTCGTCTGCTGGATCGAAAAGACAGATACAGAGGAGCCGAAATTGATGAAGGTGGATTTACAGCCGTGGACAGGGAACTGCAGAGCGTCGAAATGGACGCAGAACTTACACCTGTGCCGCAGTTCCCGTATAACTGGATGTATGATGGCACCAATTCCGATAAAAACTATTTCGAAATGACGATAACCTGCAGAAGTCTGCTTCTTGTTTTTAAAGATTCCGGTGAAATTTATACGGGAAAAGCAGAGATTTCCGTAGATGGAGGATACTGTATGACAGCGGATCCGCATATCAATAACTGGCTGCATTGCAATGCGGTCATTCTTTTCCAGGAGGAAGAGAGTAAGAAACATATCGTGAGAATTACAATACCAGAAGAAGAACAGG
>ENA-OQCN01001302-OQCN01001302.1-human-gut-metagenome-genome-assembly--contig:-NODE-1302-length-12588-cov-2.778990_pt1 | contig 12588 bp, 17 predicted proteins | sample MGYA00242497_ERZ504576 | MGnify/ENA primary metagenome ERZ504576 (study PRJEB26092, sample SAMD00036296) | human gut metagenome | host: Homo sapiens | study: EMG produced TPA metagenomics assembly of...
TTTGCGCACTGCTGTCCCTTCCCTTATGTATCTCCCTCCGGCGTCCCCCTTCAGGCTATTTTCCCAATTTTAAAAGCGCACCGCCCTTCGAACTTCCTCCACAGACGTTACTTCTGCAGTTAACTCGGCCCAGGCACCCTTACGGCACACAGAAGGTTCTGCTTAGTGCTGCTCCATTCCTGACCTGACACGGTTCACAGATTCCTGTTGCGTAAGACCCAGACGTCAACGCCACTTACAGAAGGCAGCTCTGCAAAGAAAAGCCTCAGTTTGGTATCACCCCTGCTGTAGCGGATTGCAGGTACAGGGCACCGCTAACTCCCCGGCTGCGCAGGATTCAGTATATCGTGTTTCTTTTTATTTGTCAATCTGAATCCTGATATTTACATGATATTTACTTGTGAGAGTGGCAAAAATGGGCTATAATAATAACCAGATGATTGTGAAAAAATTTGTAACCGGGGCAGTGAAAGACCGGGTGCAAAAATCTGAAAAGAAGGACGGAAAAAAGGTATGAAGAGAATAGGTTTACTGACAAGCGGCGGCGACTGTCAGGCTCTGAACGCGACCATGCGAGGCGTAGTAAAAGGACTTTCCCACAATATTGATGATCTAGAGGTCTATGGATTCATGAACGGATACAAGGGTCTGATCTACGGAGATTATCGAATGCTGACAGCAAAAGATTTTTCCGGTATTCTGACCCGTGGCGGTACGATCCTCGGTACATCCCGTCAGCCATTCAAACTGATGCGTACACCGGATGATAACGGACTGGACAAAGTAGAAGCGATGAAACAGAACTATCATAAACTGAATCTGGATTGTCTGGTGATTCTTGGCGGTAACGGAACTCAGAAGACTGCAAACCTGTTAAGAGAAGAAGGTCTGAACATTATTCATCTGCCGAAAACCATCGATAATGATATCTGGGGTACAGACATGACCTTCGGTTTCTACAGCGCAGTGAATATTGCAACAGAAGCCATCGACTGCATCCATACAACCGCATCCTCCCACAATCGTGTATTTATCGTGGAAGTTATGGGACATAAAGTAGGCTGGCTGACCCTGTACGCAGGAATCGCCAGCGGCGCAGATGTTATCCTGATTCCGGAGATTCCATATGATATTGATAAAGTAGTGGGAGCCATCGAGAGAAGAAAGAGAAACGGAAGCGGATTTACGATTCTGGCAGTAGCAGAAGGTGCGATTTCCAAAGAAGATGCACAACTTGGTAAAAAAGAACTGAAAAAGAAAATGGAAGAAGACAGAAAACTTTACCCATCTGTTTCCTATAAAGTGGCAAAAGAGATCGAAGACCGTACCGGTATGGAGATCCGCGTAACGGTTCCGGGACATACCCAGAGAGGTGGAAGCCCGTGTCCGTACGACCGTGTACTGTCTACCAGACTTGGATCTGCAGCAGCAAAACTGATCCTGAACGATGAGTATGGTTACATGGTAGGTCTGATCAACGGAAAGACAAAAAAAGTTCCGTTGGAAGAGTGTGCAGGAAAACTGAAGGTGGTAACACCGGATGCACAGGAGATCAAAGATGCCAAAAGAATCGGTATCAGTTTCGGTGACTGATACAGAAAAAGTATAGCTGTGAAATTATGGAACAGTTATAAAAAGTAATGTAACAGAGGGAGAAGGGCTGGTCTTTGTGACAGCCCTATCTCTTTGTTGCATTTTGGCTTGTGTGTCTCGGGAGTTTGTCATATTCATATAAAAACACCTCGAGAGACAGTGGCTACTGAACAGTTACAATTTATGACAGATTGAGGAGAGGCAGAGAAATATGAGCTATACCGCTCTATATCGTAAGTTCCGTCCTGACACCTTCGAGGATGTCAAAGGACAGGATCATATCGTAACAACTTTAAAAAATCAGATTCGTGCGGACCGTATCGGTCACGCATTTTTGTTCTGTGGAACCCGTGGAACCGGTAAAACGACCGTGGCAAAGATCCTTGCAAAAGCGGTCAACTGTGAGCAACCGGTGGACGGCAGTCCATGTAACGAGTGCCCGACTGTAGGGCGATACAGGCGGGAACATCCATGAATGTGATCGAGATCGATGCGGCATCCAACAACGGTGTCGACAACATCCGTGAGATCCGGGAGGAGGTTACCTACCGTCCACACAGGGAAAATACAAGGTGTATATCATTGATGAGGTGCATATGCTGTCAGCAGGTGCATTTAACGCACTGTTAAAAACTCTGGAAGAACCACCGTCTTATGTGATCTTTATTCTGGCAACCACCGAATCCCACAAGATTCCGGTGACGATCCAGTCCAGATGTCAGAGGTATGATTTTCACCGTATTTCCATTGATACGATCGCCGGACGGCTGCGGGAACTGATGGAGAAAGAACAGATTCCGGTGGAAGAGAAAGCACTTCGCTATGTGGCGAAAGCAGGAGACGGTTCCATGCGAGACGCACTGAGTCTTCTGGATCAGTGCATCGCCTTCTATCTGGGACAGGAACTGACCTTTGACAAGGTGCTGGAAGTGCTGGGAACCGTAGATACGGAAGTATTCAGCAAACTGCTTCGCAAAGTGCTGGAGCAGGATGTCACCAGCTGCATCCATATCCTGGAAGATCTTCTGGTCAATGGAAAAGAACTGGGACAGTTTGTCAATGATTTTACCTGGTATCTGCGAAATCTCCTGCTGGTCAAGACATCGGAAGATGCGGAAGAAGTTCTGGATGTATCTTCGGAAAATCTGAAAGCGCTGCAGGAAGAAAGTCAGCTGATCGATATCGATACGCTGATGCGCTATATCCGCGTGTTATCTGAACTTTCCAACAACCTGCGAAATGCCACACAGAAACGTGTGCTGGTGGAAGTGGGATTGATTAAATTATGTAAACCTGCAATGGAAACAAACCTGGATTCCGTACTGGACCGGATCCGGGTGCTGGAAGAGCAGATGGAAAAGGGAATTCCGATGGCGGCAGTTCAGTCTTTGCCGGGTTATGCGGGAATGAACGACGGTATTCCGGTACAGCCAACCCAGGCAGCACCATCTGCACCGGAGAAGAAACCGGAAAAAGCAGCGCCGGAGGATCTGCAGCGGATCAAGGAAAACTGGAAAAATATCGTGATGCAGACACAGGGGATGTTCAAGACATTTTTAACAACCGCTGTGCCGAAATATAATGGAAATACCGGGGAGAATAAATTATATGTGGAATTCTCCAACGACCTGGCGCAGACCTGTGTAGATGATCCGGATAAAAAACAGCTGCTGGAAGATCTGATTTTAAAGATGACGGGAAAAACCGTGGAAGTGGAGATGCTTTTAAAGAAAACAAATATGCATCAGGACTTGGCAGAAATCTCGGTTGATGATATATTAAAACAGACGGTTCACATGAATATCGTGGTAGAAGAAGAACCGGAAGACGAGTAAAAGATGCAAAAATATGATTTAAGAGAAAACAGGAGGAACCAATCGTGGCAAAACGTGGTGGCTTTCCAGGCGGCATGGGTATGCCTGGTAATATGAATAATCTGATGAAACAGGCGCAGAAGATGCAGAAACAGATGGAAGAGAATCAGAAAGCGCTGGAAGAGAAAGAATTTACGGCAGCAGCAGGCGGCGGAGCCGTAGAAGTGACCGTAAGCGGTAAAAAAGAAGTGACCAAAGTCAAACTGGCAGAAGAAGTTGTAGATCCGGATGACGTAGAGATGTTAGAGGATCTGATCATGGCAGCTACCAACGAAGCACTTCGCAAGATGGAAGCTGAGACACAGGCTGTGATGTCCAAACTGACCGGTGGTCTGGGTGGAGGATTCCCGTTCTAAGATGGAATACTACAGCAGTCATATCAGCAAATTAATCGAACAGCTGTCAAGACTTCCGGGTATCGGCGCAAAATCAGCAGCGCCTGGCGTTTCACATCATCAATATGCCCCAGGATCAGGTAGAACAGCTTGCGGGTGCGATGACCAGCGCGAGATCGAATGTCAGATATTGCAAAGAATGCTTTACGCTGACTGATCAGGAACTGTGTCCGATCTGTGCCAATCCGAAGCGAAACCATAAACAGATCATGGTTGTGGAAAATACAAGAGATCTGGCAGCTTATGAAAAAACCGGCAAGTACGAGGGCGTGTACCATGTCCTTCACGGAGCTATTTCCCCGATGCTGGGGATCGGTCCGGGAGATATCCGGTTAAAAGAGCTGATGCTGCGTCTGCAAAAAGATGTGGATGAAGTGATCATTGCCACCAATTCCAGTCTGGAAGGGGAGACGACAGCCATGTATATCAGCAAACTGATCAAACCTACCGGTATCAAAGTGAGCCGTATCGCAAGCGGTGTTCCGGTCGGCGGTGATCTGGAGTACATCGATGAAGTAACACTACTGCGTGCACTGGAAGGACGCGTAGAATTATAAGGAAAAAACGATGGCAAAGAAGAAAGCAACTTCTATGGATGTGGCCCGGGAAGCAGGAGTTTCCCAGGCCACTGTTTCTATGATACTAAATAAAAAATATAACGTATCTTTCTCCAAAGAGACGATCCGTCAGGTGACAGAGGCGGCAGAAAAGCTGGATTATCACCTGCCAAAACAGCGGATCCGCCGGTCGGCAAAGAGCAGAAAACTTCTGGTTGTGTTCTGCCCGACACTGACAAACCCTTATTATGTCATGCTGCTGCAAGGCATCGAAGCCATGGCAAAAGAATACGGGTACGGCGTGTTTGTCTGCAACACCCAGAGGGATCTGAAGATCGAGGAAAATTATCTGCGGATGATGCGGGAAGTGCAGCCGCTGGGAATCATCTATGCCTGTAACCCAAGTTTCAGCCGCCAGGTGGCAGAACTGTCCGGAGAGATCCCGGTGGTTGTGATCAGCAACCGTGACGATGAATTTTCAATTGATGCGGTGGCTCTGAACAACCAGAAACCGGGGATCCTGATGGCGCGTCATCTGCTTGAACTGGGGCATCGGGATGTGGCATTTATCGCGCCACCGCTGACGGCGAGACAGCACCAGCGGCAGAAACGTGTGGGTGGTTTCCTGATGGAATTTGAGAAAGCGGGACTTCAGACCATGTGCTGGTGCGCTCTGCGGCAGACAGCAAAGATACGGAGATCCCGAATATTGAGTCAGAGTACCGGATGGGATATGATCTGACCGTGGAACTGCTTCGGGAAGGACAGCCGGTTACAGCGATCGCAGCACTGAATGATATGATGGCATTTGGTGCGATGGATGCCCTTCTTGAGCGTCAGTACCGGATCCCGGGAGATATCTCGGTGGTGGGGTGTGACAACACTTTGTTTTCCAGGTTCCATACCATTGGACTCACAACAGTGGAACATTTCGTGGATCAGAAAGGGCGGGATGCCTGTGATATCATCCTTCGAAAGATCGAATCGCAGAAGAGTTACCGCAAGGGAGACGAACCTACCAGTATTTACCATATCGAGTATGAACCACGTCTGATCGTCCGCGGAAGCACCGGATATGCGCCGGATGAAAGCAACCATGAAAAAAAGAAAAAATAAATGGTTTCTATGGAAATATTAATAATAAAATAGATGAGAAAACAGCGAAAATAAAGGAAAAAACCTGAATAAACGATGAAAAACACAGCATACATTAATTAATAACAGTCAATTATTAATAAAAAATACTATTTATAAATACGCAAGCCTGTTGACCACAAAAACAAATCTGCTATACTGAGGGCAGAAAAGAAAAAACACCGTAACTATTCAGTAGCCACTGTCCCGCGAGGTGTTTTGACATGAATATGTCAAAATCCCGAGACATACAAGCCAAAACACCGAAAATAACCGGACAGATTTCAGGAAAAACAGGAGGACAAAACAATGAGATTTTTCATCGACACCGCGAAAGTAGAAGACATCAAAAAAGCAAATGACATGGGCGTGATCTGTGGCGTTACCACAAACCCTTCCCTGATCGCAAAAGAGGGAAGAGACTTTAAAGAGGTCATCAAAGAGATCACTTCTATTGTAGACGGACCGATCAGCGGTGAAGTAAAAGCGACTACCGTAGACGCAGAAGGCATGATCGCGGAAGGAAGAGAGATCGCAGCGATCCATCCGAACATGGTTGTAAAGATCCCTATGACAGTAGAAGGTCTGAAAGCCTGCAAAGTGCTGACCGCAGAAGGCATTAAAACAAACGTAACACTGATCTTTACTGCAAACCAGGCACTGCTGGCTGCAAGAGCCGGTGCAACCTACGTTTCTCCGTTCCTGGGAAGACTGGATGATATTTCCACAAGAGGTGTGGATCTGATCCGCGAGATTGCTGAGATCTTCGATGTTGCCGGTCTGGATACACAGATCATCGCAGCAAGCGTAAGAAATCCGATCCACGTAACAGATTGTGCGCTGGCAGGTGCTGATATCGCAACGGTTCCATATGCAGTAATCGAACAGATGATAAAACATCCGCTGACTGATGCCGGAATCAAAAAATTCCAGGATGATTACAAGGCAGTATTCGGCGAGTAGGGGCTGAGAAGAAGCACGAGCATAAAAAAGTATAGAGTCTTGCAATATTTTTGAAAATATGGCATACTAGAGCGGGTTTGAAAAAGGCTTTCTGCAAAATCTCCCACAAAGTGGGGCTTGCAGATTGCGGGAATGATTTTCAGACACGCTCTAAGACGACGAATGAGCAATCATGTGTAACTGTGAAGAAAATGAACAGTTACAGTAATTCTAAGCAGTGTACGGAAAGGAGTACAGAATGAACAAACTGGAGCTTCAGAAAGTAGCAAATGAAGTCCGCAAAGGAATCATAACCTCAGTTCATGCTGCGAAAGCAGGACATCCGGGCGGATCTTTATCAGCAGCAGATATTTTCACATACTTGTATTTTGAAGAGATGAACGTGGATCCGAAAGATCCGAAAAAAGCAGATCGTGACCGCTTTGTACTGTCCAAAGGACATACAGCGCCAGGTCTTTACAGCGCACTTGCACAGAAGGGATATTTCCCGGTAGAAGATCTGGAAACCTTACGTCATCTTGGATCTTACCTGCAGGGACATCCGGATATGAAACATATCCCGGGTGTAGATATGTCCAGCGGTTCTCTGGGACAGGGAATCTCTGCAGCGGTGGGTATGGCGATCGCAGGCAAGATGGACAATGCCGATTATCGTGTATACACGCTGTTAGGTGACGGTGAGATTCAGGAAGGACAGGTATGGGAAGCTTCCATGATGGCAGGATTCCGCAAACTGGATAACCTGGTAGTGATCGTAGATAACAACAATCTGCAGATCGACGGAGCAATTGATGAAGTTTGTTCTCCATATCCGATTGATAAAAAATTCGAAGCATTTAACTTCCATGTGATCAATATCGATGGCAATGATTTTGATCAGATTGATGCAGCATTCAAAGAAGCAAAAGCAACCAAAGGAATGCCGACAGCAATCATCGCACACACTGTAAAAGGAAAAGGCGTATCCTTCATGGAAAATCAGGTAGGCTGGCATGGAACCGCTCCGAACGATGAGCAGTATGCAGTAGCAATGGAAGAACTGGAAAAGGCAGGTGAAGCATTATGTCAGAAGTAAAGAAAATTGCAACCAGAGAAAGTTATGGTAACGCCCTGGTAGAACTGGGAAAAGAGCATGAAAACCTGGTAGTTCTGGATGCAGACCTGGCAGCTGCCACCAAAACCGGTATGTTTAAGAAAGTATTTCCGGAACGCCACATCGACTGCGGTATCGCTGAGTGTAACATGATCGGTATCGCAGCAGGTCTTTCTACCGCAGGAAAAGTTCCGTTTGCAAGTTCTTTCGCAATGTTTGCGGCAGGCCGTGCTTTTGAACAGGTAAGAAACTCTGTAGGATATCCGCACCTGAACGTAAAGATCGGTGCAACACACGCCGGTATCTCCGTAGGAGAAGACGGTGCCACACATCAGTGTAACGAAGATATCGCCCTGATGCGCACGATCCCGGGTATGGTTGTCATCAATCCGTCCGATGATGTGGAAGCAAGAGCGGCTGTAAAGCAGCATACGAATATCAGGGACCGGTATACCTGCGCTTTGGTCGTCTGGCAGTGCCGGTGATCAATGACCGCCCGGACTACAAGTTCGAGATCGGTAAAGGTGTAACTTTAAGAGAAGGCAAAGATGTGGCGATCATCGCTACCGGCCTGTGCGTAAACTCCGCACTGGAAGCAGCTGAAAAACTGGCAGCTGACGGTATTCAGGCAAAAGTTGTGAACATTCATACCATCAAACCACTGGATGAGGAACTGGTCGTTGCAGCGGCAAAAGAATGCGGTAAAGTAGTTACTGTAGAAGAACATTCCGTAATCGGCGGTCTGGGAAGCGCAGTTTGCGACGTACTGTGTGAGAAAGCTCCGACTCCGGTACTGAAGATCGGTGTGCAGGATGTATTTGGCGAGTCCGGCCCTGCAGTAAAACTTCTGGAAAAATACAAACTGGATGGCCAGGGTGTATACGAGCAGGTCAAAGCATATATGTAATTATTTAAAAAAATAAATGTACAGAACTTTACAGTAAGAGAACACTTACGGTATAATAAAACAGGGAATGGAGAGAAAGTTTCTCCGTTCCCTGTTTTATAAAGTTGAAAAAGATGTCTGTATAAAAAACTGTACAGCAGGAAAATATAGGAGATCAGAAAAAATGCCAGAAAAAATGTCAGCAAACCGGGCAAGAGATTCACGGGAGACGGTCAGAAGAAAACGGAGAGAACGCACAAAAGAGAATCTGGAATTCTATGAGTGTATTCGTGATATCGTCAGTCATCCGGCTGTTCTGGAAATGAAAAAGTATTATCAACACTGCGATACCGACTGTTATGAACACTGTCTGGATGTGGCATACAATAATTATAAAATCTGCAAAAAACTGGGTCTGGATGCCCGCTCAGCGGCGAGAGGCGGCATGCTCCACGATCTGTTTCTGTATGACTGGAGAGAGCACAGCAAAAAGACGGGAGACCGGCTGCACGCCATCACCCATCCGATCACTGCCTATCGAAATGCCTGCAAATATTTTCATCTGAACAAGGTGGAAAAAGAAGTAATTACCAAGCATATGTGGCCGGTATCCGTGATTCCGCAAGATACCCGGAAACGTATGTGATCTGCCTGACAGACAAATACTGTGGTTCCCGGGAAATCATGGATCATTATGCAAAAGTATTACAGAACAAATACTGGGGCAAACCATTTGCGTGGTTTTTAAAACGGATCTTTGAGAAGGTGCCGCGCTCAGAACTGCTTCAGGAGATGCTGCCGGAACTGGTTTCGATGGAGAGTGCAGCCAGCCCGGATTCCTCCTTTGCCCAGCAAAGATCCCGTCGTTCTTCCCGGTGGAACCATCCGTCAGGAAGAAGGCCGCGTCGTTCATAGACAGGTGAAAAGGTATGAAGGATTCCATCGGTGATAGTATCTGCCATCTGCACAACAAAAGAAAGACGTGTGGTCTGTAAGAGAAAATGTTCAAAAGAACCGGAAGCGTTAAGAATTCCGGTAATATGGAGATCGCCAACCGCCGGGAGACTTTTGTGTACTCCGGATCCGGGATGAATCGGGCCGATACCGGCGGTGATATACCCGATATGTTTTTGAGAGCCGAGAGAGGCATCCACTGCGAGAATCAGCGCAGATGGATGTCTTTTTTTGATGTCTGCAAGTACGGATTCGAGATTCAGCGCATGAACCGGCGTATCCAGTGTTCCGTAAATATGGATATTTTTCCAGCGATGTCTGGAAAGCTGCTGACCGATCAGAGGACCAAGACTGTCGCCTGTGATCCGGTCACTTCCGATGCAAAGAATGATAATTTCTTTCCAGGGCCGGTCAATCTGTCTGATGCATTTTTTCAGCACATGAGCCAGTTCAGTGCTGGCGGTGCGTTTCTTTTCTCTGATATAATATGAAACTTCTCTGCGCATTCAGCTCACGCGTCCTTTCTTTGGGGATCCTATGGTATGCAGTAACCGGGAGAGTACAGAACAGTTACGGAATTTACCTATATTGTACCCGTGGCGATGAAAAAATATGCCCGTACGTTTCCAAACAGAAAAGAAATCGCAGAAAATGTCGATAAAAAATCTGTATCTTCCTGCACAAAGCGGCAAAATCCGCATGGAAAACGGCGTATACTGTGGGCTAAAAGGGGTGAAGAGTATGATCGAAGTCATCTATAAAGAAGAAACCGATACTACAAAAGAAACTGCAGAGTACGTGAAGCTGCCAAATAACGTAAGACAAATCGGAGAAATCAAAGGGAAGAAAAAAATATATATGGAAGACTATGTCTACACCTTTTTGAAAAAGATCGCAAGAAATCCTCACGGAGACGAGGTGGCGGCGATTTTGTTTGGTTCCTGTCACTGGACCGGGCAGGGCGATTATATTTTTATCCGGAGCGCCCTGCAGATCCGGGATCTGGAGCTTTCGCCGGAACATATCCGTTTTGACGATAAAGTATGGGGACAGGTGTATGAAGACAGTAAAAAATATTTTCCGGAGCAGGAAATTGTCGGGTGGTTTGCCGGGTTTCCGGGATTTAATATGGAAATTACCGAAGAAATCCGTAAGACACATCTGGATCATTTTGCCGGCAATGACAAAGTGTTGTTTCTGATGGAGCCGGGTGAGATGGAAGAGGCGTTTTATGTCTATGAGAATAACCAGCTGGTACGTGTGCCGGGACATTTTATTTATTATGAAAAAATGATCCGATGCAGGCGTATATGATCGATATGAGTGAGAATAAATCCATCGAGGAGACAGAACATGTACCGGACCGTGCAGTGATCGATTTCAGGAGGACGGTGAGAGGAAAGAAAAAAGAGACGACGGAGTCAGAGAAGAGTGAAAAAGCGAAAAAACATTCTGCGCGAAATCGTTGGCTTGCCGGGGCGTGCTGTGCGGCGGCGATGCTTGCGGTAGGTCTGCCTTATCTGAGACAGTATCAGAATGTTGAGGAAGTGGTACAGACAGAAGGACAGAGTGTTGCAGTGACCAGTGAGGCACAGAAAGCTGCTGAAGAACCACTGCTTTCTCCGATGCAACTGAAGAGCCGGAAGAAAGTCTGGCACCGGTTCCGACACAGGATACCACCCAGGAGAGTCTGAATCCACAGGCGAACGGGGAAACATCGGAAGAAGTCAGTATATCGCCCACCCAGGAATCCATGCAGCAGGAAGAAAAAAAGGAAGAACAGCAGGCAACAGCTGATATTAAGACTATCACATATACGATTCAGAGAGGGGACACCCTCACAAGTATCTGTCAGAAACAATATGGGACGATCAGCCGGATCAATGAAATATGTCAGTTGAACGGAATTTCTCCGGAAGATATTATTTATGCAGGCGGAAAACTTTTGTTGCCGGAATCATAAGCGGTGCTTTGAGCAGAAATAGAAATTGCCGAAGGGAAGACAATGTGCTATGATAAAAAACAGTAAAAAAGGAACAAATAAGGGGTAATTATGAAGATTTTGCAGAAGATAAAAGAATGGAAGCTGAATCGACCTGAATCTCAATGGAGCAAAAAGAAACTTGCGATTGCGGGTGCCGCACTTGTAGTGGCTGTCGGTCTTGTCATTGGAGGTAAGATTCTGGTGGATCACTGGCAGTTTAAAAATTACAAGGTGATCACGAGAACAGAACTGGAAGACACGACAACGACAGCGGAATATGCAGAATTTGGTGATTATATATTAAAATACGGCGGTGACGGTGTGACACTTCTGAATGCCCAGGGAGAAGAAGTGTGGAATGAACCGCAGACCATGGAGAATCCGGTAGTAGCCATGCGTGGTGAGTATTGCGTAGTTTATGATAAGAAAGGAACGGATATTGGGGTTTACAATTTCAGTGGAAGAGTTACTGATATACAGACAAAACTCCCGGTAGAGAAAGTGTGCATCAACGCAGGGAATCACAGGTGTGGTTCTGGCAGATGGAGAGATAACCTGGATCCATGTCTATGACCAGAAGGGAGAGAAACTGGTAACTGCCAAAACCAGTGTAGACAATCCGGGATACCCGGTGGATCTCTCGCTTTCGGATAACGGGCAGCTGATGGCAGTTTCGTATCTCTGTGTCAAAGATAATCAGCCGGCAAGCTTTATGGCGTTTTACAATTTTGGCAATACGGGACAAAATCAGATGGACAATCAGGTCAGTGGATATAATTACGTGGGAACACTGATTCCACAGGTGAATTATCTGAGTGATTCTCAGACATTGGCATTTTCGGATAATGGTTTCCTGACATACAATGGAAAACAGATTCCGGAAGAGAGTAACCGGATTACACTGAACGATGATATCCTGAGTGTCTTTCACGATGATCAGTATGTTGGAATGGCCTATAAGACTGGAAAAGAAAAGAAGTCGTATGAAATCGTGCTTTATACGACCGGTGGAACCCAAAAGGCGAAGTTTACGGTAGATTTCGCCTTTGACCATGTTGCACTCAGCAAGGAACAGATTTTTGTATACAATGAAAAAGAAGTGGGTATCTATACATTACAGGGAAACTGCCGATATCAGGGAACGATAAAAGAAGG
>ENA-OQCN01001303-OQCN01001303.1-human-gut-metagenome-genome-assembly--contig:-NODE-1303-length-12578-cov-2.284234_pt1 | contig 12578 bp, 21 predicted proteins | sample MGYA00242497_ERZ504576 | MGnify/ENA primary metagenome ERZ504576 (study PRJEB26092, sample SAMD00036296) | human gut metagenome | host: Homo sapiens | study: EMG produced TPA metagenomics assembly of...
CTTCGCCGTAATCCCGCAGAATGCGTGCCAGTCTTCGCGGCTCTCGGTGTTCACAAGGTCCGCTGCCGTTTCGCCCTGCTGGCTCATCCGCATGTCCAGCGGTGCATCCGCACGGTAGGAAAAGCCGCGGGCCGCATCGTCCAGCTGATGGCTGGAAACGCCCAGATCCAGCAGCGCGCCGTTGACCTTGTCGATGCCAAGCTTTCCAGAGCTTGTCCGGCATAGCGGAAGTTGATCTGCACCACCGTGGCAGGCAGGCCCGCAAGGCGGGCACGCGCGGTCTGCACCGCGTCCGGGTCCTGATCCAGCGAGATTAGCCTGCCGCCCTTTTCTGCATCCAGCCGCAAGGCGATCTGGCGGGAATGTCCCGCGCCGCCTGCGGTGCCGTCAAGGTAGGTGCCGGCCGGATCAATGGAAAGACCCTCCAGACACTCGTTCAGCAGAACGGGGATATGCTCAAACGAGGCCGGGTCAAAGGCTGCTTGTGTTTCAAGTTCCATCGCTGCGGCCTCCTTTCTCAGTTCATAAGCTTTCCGTGTTCCGGGCACTGTGCACACAGCGCACACTTTTACCCGATGACACAGTTTTATTTTAACAAATCAGGCCCCTGATTGCAAGGGTTTGTGCTCCCGTTTTTGCCGCAAAATGCAACAAAAAAAGTCCCTGTCGGCCGTCATTTCTGCCTGCAGGAACTTTGGTTTTTGCCGTATGTGTAATTTGTGTGTGAAAAAGGCTGTCTTCAGCCGTTTTTCTTGGCGTTCTGGCGCAGATTTGCGCGCACGTTCTTTACCTGTGCCGCATTTTCCACCATTGTTTCCTCGGTGTTCTTGAGCATGTTGTCGCAATAGTCGGTCACGGTCTGGCGCAGGGTGCGGGCCTCGTTCTGGGCTGCAGTGGTGATTTCCCCGGCGCGCTGCTGTGCAGCCTTCACGATCTCGCTTCGCTCACCAGAATGCGCGCCCGCTCCTCAGCCTTTTTCACAATGGCCTGCGCCTGTGCGTTGGCCGTCTCCACGATCTGAGCGCGGTCGTTCACGATCTGCTGGGCCTGCCACAGCTCGCCGGCAGGTTTGCGCGGATCTCGTCCAGATAATCCCGGATCTGCTCCACATCCACGATCTTTTTGCCGCCGGAAAGGGGCACATTGGCACCTTCCTCCAGCGCATCCTCAATGGTATCCAAAAGTTCGTTCACGTTCATAGTGCTTCTCCCTTCGGTTCGTTCTCGGCAGGGTCTGTGTTCTGCATGGGCTTTGTGTATTTCCACAGCAGCACCCTGCCGTACTTGTACTGTTTTTTCAGGGTCAGGCCGCCAGCCTCGGCCGGCAGCACGATGCCGGTCTCGCTCTCGCACAGCACGATGCCGCCGGGGCGCGGTGCATTTATCCACCGCAGGCAGGATCTTTTCCAGTGTACCATTGCGGAAGGGCGGGTCCAGCAGTACGATGTCGAACTGCTCGCGGCAGGCGGAAAGATACCGCGCAGCCTCGCCGATATTGACGCGGCTGCGGTCGAACACGCCGCAGGCCTTGCAGTTGCGCATGATGATGTTCACCGCCTCGCGGTTCTCGTCCAGAAACACGCAGCGCGCCGCGCCGCGGCTCAGTGCTTCAATGCCAAGCTGGCCGCTGCCCGCATACAGGTCCAGCACCCGTGCGCCGGGCAGGTCGAACTGGACGATGCTGAACATCGCCTCCTTTACCTGCGAAAGGGTGGGCCGGGTCACGTCGGTCCCCGGCAGGGCCTCCAGACTGCGTCCCCGGGCTTCTCCTGCGATCACGCGCATGTTCTTTCTCCTCCTCCTTGCAGCCGGAAGATGTGGCTGCAAACACGTTTTTTGTATCACTTTATTATCACCCAACTGCATATTCTTGTCAAGGGCCGCGCGTTGCGCCGTCTGGCGGTTTGTGCTACAATAAAACCGGCAGCGCCGGGCTTTTGCGGCGCATTCTGGCATAAAAGGAGAGTATTCCCATGAAAGTTCTGCTCATCAACGGCAGCCCGCACGAAAAAGGCTGCACCTATACCGCCCTTTCGCTCATTGCAAAGGAACTGAACGATGCCGGTGTGGACACTGAGATCCTGCATGTCGGCGGCAAACCCGTGGGCGGCTGCATCGGCTGCGGCGGCTGTGCCGCAGGCAACGGCTGCGTGTTTGGCGGCGTGGTCAACGAGGCCATCGAGAAGGCCAAAACTGCCGATGGCTTCGTGTTCGGCAGCCCGGTGCACTATGCATCCGCATCCGGCAACATGACCAGCTTCATGGACCGCCTTGCCTACGCGGGCGCAGATATCTGGCCTACAAGCCCGCCGCCATCTGCTGCTCGGCCCGCCGCGCCGGCACCACCACCACGCTGGACCAGCTGGTAAAGTACCCGCAGTTCTTCCACATGCCGCTGGTGAACGGCTCCTACTGGGCCATGGTGCACGGCTCCAACGCCGAGCAGGTGCTGCAGGACGCCGAGGGCTGCGCCGTCATGCAGGAGCTGGGCCGCAACATGGCATGGCTGCTGCACTGCATCGAAGCAGGCAGGGCCGCAGGCTTTGAACACCCGCAGAACCCCCAAGCGCCCCATGACTAATTTTATCCGCTGATCGGAAAATCAATTTCTGATCCAGAGGCTCAGAACAGTCCGTAAGCTGCTCTGAGCCTCTTTTTCTTTGCAGTCCTCGCCATTTCGTGCCAAAAACAGCAAAAAACCTTTTTCAAAGCGCCTTCCGCTTCTTTTTTCGTTCATAAGTTTGTGTTACTATAAGATGTAAAGTGATTTTAGCAGGATGGAGACCCTTGTATGGAACACTACGATTGGAACGAAGGCTGGCTGTTCACGCCCCGGTTCGACCCGGCACTGGTGCGGCCGGAGTGCGGACTGGAATTGGAACCGGTGCGCATCCCCCACACTGTGCGGGTGCTGCCCTACAATTACTGCAACGAAAATGAATACCAGTGCCTGTGCGGCTACCGGCGGGAGTTTTTTGCACCCAGAGAGTGGGCAGGCCGCACTGTTCTGCTCACCTTTGGTGCCGTTGCCCATGACGCGACCGTGTTCTGCAACGGGCGGCGGCTGTTCCACCACGCCTGCGGCTACACCGCCTTCACGGTAGATCTGACCAGCGCTTTGCATCTGGGTCAGAATAACGTGGTGGCTGTGCGCTGCGACAGCCGTGAGGATCTGAACATTCCTCCCTTTGGCGGCAGATCGATCACCTGACCTACGGCGGCATCTACCGTGCCGTCAGTCTGGACATCAAGGAACCCGCTTACCTGCGGGATGTGTTCATCGAGGCAAAAGCCGAGGGCGATTTCCGCATCTATACCTCCACCGTGGGTGAGACGGTTGGCTGCACCCTGCAGGCCGAGATCCGCAGCCCTTCCGGCAGCCGCGCCGCCTACAGCGGCGAGCTTTCCCTGCCCATCACCGGCGTGCTGAACGGTGTGCACCCGTGGAGCATCGAGCATCCCACCCTGTACACCCTCACCGTACAGCTGATCCGCCCCGGCTCTGCCGGTCTGCCGGACCGTGTGCTGGACGAAAAGACCATCCGCTTCGGCTTCCGCACCGTGCAGTTCGTGGCAGGCGGGCTGTACCTGAACGGTCAGCGCGTGGAGCTGCGGGGCCTGAACCGCCACCAGAGCTACGCCTATCAGGGCTATGCCATGCCGGACAGCATCCAGCGGCTGGATGCTCAGATCCTGAAAAAAGACCTTGGCTGCAACGCAGTGCGCACCAGCATTCCCCCAGAGCCCGGCGTTTCTGGATGCCTGCGATGAGCTGGGCCTGCTGGTGTTCACCGAGATGCCCGGCTGGCGGTACATCGGCGACGAGAGCTGGAAGGCGCAGGCCTTGCAGAACTGCCGCGAGATGGTCTGCCAGTGCCGCAACCACCCCAGCATCTTTTTGTGGGGTGCCGTGTGAACGGCAGCGCCGACGACGAAGCGTTTTATAAGCGCACCAACGAGGCCATCCACCGGCTGGACCCCACCCGCCCCACGGCAGCGCGCGGAACCACCGCAAGAGCCAGCTGCTGGAGGATGTTTACGCCTACAACGATTACTCTTACCGTGGGCGCGGTGCCGCCTGCGAAGCCCGCGCCGCGGTGACTTCCGATCCCCGCAAGGGCTACCTCATCAGCGAATTCGGCGGGCAGCAGCTGCCCACCAAGCCCTTTGACGACGAGACCCACCGGCTGGTGCAGGCTCTGCGCTATGCCGCCGGGATCAACGATTCCATTGCGCAGCAGGGCGTGGCCGGCAGCTTTGGCTGGTGCATGGCCGATTACAACACCCACCGGGAATTTGGCAGCGGCGACCGCATCTGCTACCACGGTGTGATGGATATGTTCCGCAACCCGAAGCTTTCGGCGGCGGTATATGCAAGCCAGAAAACGCCGCGTTCCCCCTCAGACATCGTGCTGGAAGTCTCTTCCGGCATGGCACTGGGCGACCTGCCCGGCGGCGTTCCCACGGCCTGCTGGGTGTTCACCAACGCCGAAAGCGTGCGGCTGTACCGCGGCAACGACTACATTGCCGAGTTCACGCCTGACCGGCACGGCCGTTTTGCCGCCATGACGCATCCGCCCATTGAGATCAACGATTTTGTGGGTTCTTTGTTGGAAAAGTACGAGGGCATGGACCAGGCCTCCGCCCAGATGACAGCCGCCATCCTGAACGAGATGCGCCGGGATGCCATGGAGCTTTCGCCGCTTTCCAAGGCGCGGATGCTTTCGCTGCGGCTGAGCTGGAACGAGGTAGTCCGCATGTATTACAAATACATCGGCGTGCTGGGCACACCGTGCGCAGCCTACCGTTTTGAAGCCGTGTGGCATGGCCGCGCCGTGCGCACCGTGGTGCGGGAACCGGTGCAGAGCGTCCGGCTGGAATGCACCGTGCACAACCCCATCCTCACCGACGGCCCCACCTGGGACTGCGCCGCTGTCAGCCTGCGCGCCATCGACCAGAACGGCAGCCTGCTGCCCTACTGCGGCGAAGCCGTTCAGCTGAGCGTGGACGGCCCGCTGAAGATCATTGGTCCCAGCGTGGTGCCGCTGCGCGGCGGCATGGCGGGCACCTACCTTGCCACCACCGGCGAAGCGGGCCGCGCCGTGCTGCACTGCCGCATGGAAGGTGCGCTGGATACCGATGCCGTGGTGACCATCCGCTGCCGGGACGCTTAATTTCCGTCCCTTCATGATAGATTTGCACTCTGTTCAAAATTTCATCATGGTTGACTGGTATCCTAAGAACTGTAAAATAACGGCGGGTGCGCCCGCTTTGATTCCAAAACAAAGGATGCAGGAGTTATGAGAGAAAAATTCCGTCAGTTTATGATCGGCCGCTACGGTACCGATGGCCTGAACCAGTTTTTGAGCATCGCGTCTATCGTGCTGCTGCTGATCTCGCTGCTCACCCGCTTCAGCCTGTTCACATGGCTGGGTCTGGTGCTGCTGGTGCTGTGCTACTACCGCTCGCTCAGCCGCAACATTTCCAAGCGCACGGAGGAGAACTACCAGTACTATGCCCTGAAGGACCGCGTAGACCGTAAGTTCCGCGGTCTGAAGGATCAGTGGGCCAACCGCAAGCTCTACCACTACTACCGCTGCCCCAAGTGCCGCCAGAAGCTGCGTGTGCCCCGTGGCCGCGGCCGCATCCAGATCTCCTGCCCGCGCTGCGGCACCCAGTTCATCAAAAAGAGCTGAGCGGCCATGTTTGGTTATGTTGTGCCCAATCAAGCCGCGCTTTCGGACGAAGCACAAAAGCGCTACCGCACCGCCTACTGCGGGCTGTGCCGCCGCATCGACGCACTGCACGGCCTGCGGGGCCGCTTTACGCTGAGCTATGACCTCACCTTCCTGAATCTGCTGCTGTGCAGCCTGTACGAGGGCGAGACCGAAGCTTCTTCCGGCCACGACCGGTGCCCCATCCACCCCTTGGGCGGTGTGGAATGGCGGGCGGCCTCCCCCACCGATTACTGTGCAGATCTGAGCGTAGCCTTGCACTACTACAACGCCGAGGATAAGTGGACGGACGACCGCAGCCTGCTGGGCCTTGGATATGAAAAGCTGCTTACCGGCTGTAAGCAGGCTGCCGAGAGCCGCTGGCCCCGTCAGTGCAGCGCCATCCGCACCTGTCTGGACAGGCTGGCAGAATATGAAGCTGCCGGGAGCGAAGATCTGGATGCCGTGTCCGGCTGCTTTGGCGAGCTGATGGCAGAGCTGTTCGACTACCGGCAGGATCACTGGTCGCCGGAGCTGCGCAGCATCGGCTTCCATCTGGCAAATTCATCTACCTGCTGGATGCCTATGACGATCTGGAGCATGACCAGCGCAAGGGGGCCTACAATCCGCTGAAAGTACTCAGTCAGCAGCCCGGCTATGAGGAAGAGATGAAAGAGATCTTTGAGCTGCTGCTGGCGCAGTGTGCCCAGAGCTTTGAACGCCTGCCCTGCGTGGAGGACGCAGACCTGCTGCGCAACATCCTTTACTCCGGCGTATGGCTCAAATACAACTGCAAAACAGCCAAGCAGGCCCGCAGCCGTGGCTGAATGGCGGCTTTGTCTTGATTTTTCCACGGCAATACGGTAGACTATAAACATTGCGCGGCGCTGTGGCTGCGCGAAATGAGACGTGAGGAAGTATATCCATGAGAGACCCCTATGAGGTGCTGGGCGTTTCGCGCGGCGCAAGCGATGACGAGATCAAAAAAGCATACCGCGCCAAGTGCAAGCGCTGGCACCCGGACCTGAACCCCAACGATCCTACCGCCGAGGAGCACTTCAAGGAAGTGCAGGCGGCTTACGATGCCATTACCAAGGGCGAGACCGGCCCCCAGATGGGCGGAAATCCCTACGGCAGCTACCAACAACAGGGTTACGGCCAGCAGAACTACCAGCAGCAGGGTTATCAGAACGGTTACGGCGGTTTTGACGGATTCGATGGCTTTGACCCGTTCGGTTTCGGGTTTGGCTTTGGCGGCTACCAGCAGGGTTACGGCCAGCAGGGCGCAAGCTATTCCGGCTCCGACAGCCCGGAGATGCAGGCCGCCCGCAACTTTGTGGCCAATGGCCGCTATGCGGAGGCCCGCCGCGTGCTGGACGGCATGACCGGCCGCAATGCCCGGTGGTATTATCTGTCCTCCCTCGCAAATCAGGGCTTGGGCAACCGCATCGATGCGCTGCAGGATGCCCGCCGTGCCGTGCAGCTGGACCCGGGCAACACCGAGTACCAGATGCACCTGCGCCGGATGCAGAACCCCGGCCAGACCTACCGCACCACACAGGCCACCTACACCAGCCCCGGCGGCCTGATGCAGTGGTGCTGGAGCATGATCCTGCTGAACCTGCTTTGCAACTGCTGCTGCGGCGGCTGGGGCTTCCGGTTCCGCATGTGATCCCGTTTTTCTCATAGGATACAGCAAGACCCCGCACCTTCTGGTGCGGGGCCTTGTTTTGCTTTACGACATCACTTTACGGTGATGTTGCGGCTGATCTTGCTGCAGGAGTAATTGCCGCCGATCTCTGCCGTCTGCACATAGGTGCCCGGCTCTGTGGGCAGCTCGCTGGTGGCATCACAGCCCCAGCCGGACTTCTTGTAGCTGTAGCGGATCTTATCGGTGGGCACTACCTGACCATCCACTTCCAGCACAGCCGCTTCATTGAAGCTTTGCAGCTCTTCGGCGGTCATGGGCTTTTCGGCCTGCTGTGCCCAGTACATGCGCACGCCGTTTGTCTTGGGCTTGATCTTGAACATGGCAAAGCCTGCGGTGTTCATATCGCTGCTTTCCAGCGCCAGTGCACCGGCCACATAGTTGCCGGCATCCACCGGCTGCTCGTCCAGATAAATGCGGCTGAACGCGCCCTCCGGCAGATACTTGCGGATCAGGTTCAGCGCAAGGCGCAGGCCGTTGGACACCTGATCGATGGTAGGCACATAGAAGTGCAGTACATCCATCACCGAGACGGCCTCATCGGCCACCCGCAGCAGCACGCTGACATCGTTGCCGTCGATCAGCTGCTTGAGGTAGCTGTACACATTGAACTCCTCTGCCTGATCCGGTGTCTTGGACATCTTCTTGGGCAGCGGGATCATCTTCAGCAGCGTGCGGATCTTATCCGACAGCACCAGCGTCACATAGCCATTCGCTTCGCCGCCAACGCCCACCACAACACCGATATACTGGGTATCGGCAGGGTTGGTCTGCACCTCCAGCTTGTAGTTGGAGCCATAAACAAGGTCGCCCGTGGCTTTGAGCCGGATGGAAACCATATCATTCTGCTGCTCCAGCGCTGCATTTTCCTGCGGCAGAGCTGCTGTGGCAAACACCGGCGTTGCTGCCGCGCTGAGCATGAACACTGCTGCCAGTGCAAGAGCTATCAATCGTTTGGCCTTCATTGCTTAAGACCTCCTTATTTTGTAAAGGGATCGCACAGCCGCGCCCCACGGCACACTGCGTCGGGAACCGGCATGATACCATGCCTGTTGTACCTCGATTTTACCGCAAAACGCTGTTTTGGTCAATAACGTGATTCAAGTAATTCAATTTTTTTATATTTTATGCAAAAAAGAGGAACCTGCCCTCTTCCAATGGTTTCTCCCTCAAGTTTATTCATCAATAAAATATTCCGGGTGGACGCTGCGGGCCTGCGCCACCGACTGCTTATACCGGCTCAGATGGCTTTCCAGCGCTTCGCTCACGTCGTCCGCGCTGCCGTGCAGCAGTGCTTCCAGAATTGCCGTGTGCGAGGAGCAGACCGACTTGTTTTCCTCGGTCTGCAGGCTGAACTTGCGGATGCGCTCCACATGCTGCAGGCTGGCCAGCATGTGGTCGTAGTGAGCTTCCATGCCGCACAACTCAAAGGATTTGCGGTGGAATGCATTATCCAGCTCCAGCATACGGGCAGTGCGGTCCGGCTGGCTCATATCCGCTTCCAGCACACGGTATGTCTCAATGTTGCTGCGGTATTCTTCCTCCTGCCGGGGTGTCACATGGCCGCGCAGCCGGTTCAGGATCTCTTTTTCCAGTGTATAGCGGGCAAACTGCTCCATCTCCATCAACTTCAGGTTGATGGGTGCCACATGGGTGCCGCTCTGCGGTTTGATGTCCACCATGCGGGCCAGATTGAGCATCAGCAAAGCCTCCCGCATGGGCGTGCGGCTGATGCCCAGCTCTTCGGCCAGCTCCCGGTCATTCAGCGGATCACCGGGCTTCAGCTCCATCGTGATGATCCGGCTGCGGATCGTCTGGTATGCCGTTTCGCGCGCACTCAGTAATGACATGTGGTCTCTCTCCCTTCAACCTCCGGTGTAAAGCAAAAATTGATATACTAGTATTGAAGTTATCAAGACCATATTACCCAACCACAGGGCGGCTGTCAAGTGTGGCTGCAACTAAAAATCGCCAACATTTTTCTCTGTTTTGTCAAGACAGGCCCCATGGCAGCACAAAAGCTCCGGGTGAAGGGCTTTTGCTGCGTTTACTTTTTAGCGGAACGGTACACCACCGGCACCCACACAAAGGCCACGGCCAGACCGCACACCACATCAATGATGGAGTGCTGCTTGGTGAACACGGTGGACGCACAGATCAGTGCAGCCCACACCCAGGCCAGAATTTTCAGGGCCGGGCGCTCCTTTGCCAGCTTGCTGTGGCTGAACGCCAGTGCCATGCAGGCCGAGCTTTGGCAATGGATGGACGGGCACACATTGACCGAGGCATCCGCCTCCAGATCAGCTGCATGATGCTCATTGCAATGTTGCTGCGGCCCACCGCATCCACTGTGGGGCGGATATCCAGACCGTTGGGCAGCAGCATGTACAGGATCAGGCAGAAGGTCATGCCGGAAAACATGGTCAGGCAGAGCTTATCGTAGCTTTGGGTGTCGCACCACCACAGCAGGGCCGTCACACCAGCCAGCAGCACAAACCAGCTGCAATACGGAAAGATGAACACTCATTGAAGGGGATCAGATCATCAAGCGGGGCGTGGATGATATATTTGGGATCTTTGATGGTCAGATCCAGCCAGAAGAACCAGATCAGATACACCACCCAGTACAGCTGGAACCACAGGTGCGGACGGCGCCGGCTCCACAATTGTTTGGGATTCATGGTATTTCTCCTATATTTTCAATGTGATAAGATATGATTATACCACATCACGCCATCTTGCGCAAACCTTTCCGGTGCGATAAAATAAAAGAGTGTTGTAAACTTGCGCTCTGTTTTTGAGCGTACCTATTATAAAAGGAGCCATTATGTTGCAAAGCTTTCCCCTTGTCCGCCTTGCCGCGCTGGATCTGGACGGCACCCTGCTGAACCGGAACAACGAGGTCACCCTTGCCACCCGTCAAGCCATTGCCCGCGCTGTAGAGCATGGCGTGGTGGTGGTGCCCGCCACAGGCCGCCCGCTGGCCAGTCTGCCGCCTGTTGTGGCAAAGCTGCCCGGCATCCGGTATGCCATCACCTCCAACGGTGCCGCCGTGTGGGACCTTGGCGATGACCCCATGGGTGCTGTGCACAGCCGCTATGCCAACGCTGCCCAACGCCACACCAGCGAACCCGCCTGCCTGCTGCACCGCCTGATGCCGACAGAAGTGGCACGGGAAGCTTTTGACCTGTTCCAGCAGTACGATGGCGAGCTGAGCGTATTCAGCGACGGCCTTGCCATCAAGACTCCGGAGGGCATTGCAAAGCTCACCTCCCGCACCGCCCGCTTTCTCTCCTCCGAGGCGCGGCAGAACCTGACCGACGGCCGCTTTACCGTCATTCCCGGCATCGAGAGCTGGATGTCCCGCCATGCGCACGAGATTGAAAAACTGTGCATGTTCTTCGACAGCACCGAAAAGACCGCCGCTGCCCTGCCAAGTTTCAGGCTATCCCGGGCGTGGGCCGTGGTGCAGGTTCGCCGGATAACATTGAAGTGACCGCTGCCGGTGTGGATAAGGGCAGTGCCCTGCTGGCTCTGGCCGACCTGCTGGGCATCCCCCACGAGAACACCCTTGCCGTGGGCGACAGCGAGAACGACCGCGCCATGCTGGAAAAGGCAGGGATCGCCGCTGTTATGGCCAACGGAATGCCCCAGATCAAGGCCATTGGCAGCATTGTGAGCGAAGCCGACTGCGATCACGACGGCGTTGCAGAGCTGTTCGGCAGGCTTGGTATTTGAGCAAACAGGGTCAAAACAGCCCTGCTTTTCAGGTCATTCGTCATTTTTGTGCAATGTATACAAGCTCTTATGCAAAACATTGTGCTTGTTGAGCATTACCAAACTTGTTTCCGTCGTTTATACTAATATTACAAGCGCACAGTGGGTGCACCATGCCCAAACGGCAGCCCACGCGCACCAAGAAAGTCAAATTCAAAAAGGAGAAATGCATTTATGAATCCCATCGTAGAAAAGGTCTATCAGATCGGCATTATCCCTGTTATCGCTTTTAACAGCGTTGATGAAGCCCTGCCCCTGTGCAAGGCTCTGGCTGACGGCGGTCTGCCCGCAGCTGAGGTCACCTTCCGTACCGCATGCGCTGAGGAGTGCATCCGCAAGATCCACGAGGAGATGCCCGAGATGCTGCTGGGCGCAGGCACTGTCCTGACCACCGAGCAGGCTGACCGTGCAATGGCAGCTGGTGCTTCCTTCATCGTTGCTCCCGGCTTCGACCCCGAAGTCTGCAAGCACGTTATCGACAAGGGCGCATCATGATGCCCGGCACCTGCTCTGCAGGCGAGATGCAGCAGGCTATGAACATGGGCTGCGAGGCCCTGAAGTTCTTCCCCGCTGAGGCAAACGGCGGTGTCGGCATGCTGAAGAACATCGGCGCTGCCTGAAGAGCGCACGCTGGATGTGCACCGGCGGTGTCAACGCAAAGAACGTCAACGATTATCTGGGCTATGACAGATCTTCGCTGTCGGCGGCACCTGGATGTGCAAGAGTGACGTGATCAAGGCTGGCGACTGGGCAAAGATCACCGCTCAGAGCAAGGAAGCTGTTGACACCATGCTGGGCCTGAAGCTGATGCACATTGGCATCAACACCGAGAACGAGGAAGAGGCCATGAAGATGGCAAACCTCATCGGCAGCCTGCTGAACATGAAGGTCGCTCCCGGCAACTCCAGCATCTTCGTCGGCAACAAGGAGTTCGAGATCATGAAGAAGGTCGGCCGCGGCACCAATGGCCACATCGCCATCGGCTGCAACAACGTGGATCGTGCCATCTATCACCTGTCTCAGCGCGGTGCCAAGTTCGATCTGGACAGCAAGGTCGTGAAGAACGGCAAGACCATCGCCTGCTACTTTGCAGACGAGATCGGCGGCTTCGCATTCCACCTGGTTCAGGCCTGAGCTCCGGCTCCCCTATCCGTGAAAGCCCTGCTGCGCCGGGGATGCCCCGCAGCAGAAGGTCATAAACACCTGTAAATAAAAGGAGAATAACCAATGAAAGTCGTTACTTTTGGCGACTGATGGTCCGTCTGCAGCCGTTCAACTATGAGCGCTTCGTTCAGGCCAACAGCCTGGAGTTCACCTTCGGCGGCGGCGAGGCAAACGTTGCTGTTTCTCTGGCCAACTACGGTCTGGACGCAGCCTTCG
>ENA-OQCN01001305-OQCN01001305.1-human-gut-metagenome-genome-assembly--contig:-NODE-1305-length-12563-cov-1.774847_pt1 | contig 12563 bp, 14 predicted proteins | sample MGYA00242497_ERZ504576 | MGnify/ENA primary metagenome ERZ504576 (study PRJEB26092, sample SAMD00036296) | human gut metagenome | host: Homo sapiens | study: EMG produced TPA metagenomics assembly of...
ATCTCGCAGCTCACGAAAAGCCTTTTTCAGACACGTTCTGGCAGTGGCAAACATACAGAAGGGAGATTTATAACATGGTTAAGATTTTCAGAACCATAGATAATAATGTACATCAGATCAATGAGGCACAGGAGGGAAGCTGGATGCACTGATCGATCCGACAGCCACCGAGATTGTGGAAATAGCAGAAAAATATGATATCGACGTGGATCATCTGCGGGCACCTCTGGATGAGGAAGAACGTTCTCGTATCGAAGTGGAAGATCATTACACACTGATTCTGGTAGATATTCCTATGATCGAAGAACGAAATGACAAAGAATGGTATGGAACAATCCCTATGGGTATTGTGGTGACAGATGATAAGATCTTCACAGTATGCCTGGAAGATACCCCGGTATTAAGTTCTTTCATGGATGGAAGGGTACGGAATTTCTTCACATATAAGAGAACACGTTTTATCCTGCAGATTCTGTACCGCAACGCATCTTTGTATCTGCATTATCTGCGAATCATCGACAAAAAGAGTGATGAAGTAGAACAGAAACTGCACAAATCGCAGAGAAATCAGGAACTGATAGAACTGCTGGAGCTGCAGAAATCTCTGGTGTACTTTACTACATCCCTGAGGTCAAATGAAGTGGTTCTGGAAAAACTGTTAAAAGTGGAAAATATCAAGCAGTATCCGGAAGATACAGAATTGCTCGAAGATGTTATTATCGAGAATAAACAGGCTATCGAGATGACAAATATCTACAGTGGTATCTTAAGTGGAACAACAGAAGCATTCGCTTCAATTATTTCTAATAATCTGAATATTGTTATGAAGTTCCTGGCAACAGTGACGATCGTTATGTCGATTCCGACGATGATCTTCAGTGCATATGGTATGAACTTAAAGTCTGTCGGTATGCCTTTTGCGGATAATCCGATGGGATTTCTCATGGTGATTCTGCTTTCTCTGGTGTTCAGTATCCTGGTAGCTATTGTTTTCCGCAAAAAAGACTTATTCTGATTGTGAGAGTACGAAGTACGGAATAATCAGAAATCAATGGGGGCAAAATACTTTTTGACTAACATCTTAAAAAGGAGAAAAATATGAATTTTTTGAATAAAATGGAGCGAAGATTCGGCAGATATGCACTGACCAATTTATCTTTGTATATCGTACTGACTTATGCGGCAGGATATCTGTTGTATATGATAACTCCACAGGTACTTACCTACATGACACTGGAACCGGCCATGATCCTGCGCGGACAGGTATGGAGGATTGTCAGCTGGCTGCTGATTCCACCGTCTACACAGAATATTTTCTTTATATTGATCACATTGATGTTTTACTACTCTATCGGAACTTCTCTGGAGAGAACCTGGGGAGCGTTCCGCTATAATGTATACATCTTCTCAGGTATTCTGATGACAATCATCGGAGCATTTATCCTGAATTTTGTACTGGGCGGCAATGTTTTATTTGGCGGACTGTTCAGCACGTATTATATCAGCATGTCTATCTTCCTGGCTTATGCGGCAACCTATCCGGATAACCAGGTGCTGTTTATGATGATCATTCCATTAAAAATCAAATGGCTTGGTGTCGCTTATGTGTTGATGATTCTGGCAGAGATGATTCAGTCCGGATGGGCGGTAAGAGTTGCGATTATCTGTTCTTTGATGAACTTTATTATATTTTTTTCATGACACGAAATATGAGCCGGTATAATCCGAGAGAGATTCACAGAAGAAAAGAATTTCAAAGAGCGGTTCATCGAAGCCAGGTAAACAACAAGGGAATCACTAAACATAAATGTGCAATCTGTGGAAGAACAGAAAAAGACGGAGAGCATCTGGAATTCCGTTTCTGTTCCAAGTGTAACGGCAATTATGAGTATTGCCAGGACCATCTGTTTACACATACGCACATAAGATAGGGAGGCATACTTTATGAAAAAAACGAAAATTATCTGCACTATGGGACCGAACACGGATGACGAAGAGATGATGCGAAAACTGGTTAAAGCAGGTATGGACGTTGCCAGATTCAATTTTTCTCACGGAGATCATGAAGAACAGAAAATCAGAATGGATCTGTTAAAAAAAGTACGAAAAGAACTGAAGTTGCCTATCGCTATATTACTGGACACCAAAGGACCGGAGATCCGTACCGGTATTCTGGAAGGCGGACAGAAAGTATATCTGGAAGAAGGAAGCCGGTTTACACTGACAACGGAACAGATAGAGGGAAATAACACTCGTTGTAGTCAGACTTATAAAAATCTCCCGAAGGATGTAAAAGTGGGAGATACGATCCTGATCGATGACGGACTGATTCAGTTGACTGTTGAGAACGTAACAGATACCGATGTATCTGTCGGGTTGTCGAATGGTGGAGAACTGGGTCAGAAAAAAGGAATCAATGTTCCGAATGTAGAAGTGAAACTTCCGGCGATCACTGAGCAGGATAAGAAAGATATTCTGTTCGGTATCGAACAGGGAATTGACTTTATCGCTGCTTCTTTCGTAAGAAATGCAGAAGCAATCAAAGAGATTAAAGAACTGCTTCGTGCAAACGGTGGAGAGCGGATCGATGTTATCGCCAAGATTGAAAATGCAGAGGGCGTACATAATATCGACAAGATCATTAAGCTGCGGACGGCGTGATGGTTGCCAGAGGCGATCTGGGTGTGGAAATCCCGGCACATAAGGTTCCACATATTCAGAAAATGATCATCCGCAAATGTAATGAATCCTACAAACCGGTTATCACTGCCACACAGATGCTCGACTCCATGATGCGTGCACCACGCCCGACCAGAGCAGAAGTAACTGACGTTGCAAATGCCATCTACGATGGAACTGATGCCATCATGTTATCCGGTGAGACCGCAATGGGAAAATATCCGGAACAGGCGGTACAGATGATGGTGAAAATCGCGGAATCTACCGAGCCGTATATGACACACAAACGTTTTCTGGACTACCGTGCGCTGCGGGGTAATAAAAATGTTTCCAGTGCGGTTGGTGTGGCAGCAGTACAGACCACAGAAAATCTGGGAGCAGACTGTATAGTAACACCTACGATTTCCGGACAGACCGCCCGTCTGATCTCTAACTTCAGACCGAAAGTGCCGATTTATGCCGTAAGTCCGAATGAGTGGGCCAGAAGAAAGATGCAGATCTACTGGGGAGTCACTTCCGTAGCAGGTTATGAAGAAGATTCCACAGAGAATATCATTTCACATGCCATGTATATTGTGAGAAGAGAAAATCTGGTGAAGAAAGGTGACATTGTGGTATTTACCGCGGGAGATCCGGCTACCAATATGGTAAACGGGGAAGGCGCAGTGACCAATATCATGCAGGTTATTCAGGCAAAATAATGTAACAGAACACAACAGAGGAGATTATGAAAAAATGAACAAGAAACCATTTGTAACAAAGGAACAGCTGGATGAGATTACCGCAAAATTTCCAACTCCTTATCATCTGTATGATGAAAAAGGTATCCGGGACAATGCAAAAGCAGTAAAAGAAGCTTTCGCATGGAACAAAGGGTATAGAGAGTACTTTGCGGTGAAAGCATGCCCGAACCCGACACTGATTCAGATCATGAAAGAATATGGATGTGGATGTGACTGTTCCTCCATGACCGAACTGATGCTTTCTAAGGCGATGGGATGCAAGGGAGCTGATATTATGTTCTCTTCCAATGCCACACCGGCAGAGGAATATCAGTATGCAGCAAAACTGGGAGCAATCATCAACCTGGATGATATTACCCATATTGATTTTCTGGAAAAAGCTATCGGATATATTCCGGAGACCATCAGCTGTCGTTACAATCCGGGTGGACTCTTTAAAATCAGCAATGATATCATGGATAACCCGGGAGATGCAAAATACGGTATGACCACAGAACAGCTCTTTGAAGCATTTAAGATCCTGAAAGCAAAAGGAGCAAAGAAATTCGGTATTCATGCATTCCTGGCAAGCAACACTGTAACCAATGAGTACTATCCGATGTTGGCAAAAGTATTGTTTGAAGTTGCTGTAAAACTGGAAAAAGAGACAGGGGCTGATATTGAATTTATCAATCTTTCCGGTGGCGTGGGAATTCCTTACAAGCCGGATCAGGAGCCGAATGATATCCGTGTAATCGGAGAAGGAGTGCGGAAAGTGTACGAAGAAGTGCTGGTTCCGGCAGGAATGGGTGACGTGGCACTGTATACGGAGATGGGACGTTTTATGACAGGACCTTATGGATGCCTGGTTACAAAAGCGATTCATGAAAAACACACATATAAAGAGTATATTGGCTGTGATGCCTGCGCAGTAAATCTGATGCGTCCTGCAATGTACGGAGCATATCATCACATTACGGTCATGGGAAAAGAAGATCAGCCATGTGATCATAAGTATGATATCACAGGATCTCTTTGTGAAAATAATGACAAATTTGCCATCGACCGGATGCTTCCGAAGATCGATATGGGAGATTATCTGGTAATCCATGACACTGGTGCACATGGTTATGCGATGGGTTACAATTATAACGGCAAACTAAAATCAGCGGAAATCCTGCTGAAAGAAGACGGCAGTTTTGAGATGATCCGCCGGGCAGAGACTCCAAGAGACTATTTTGCAACACTGGATTGTTTCCCGATTTATAATAAAATTTTTGAATAAGGAGACAGGAGCTGTCGCATGAGTGATCGTGCTATGGCTCCTTTTACATACTTATGGAAAATCTGTTCTTTTGTTTAAATGCCACGCTGCCGATCTTTTTTACAATACTTCTAGGATATGGATTTCGTAAGATCGGACTGCTGGATGAAAGTTTTATAAAGAAAATCAACCGATTTGTCTTCCGGGCGGCGTTGCCTCTGCTGCTGTTGGAAGATCTCTGGAGTGCAGACTTTCAGACCCTGTGGGACGGAAAATTTGTCGGCTTCTGTGCGGCTATTACGATTGGCGGCGGACTGGTCAGTGTCCTGTGTTCCAGACTGGTGAAGGATGAGAATATCCGTGGAGAGTTTGCTCAGGCGGCGTTTCGAAGTAATTCTGCACTGCTGGGAATCGCATTTATCAGTAATATTTACGGAAAATCCGATATGGCTTCTCTGATGCTGATTGGAAATGTCCCGTTTAATAATATTCTGGCTGTGATCATTTTGCTTTTTATGAAACCGGATGGGGAAAAGAAGGCAGCAGGAAATCGTGGTAAAAGAGACTGTAAAAGGAATTCTGACCAATCCGATCATTCTCGGTATCGCCGGAGGAATGCTTCTGTCTGTCTGCCATGTGCCACAGGTGACGATCGTCAGCAAGACAGTGCACAATCTGACCAGTCTGGCCACACCGCTTGGTCTCATGGCGATGGGTGGCTCCTTTGAGGGAGAGAAGCAATCGGTCAGATCCGGCCGGCACTTGGTGCAACGTTTTTGCGACTGGCAGGAATTGCCATGATTGCCCTGCCGCTTGCAGCCCTGAGCGGATTACGAAACGAACAGATGGTAGGAGCACTTGTAGTGGCAGGTTCTTCTTCCGCAGTCAGTTGTTTTATTATGGCAAAAAATATGGGACACGAAGGAACGCTTACCTCGAGTGTGGTCATGCTTACTACGCTGGGAAGTGCTTTTACTATGACAGCATGGCTGTATGTGCTGCGTTGCTTCGGTCTGGTGTAGGAGTATAACATGGAGAATCTGATATTCAGTCTGAATGCCACAGTGCCAATCTTTTTTACGATGATCCTGGGATTTGTCTTCCGGAAAGTGGGCTGATGGATGAAGAATTTACCAATAAAGCGAATAAGTTTGTTTTTCAGGCGGCACTGCCGGCCCTGTTGTTTTCCGATCTTTCCCAGGCAAACTTTCGGGACGTGTGGAACGGTACCTTTGTGGCATACTGCGCACTGACAACGATGATCTGTATCGTGATCTCGATTTTGATTTCCTGTCTGTGGAAAGACAAAAGTATCCAGGGAGAATTTGTTCAGGGGGCTTATCGGAGCAGCGCTGCAATCCTTGGTATTGCATTTATCCAGAATATATATGGAACATCAGGCATGGCGCCATTGATGATCATTGCTTCGGTGCCGATTTATAATGTGATGGCCGTTGTGGTACTGGCTTTTCTGAAACCGGAGAGAGAAAGACTGGACGGAACACTGATAAAGAAGACTTTAAAAGGGATTGCAACCAATCCGATTATTCTTGGAATCCTTGCAGGGGTGATCTGGTCAGGATGTAAACTTCCCTGTCCGCCGATTCTTATCAAGACAGTAGATAATCTGGGAAAACTGGCAACTCCACTGGGATTGATGGCGATGGGCGCTGCGTTCGATGCAAAAAAAGCATTCGGAAAGATCAAACCGGCGGTTACTGCTACGGTATTGAAACTGGTGGTCTGGTGTGCGGTATTTCTGCCGGTTGCTGTGATGCTTGGATTCCGGCAGAAGGAACTGATCGCCATTCTTGTGATGCTTGGGTCTGCCACAACGGTAAGTTCTTATGTCATGGCAAGAAATATGGGACATGAAGGGGTACTGGCGTCGAGCATTGTGATGTTGACGACATTTTTCAGCGGATTCACACTGACATTCTGGCTGTACCTGCTTCGCAGTATGGGACTGATCTGATGAGAGAGTATATGGTAAACATGATGGCGGAAACAACATGTGAAAACGGGACAGCCGGAGACAGGAACAGTGCTTAAAAAGCAGATAGAATACATATACAGGAGAACAAAAAGAATGAAAAGTGAAGTTGTGATTCTTTCCTGCGAAGTTATGAGGAAGAACTGGTTTATAGCACACTGAAAAAGGGAATAGCTTTACTAGGGGGATGGGAAACTTTCCTGAAAAAAAAGAAAAGATTCCGCTGAAACCAAATCTGGTACGAAAAACGGAAGTGGAGCGGGCAGTCATTACCCATCCGGCAGTGGTCAAAGGTATCGTAAGACTGTTGCAAGAAGAAGGCTATGTGCATCTGAGCTGCGGGGATTCCTGCGGTGTGGGGTCAGCGAAGAAAGTCATGGAAGGTACTGGCATGGATCAGATGCTGGAAGATTATGGTGTCACGATCGTTGATTTTAATGAGGGAAGTACGGTATCTTATCCGCAGGGACACACGGCAAAAGAATTCTTTCTGGCGAAACCGGTGCAGGAAACGGATGCGCTGATCAATCTTTGTAAGATGAAGACACATGCTCTCGAACGAGTAACCGGTGGGGTAAAAAATCTGTATGGCTGCATCAGCGGACTCCATAAAGCCAAAGGGCATACCAAATATACGAATGCAGACATTTTTGCAAGACAGCTGATCGATCTGAATCAGCTGATCAAACCGCGGTTTTGCGTGATGGACGGGATCGTGGCGATGGATGGAAACGGACCAACTTCCGGAGATCCGGTGAAGATGAAAGTGCTGCTTCTGGGCAATGATCCGGTGGCCATCGACAGTGTATATTGTCATCTGGTACATCTTGATCCACAGATGGTTCCGACAAATGTACATGGAGAGACGATGGGACTTGGTACCTGGAGGGAAGAAAATATCCGGCTGTTAACGGACGGTGGTGAGATCACGATGCAGGAGGCAGTGGAACGTTTCGGAAATCCGGATTTCAATGTAGACCGTAAAAAGCAGAGAGGGAATCTGTGGAACCGGTTTAATAACGGTTTTTTACGATATTTTCAGAAAAAACCGTATATAGAAGCAGACAAGTGCAAAAAATGCGGAGTCTGTGTGGAAGCCTGTCCGGTGGAGGGAAAAGCCCTGCAATTTAAAAACGGCAGAAGAAAGCCGCCGGTTTATAACTATCATAAATGTATCCGGTGTTTTTGCTGTCAGGAAATGTGTCCGCACAAAGCGATTCAGGTAAAATAAATTTGCGATGAATCGTGATTAATGGTATAATGTAGTCACTAATTGTCGATATTGCTTACCGAAGGGGATAAAGTTCATATAAAGAAGGGAGATTGTTATGAAAAAGCTTGAAGAATATGTGAGAAGTATTCCGGATTTTCCGGAACCGGGAATTATTTTTCGTGATGTAACCAGTATCTTGCAGGACGCAGACGGACTGCAGCTGGCAATCGATTCCATTCAGGAAAAACTCAAGGATGTGGACGTGGATGTGATTGCAGGTACTGAGTCGAGAGGTTTTATTTTCGGTGTGCCGGTGGCATATAATTTACATAAGCCGTTTGTACCCATACGGAAAAAAGGAAAACTGCCGTGTGAGACGATTTCCCAGGATTATGATCTTGAGTATGGAAGTGCAACGATAGAGATGCATAAAGATTCTGTGAAACCTGGACAGAAAGTTGTTCTGATCGACGATCTGGTTGCTACCGGCGGCACCATAGAGGCAGCTGCAAAGATGGTGGAACGTCTGGGCGGCGAAGTCGTTAAAATTGTATTTTTGATGGAACTTGCAGGCTTAAAGGCAGAGAACGACTGAAAGAGTATGATGTGGAATCTGTCATCTGTTACGAGGGTAAATAAACAAAAACAGGCGGTGAATCTATGGAAGATGGAAAAATAAAAACGGAAGAGGAACGGATGCAGGAGATCGAGGCGGTAGAGGCCAATGTAAAATGTATGAAAGATTTTACGAGTCCGGAACAGCTGTATGAAGAATTAATCCGCAGTATTCGCAAATACCATCCGTCCACCGATATTTCTATGATTAAAAAGGCCTATCAGATTGCTTCTAAAGCACATGAAGGTCAGAAAAGAAAGTCTGGGGAACCTTATATTATTCATCCGCTGTGTGTGGCGATCATTCTGGCAGATCTGGAGTTGGATAAAGAAACAATTGTTGCCGGACTTTTACATGATGTAGTGGAAGATACGGTGATGACGACAGAAGACCTCACTCGTGAATTTGGCAGTGAGGTAGCACTTCTGGTAGATGGCGTTACTAAACTGGGTCAGCTGAATTATTCTGCGGACAAGGTGGAGGTGCAGGCGGAAAACTTAAGAAAAATGTTTCTCGCCATGGCAAAGGATATCCGTGTGATTCTGGTAAAACTGGCAGACAGACTGCATAATATGCGTACTGCACAGTACTGGTCGGCACCAAAGCAGAAAGAAAAAGCCAGAGAAACCATGGATATTTATGCGCCGATAGCACAGCGTCTTGGTATTTCCAAGATCAAGATTGAACTGGATGACCTTTCTTTAAAATATCTGAAACCGGAAGTGTATTATGATCTTGTGGAAAAGATCAATCTCCGAAAAGGAGAACGGGAGGCTTTTGTGCAGTCTATTGTGGATGAGGTCAAAACCCGCATGGAAGAGGCAGATATCGAAGCAGAAGTCAATGGACGTGTAAAGCATTTCTTCAGTATTTATAAAAAGATGGTCAATCAGGACAAGACACTGGATCAGATTTATGATCTGTTTGCGGTACGTATCATTGTAGATACGGTAAAAGACTGTTATGCTGCCTCGGTGTGATCCACGAAATGTATACACCGATTCCGGGAAGATTCAAAGATTACATCGCCATGCCGAAACCAAATATGTATCAGTCGCTTCATACGACTCTGATCGGACCGAAAGGACGTCCTTTTGAGATCCAGATTCGAACATTTGAGATGCATCGTACTGCGGAATATGGTATTGCAGCTCACTGGAAGTATAAAGAGGCTTCGGATGGCAAGAAACCGGTAGAACAGCAGGAAGAAGAAAAGTTAAGCTGGCTTCGTCAGATCCTTGAATGGCAGCGGGATATGTCGGATAATAAAGAGTTCCTGAGCCTGTTAAAAAGCGATCTGGATCTGTTTAACGAAAATGTCTATTGTTTCAGTCCGGCGGGAGATGTGAAAACCCTTCCACGTGGTTCCAGCACCGTAGATTTTGCATACAGTGTACACAGTGCTGTGGGAAATAAAATGGTTGGAGCCAGAGTAAACGGAAAACTGGTTCCGATCGAGTATGAAATCAAAAATGGTGACCGTGTGGAAATTATCACATCACAGAATTCCAAAGGACCAACCGTGACTGGTTAAAAATTGTAAAGAGTACACAGGCAAAAAATAAGATCAATCAGTGGTTCAAGCAGGAGCGGAAAGAAGATAATATCCTCAAGGGAAAAGAGATGCTTGCAAATTATGCCAAATTAAAAGGCAGAACACTGGGAGAACTGACCAAGCCGAAATATCTGGAAGCTGTGATGCGAAAATACGGATTCCGTGACTGGGAAAGTGTACTTGCCGCGCTGGGACATGGAGGCTTAAAAGAGGGACAGATTCTCAATAAGCTGATTGAAGCATATGAGAAAGAACATAAAAAAGAGATTACCGATGAGAAAGTTCTGGAGGCAGCTGCGGAAGCAAAAGAAAAACTGCCGATCGTAAAAAAAGAGAAAGGTGGCATCGTCGTAAAAGGTATCGACGATGTAGCGGTACAATTTGCAAATGCTGCAGTCCCATTCCCGGGGATGAGATTGTCGGTTTTGTAACGAGAGGCCGTGGAGTTACGATTCACAGAACAGACTGTGTAAACGTCATGAATCTTTCTGAATCAGACGTGTGCGTTTGATCGATGCGGAGTGGCAGGGCAGTAATCTGACCAGTGGACTTTATACGGCAGAAATCAATGTGTATGCCAATAACAGAACAGGTCTGCTGGTGGATATCTCGAAGATCTTTACAGAGCGCAAGATTGATCTGACAACGATCAACAGCCGGACCAGCAAACAGGGCGTGCGACGATATCCATGACTTTTGATGTACACAGTACGGAAGAACTGAACAGTATTGTAGAAAAGATCCGTCAGGTAGAGAGCGTAATTGATATTGAACGTACTACCGGCTGACAGAAGGGGTAATCCGGAAATATGAAGAAAGCATGATCGAACAGCTGGTACTGGGAATGGTAGGAACCAATACCTGGCTGATCAAAAATAAAGAAAGCAATGAGCTGCTGATCATCGATCCGGCGGATGAGAGTGCACGGATTGAAGAAAAAATTGACCGAATGGGAGGAATACCGGTGGCGGTTCTCCTGACACACGGACATTTTGATCATATGCTGGCAGCAGATGATCTGCGGACGAATACGGTATTCCGATTATCGCATGTGCAGCCGAACAACAGGTGCTTACAGATTCCATAAAGAATCTGTCCGGAAGCTGGGCAAGTGCACATGTCCTGCTGGCAGATCAGTGGGTCTGCGATGGAAAAAAACTGGAACTTGCCGGATTTTCCATCGAAGTTTTCCATACACCGGGACATACAGCGGGAAGTTGCTGTTATTATCTGCCGGAAGAAGAAGTTCTGTTTTCCGGTGATACCTTATTTGCACAGAGTGTGGGAAGAACCGATTTTCCCACAGGAAGCGGCACAGATATGCAGGCGAGTGTAAAGCGGCTGTTAAAAGAACTTCCGGAGACGACAAGAGTCTGTCCGGGACATAACGAAGAAACAACAATAGGATATGAAAAGAGGTATAATCCTTTTGCTTAATAATATTGCAATTCGATTTAATAAAAAAGATTTTGAATATGATGTATATTCTCTGGTGAAAGCCTTTTATCCTCAGGCACAGATCACGATGTTTTATGAGGGAGAGGAAGAAGCAGAGGGAGAGTACGGGATGTTTCTCCTGGTTGCCTATGGCAGTCAGGAGATTTGTCTGGCTGTGGAAAGAGATGGTACAGAGATTTTCAGACAACAGGTGGCTGTAGAATATGAAAGGATCGTCCGGAAACGAAAAATGTGCTGAAACGTCTGGTGTATGGTGCACTTTGTCAGGTGACCGGAAGAACGCTTCCCTGGGGAGACCTCACCGGAATCCGGCCGACCAAGATTCCGATGAAACTTCTGGAAGAAGGCTGGAAAAATACAGAGATTGCCCGGTATATGAGGGAAACATATGGGGTAAGCAATGAAAAAACTGCCCTGGCGATCACGATTGCCAACAGGGAGAAGGCACTGTTACAGGATCTGGATTATGAAAACGGATACAGTCTCTATGTGGAATTCCTTTTTGCCCGAGCATCTGTCTGTACTGCTCCTTTGGTTCTCATCCGCTGGAACGGTGGACAAAACGTGTAGACGAATATCTGGATACACTGTGTAAGGAACTGACTTTATCCGGGAACAGATGGGAACAAGAAAGCTGACAACGGTATATATCGGAGGCGGTACACCGACGACACTGGAGCCGGAGCAGCTACGCAGACTGCTTTCTCACATTCAGGAAACGTTTGATTTTACCTGGGTAAAAGAATATACAGTGGAAGCCGGACGACCGGACAGTATTACAAGAGAAAAACTGCAGGTGATGAAAGAATTTCCCGTGACAAGAATCTCCGTGAATCCACAGACCATGAATCAGAAAACCCTGGATGTGATTGGAAGAAAACATACAGTGAAGATACAGTCAACATTTCCATATGGCAAGAGAACTGGAATTTGACAATATCAATATGGATCTGATCATCGGTCTTCCGGGCGAGGGAAAAGAAGAAGTCGCACATACGCTGCAGGAGGTAGAAAAACTGCATCCGGACAGCCTGACGATTCATTCCCTGGCACTGAAACGGGC
>ENA-OQCN01001306-OQCN01001306.1-human-gut-metagenome-genome-assembly--contig:-NODE-1306-length-12560-cov-2.472774_pt1 | contig 12560 bp, 14 predicted proteins | sample MGYA00242497_ERZ504576 | MGnify/ENA primary metagenome ERZ504576 (study PRJEB26092, sample SAMD00036296) | human gut metagenome | host: Homo sapiens | study: EMG produced TPA metagenomics assembly of...
TCCTAAGTGACAAGTTTTTATTATTTCACTTGTCTACCTAGAAGGGAGCATATCAAAGCGAAACACTACAAAATCTATATTTTGTGGAAATTTTTCTTCGTGCGGCAGCCTCCTGTTTTTTTATATCGTTTCGTAGGAAAACTTTCCTGCTCCGGCGTAGACCAGGAAGGCTTCCCGGGTCTCACGCCTCCGCCGGCGGCTGCAGAAAATGATCTGCCCATTTTTCAGCAGAACTTCGCCAGTTACCTGTACAAGGGAAACGTGGGCAAAGTTGATCAGCAGACCTTTCCGCCGTGGAAAAACGATCACTTGGTGTAAGGCAGACCGTCAGGTCGGCAAATGTGCAGCGGGTTGTAAAATCTCCCTGAATGGTGTGGAGAATCAGTCGGTGCTGGCAGGCTTCAACGTAAATCAGGTCGTCGAGCGCCAGCCGGTATTTTTGGGAAACACCCTGTGAGATAATGACTGGAATTTCGAGCAGAACAGAATCGTTCGGATCGAGTGGGAATATTAATTTGGAATACAAGAAAAACACCTCCGGGAAAGTATACCGTTTGCGTCGAAGTGCAGCCGTTCAAGTCGAAGCGGTTGTCCAGCGCAAAGAAACATGATAGGGTACAAAATAAAAGCAGGAGGAGAGCATTACAGCAAACATCATAAAAATACAAAGTGTAGTTTAACACAGTGACAGAATCTCATTCAAGCCGAATTGACGGACTTCTGTTAAAATCGTTCGACAGAAAGTGACACCGTATGGCAGAAAGGGGCGAAAAAAGTAAAAAAAAGGAACGATAGACAGAAAAAGCAGAAGAAAAAAACAGGAAAATCAAAAGAAAATCGAAAGAAAAGGAGGCAGAGAAGATTGACGATGCGAGATTGATTTGGTATAATATTCCAAAAATAATTATTACATATAACATTATCATAAAAGAATAAATATCATATGGAGAGAAATATGAACAGAGAAGTAGAAACAATCAGAGAAAAAGTACATACAACAGCAGATGCAGCATTATTTTTATGCTTTCAGGAAGTGAAGGGAAGCCATTCCAAAGGAGTGATCCGGCTGCCGCTGCTTCATTATGACATTCCGTTTGAGGGATACGGAGAAATGCTGCTTCGGATGAACCGCATTTATGACCTGCTCGGCATGCCGGATGCAGGAAGCTGTATGCGGAGCCTTTCAGAAGGGGAAAAAGAAGAGTGGGAATTTACAGATGAAATGAAGAACAATCAGGATACAACGCTTCCAGCCGGAACCGAGCGTATGGTCAGTATTCAGATTCAGTTCCGACAGCACTGTAGTCTGCAGGGATTTCTGATCTGCGGAAAACAGAAAGCAGGTTTTCGTTCAGCACTTGAAATGCTGTATTTACTGGAAGATTGTCTGCAGGAACAGGATAACTGAATACGGGAGAAAAACGCAACAGAATGAGAGTGGGAGCTATGAAGGAAGAAAAAAAGATCAGAAAGAAAATAAAAATTGAGGATTTGTTGCCAAGAGATCCCATCCGGGTGGATCTCGATGCAATCCTGGGCTATGTGAAGGGAAAAACAATCCTGGTAACAGGCGGAGGCGGTTCGATCGGAAGTGAGATCTGCCGCCAGCTGGCCGGACACGACGTCGGGCATCTGATCATTTTTGACATCTACGAAAACAATGCGTACCAGATTCAGAAATCTCTGGAATGGGAGTTCCCAGATCTCAATTTGACAGTACTGATTGGTTCTGTGCGGGATGAGCGGAGGCTGGAATCAATTTTTTCGAAGTACCGGCCGGACATCGTCTTTCACGCAGCAGCCCACAAGCATGTGCCGCTGATGGAGGACAGCCCGAATGAAGCGATTAAAACAATGTTATTGGAACCTTAAAAACGGCGCGCACAGCAAGCCATTATCAGGTAAAGAAGTTTATCCTGATATCAACAGACAAGGCAGTCAACCCGACCAACATCATGGGAGCGAGCAAGCGGCTCTGTGAGATGGTGATTCAGCTGATCGGAAGACACAGCACGACAGAGTTTGCGGCAGTGCGCTTTGGAAATGTACTGGGAAGCAACGGAAGTGTCATTCCGCTGTTCCGCCGTCAGATCGAACACGGCGGTCCGGTGACGGTTACGCATCCGGATATCATTCGATATTTTATGACGATTCCGGAGCAGTCAGCCTTGTACTTGAGGCAGGCGCCTATGCGAAAAACGGTCAGATCTTTGTCCTGAATATGGGAGATCCGGTCAGAATCGCAGACCTGGCCAAAAATATGATCCGCCTTTCCGGATATGAGCCGGAAAAAGAATCAAGATCAAATACATTGGCCTGCGACCCGGCGAAAAGCTGTATGAGGAACTTCTGATGAATGAAGAGGGCATGCAGACCACAGAAAACAGCCGGATTTTTATCGGCAGACAGATTGCATTTGACGAGAAGGTATTCCGGGAGCAGATAAAGGAACTCGCGAAGGAAGCGGAAAACGAATGTCCGGACATCTGTTATCTGGTAAAGAAAATGGTACCGGAATACCAGTACGAAGGAGAAAAACAGGGATGACGGACCTTCATGTACATATTCTGCCGGGAGTGGACGACGGATCCCCGAATTTGTCCACCTCCCTTGAAATGGCAGAAATGGCGGCACAAAGCGGGGTGCGTATCCTCGCGGTGACGCCGCATGCAAACCAGACGGGAATCGAAGGCGTGGAGGACGGATACGTCAACTACGAATCGGAACAGTTAGAAGAGCAATTTTACCGTCTGGAGAGGGAAATCAACAGAGAACACATTCCCATCAGCCTGGTGCGCGGCATGGAAATCATGAGCATCGGACCGCTGGAGAAAAAAATCAGAGAGAGAAAGCTGATACCGCTCCATGAGAGCCGCTATTATCTGATCGAGGTGCCGTTTGATATGGCGCCGGACGGAATCAGAAAGCGGCTGCTGGAATTTCCGGCGATGGGAAAAATCCCGGTGCTGGCGCATCCGGAGCGGTATTTCTGCGTGCAGGATACACCGGAGCTCTATACGAATTCCGGGAAATGGGCGCGGTTTTGCAGATCAACAAAGGAAGCGTGTTTGGAAGATTTGGAGAAGAGGCTGAGCGGACAGCAAGGTTTCTACTGGAAAACCGCCTTGCGGGCTGTGTGGCAAGCGATGCCACGGAGCCGATTACCGGACCACGGACATGCGGCCAGTCCGGCAGTTTCTGGAGGAGCGGTATGGAGAAGCGTATGCACAGCTTTTAGTGAAAGTGAATCCGAGAAGAATCCTGGAGGACCGTCAGATTTTCTATGAACGTCCCCGGAACGAAAACGGAAAAGACGCTGGTTCCTCTAAAAACAGGAAGAATGGCGTTACAGAAACGAAAGGAGCATCTTTGATATGCACAAAACGAGAGCGGCAGTTCTCATTCTGTTTCTGGCTTCCACACTTGCCTTTGGCGGGTGTCTGGTGCGGCAGCAGACGGGAAAAGACGGAAAAGGGCCGGAAATTACGATGGACAACAGTGAGATTTCTGCCAGCATCCATGCAGAGGAGTCAGAACTTCTGGCCGGAGTAACTGCTTACGATAAAAAAGACGGCGATGTGACGAGTTCTCTTGCTGTGGAACATATTTCGAATTTTGTGGAAAAAGGGCGGCGGAAAATCAGTATCGTCGCCTTTGATTCCGATAACCACGTTACGCATGCGGAGCGGGAACTGGTGTATAACGATTACACCTCACCGGTCTTTTCCCTGGATCGCCCGCTGCGGTTCAGCCTGAATGCAGATGATCTGACAGAGGGACTTTCCGCGGAGGACTGCCTGGACGGAACGATTACCGACCGCATCCGGATTTCTTACGAGGATGAGATCAGCAGTACACCGGGACTGTACCACGTGACATATTCGGTTGCAAACCGCGCCGGAGATGTGACAAGTCTTCCGGTGACAGTAGAACTCTACGATCCGGCAGAGGAGAACGGAAAGCCGCAGATTACCCTGAGCGATTACCTGATTCATCTGGATCTGCAGCAGCCATTTGATCCGCAGGCATATCTGGAAAGCGTGAGTGTAGATCAGATGCTGTATGAAAAGAGAGAAGACGGTGCGCTTCATGCAGCTTCGGATGAAGAAGAGCTCCTGGGAGAAAACCAGTTTTCCATTGACAATCCGGTCGATACCGGCAGTGCGGGTGTTTATGAAGTGACATACACTGCGACAGCGGAGGAGGGGCAGACAAGCTCCGTCCGACTGATCGTCTGTGTAAACGAATAGGGGGATCCAGATGGGAGAATACGACAGAACAGGAAACGGGCAGAGCAGCAAAACAGACTGGGATCTCCGAAGTATCCTGTGCGACATTGCAAAAAAACTGGTGGGTCATCCTTCTGATTGCCTGTTCGGTGGCAATGATAACCTATACCGTATTGACGACCGTACACAAAGACCGGTATACGGTAAAAACCACATTTGCCGTTATGGGACGCGGGGTGGATGCCAATGCGGCATCGAGCCTGTCGGCCACATATGAGATGGCACAGAAATTTGAAGCAATTCTGGAAAATACGATTTTGAAGAAAAAAGTGATGGAGGAGCTTAGCCTGTCCTCGTTTCCGGCAAAAATGAATGCTTCCATTGTGCCGGAATCCAATCTGATGGAGCTGTCTGTGACCGCAGATTCGCCGGAAATGGCATTTCGGATCTTAAAGTCGGTACTGAACAATTATACGAGCATTTCCGACTATATTATTCCGAATGTAGTGTTGGAGACACTGCAGCAGCCGCAGGTTTCCGGCGTGCCATCGAACCAGATTCCGATCAAAAAATACGCCGCGACTGCATTTCTTGCGGCAGCCCTTGCTATGGCGGCACTCATCGGACTCTTTTCCTTTCTGCGGGATACCGTCAAAAATGAGGCAGAATTCACCCGCAAAATCGATGCGGACCTGCTGGGCGTTGTGTATCACGAAAAGAAGAAGAAAAACAGCTCCATGCTGATTACCAATCCGGCGCGGAGCTTTCTGTATGTGGAATCCTTAAAGCGTATTGCATCGCGTGTGCGGGGGCGTCTGAACCGAAAAGGCGGAAAAGTGCTGCTGGTGACCAGTGTGGCGGAAAATGAAGGAAAATCGACCTTGCGGCAAATCTGGCGCTTGCCCTTGCAGAAGAGCAGAACCGTGTACTGCTTTTGGACTGCGATTTCCGACAGCCGGCGTTACATAAAATCTTTGAGATTCCGGAAAAAGACGGAAAGGATTTCGGAAAGGTTGTCCTCGGAAAAGAGTCGGCATCCGGCGTTTTTGAGAAACACAAGGATACCAACGTAATATACCGGAATCTGCCGTAATCGTCTGGAAGAGCCGTCGCTTGCAATCGGCGGTGAGATTTTCCACCGGATTCTGGAGACATGCCGGACCAATATGGACTACATTATTCTGGATACGCCGCCGATGGGAATGACGGCGGATGCAGAAGAGCTTGCAGAGTATGCCGATGCGGCAGTTCTTTCCGTACGGCAGGACGGCGCACTGACGAGGGATATCAACGACGCGATTGATGCATTGAACCAGAAAGAGGAAAAAGTGATCGGCTGTGTATTTGGAAATGTTTATCCGGGATTCGGTGAGCGGATCGGCAACAGCTACGGTTATGGATATGGATACGGCACCTACAGCAGGGCAGAACGATAAGAGGGAGCAAAGAGCATGAGCAGAGAAACGTATGAAACCTATTCGGCGGAACCGGAGAAAATCGATCTGATCGCCTTTCTGGCAGAATATTTCCAGGCGTTCCGAAAATTCTTTTTGGGCGTGCTGATTCTTGTGATCCTCATGGGAGGCGGCTCCTTTCTGACGGCAAAGCTGCGGTATCAGCCCATGTATGAGGCATACACCTCATTTGTGGTCGGATCAAACCGCGCGGTCGGCTATTCCTATTATGACAATGTGACGGCGCAGCAGCTTGGAAAAACCTTTCCTTATATCGTAACAAGCGGTGTATTAAAGGATGTTGTAGCACGGGATCTTCAGGTGGGAGCAGTGACATCCCAAATTGAGGCGAGTGTGATGGAAAACACCAACCTGTTCACGATTCGCGTCAAAGATTCTTCACCGGATACGGCATATCGCGTACTTCAGTCCGTCATAACCAATTATCCGGAGGTGGCGGAGTACATTATCGGTGCGACAACGCTGACGGTGGTAGACGACAGCGGCGTACCGGTATCCCCGATCAACAGCCAGGATGCGGTACATGCCGGAATGATCGGAGCAGCGGCGGGACTTGCCGTTGCACTGCTTTTGATTTTCATCTATGTGAGAACAAGAAAAACAATTCGCCAGGCAGAGGACGTGAAAAAGCTGACGAACGCAACGTTCCTTGGAAATCTGCCGGAGGCGAAAATCAAGAAACGAAGCAACGTAAAAGAACAGACCATCACGATCTGTAACCCTAAAGTGCCGGATTCCTTCAAAGAAGCAATGCAGCTCATCCGGACAAGAACAGAGGACGGGCTTGGAAAAGCCGACTGTCCGGTTTTGCTTGTGACAAGCTCTGTGCCGGGAGAGGGAAAGACGACCGTTGCCGTGAATCTCGCAGAGGCATTCGCAAAGAAGAAGTACCGCGTAGTGCTGCTGGACGGAGATCTGCGAAATCCGTCGGTATTGAAGTGTATTGGACTTTCCGAGCGGAAGGGACGTGGAATCATAGGAGTGCTGAAAGGACAGATCAGCCTGGATGAGGCACTTACCGATTATCGGGATCTGTCGCTGAAAATTCTGCCGGGTGTCGGAAGTACACAAAATCCGGCCGGCCTGCTGCGTTCCGCGCGGATGAAAACGCTGATCGAAGAATTGAAAGAGGATGCGGATCTTCTGATTATTGATACGCCGCCGTGCGGAGTACTGTCGGATGCATCCCTTTTGGGCGGAATCGCAGATTCTGCAGTTCTTGTCGTACACCAGGGAACTACCAAGGACCGTGAAGTACAGCGGGCACTGGAATTCTTCGAGGATTCGCAAATTCCGGTCTGCGGCTATGTACTGAACGGCGTGCCGGAGGGTGCGACAGGCTACGGATACAGCACCTATGGCGGTTATGGCTACGGAAAATATGGTTATGGTTACGGAAAGTACGGCTATGGAAAAGAAAAAGAAGGCCGGAAAAGTAACCAGTCGGTGAAAGAATAGGGGGAAGAAAACATGAGGGAATCTGGAATTTATCAAATGTATCTGAAAAATCTGCTGGACCGGCTGCTTGCACTGGTTGGAACGGCAGCACTGTCGTGGCTGCTGATTTTGCTTGGCATAGCGATCCATCTCGATTCGCCGGGACCGATTTTCTTCCGGCAGAAGCGGGCAGGAAAGAACGGCACGTATTTTTACATATATAAATTCCGCACGATGCGTATCGATACCCCACATGATATGCCGACCCATATGCTGAATAATCCCGATCTTTTCATCACAAGAGTCGGACGGTTTCTCCGGAAAACATCCCTCGATGAGCTGCCACAGCTCTTTAATATCCTGAAGGGCGATATGGCGCTGGTTGGCCCGCGTCCGGCACTCTGGAATCAGTATGACCTCCTTACGGAGCGTGAGCAGTACGGCGCAAACAGCGTCCGTCCGGGTCTTACCGGATGGGCACAGATCCATGGACGCGATGAGCTGCCGATCCGGCAAAAAGCTGAACTGGATGGATATTATGTGCACCATATCCAGCTCAAAATGGATCTGGAATGTCTCTGGAGAACAGCAGGAGCCGTACTGCGGCAGGATGGAATTCACGAAGGAAGACTGGAAAAACAGCAGATGAAGGGTGCAAAAGAGGTTGTGAAGGTTGGAAAATAGAAGAAGACAAAAAATAGCAAAGATAGCAAAAGATAGGAAGAAACGGGCAGGATGTTTTTGGGGATGAAAGCATGCTGCCCCGTTTTGCACAGAAGCTGGAAAATAATGAGAAAAGTAATTGCATATTGATTGAAAGATGATATAATTTATAAATAAAAATAATGAAATTAGTAATGAAATAATGCGAATTATTACACCGAAACAGGAAAGAAAAATGAAAAAACGAATTCTAATTGTAACCAATCATTCGTATATGTTCTGGCAGTTTCGCAAAGAATTGGTGGAAGCATTGCAGAAAGAGCATGAAGTGATTCTTGCCATGCCATTTGTCGGACATGAAGAAGATTTTCGGAAAATGGGAATCGAGTGTATTCCCATATCTATGAACCGACGTGGTGTGAATCCCTTTGCTGAGGCAAAGCTATTGTGGGATTATAAGCGGCTTCTGCAAAAAATCAGCCCGGACTTTGTGCTTACATATTCCATTAAATCAAATATCTATATGGGTCTGCTCTGCAGTTGCAAAAAGATTCCCTATTATGCCAACGTACAGGGACTTGGAACTGCATTCCAAAAACCAGTACTGGCGGATTTGTTACGGTACTGTATCGAATGGCTTTCCGCAAAGTAAAATATGTCTTTTTTGAAAATAAAGAAAACGCACGCGAATTCAGTGAAAGAAACATCATATTGGAAGATCGTCAGGTTGTCCTTCCCGGTGCGGGAATTAACCTGGAAAAATACAAAATGGAACCTTACCCGAACCATAGATGTGTCCATTTTCTGTATCTCGGACGCATCATGAAAGAAAAAGGAATAGAAGAACTCTTTTACGCCGTTCGGCGGCTGAAAGAAGAAAACGAAGACTTTGTCCTTGATCTGGCCGGATTCTTTGAAGATATCTACAAAAAGCAGGTAGAAGAACTGGAACAGCTTGGAATCGCCCATTTTTACGGCTTTCAGTCAGACCCGCGCCCATTTTATACAGAAGCAGACTGTGTTGTTCTTCCCAGCTACCATGAAGGCATGAGCAACGTCCTTTTGGAAGCGGCAGCAACCGGCCGCCCCGTTATCACAAGCAATATCCCGGCTGCCGGGAAAGCGTAGAAAATGGCAAAAGCGGTCTGCTGGTCGAAGCAAAAAACAAAGAGATGCTGTATCAGGCAATGAAAAAGATGCTGCATTGCAGTAGAGAAGAAACGGGAAAAAATGGGAAAAGCAGGAAGAGAGAAAATGAAAAGAGAGTTTCGGAAAGAAGCCGTGGTAGAGAGAACGGTGAGGAGCCTGGAGTAAAAACAGGCAAAGACAAATCGAACCGGAAACTTATGAGGAAATGGGAGTTGTAGAAAAAGCTAAATGGATGATAGAGAGCAGCTTAGTAAATACAGGTTCTTTGGGGAGGAGGTAGTGCGAGGGATTGGACGTGTGCATATAGGCTGTTTTATATTTGAAGATTGAGGACTTGGGAAAGAGTGAGGGGATTGGATTATAAAAGGGAACTGGAGAGAATGACATGACATTGACGAATTATTGGTGGTTGCTGATTTGGATTTTCATTGGAGGAGGAGTGTTAGCGCTTTTTATTCCAAAGCAGCAGGAACTGGTAAATGGGAGAAAAGTAGAACGATGGACGATGCCGACAGCATTGATCTTGATTGCACCATATATTTTATGGGCGGGATTTCGGTCGAATGCGTTTGGAGATACCGGGTCATATCAGAAAGCATTTCGGGAATGTGCATCTTCGTTTGGCGAGATTGGAAATTATCTTTCAAGTGTCACAAAAGATAAAGGTTTTTATCTGCTGATGGCGTTGGAAAAGAGTATTTTTGGTGACTCTTGTAGGCTTTTTTTTATATTACTTGCCGCGTTTCAGATGTTGATTATTATGTGGATGTTTAGAAAATATTCAGAAGATTACTGGTTCAGTATTTTCCTGTTTGTTGCATCTACAGATTATATATCCTGGACGTTTAATGGCATCCGGCAGTTCACAGCAGTTGTTATTGCTTATGCTGCCACGCCGTTCATTTTAAAGAAAAAATACATTCCCAGCATTCTTCTTATTTTGCTGGCATCTACGATGCATCAGTCGGTACTTTTGATGATTCCGATTATTTTTATCATACAGGGAAAGGCCTGGAATAAGAAAACAGTAGTTTGTATTTTAGCGTGTTTGACTGCGTTGCTGTTTGTAGACCAGTTTACAAATATCATGGATTCTATGTTGGCAGAAACACAGTATCAAAATGTGGTAAGTGATTATAAGTCTTGGAACGATGATGGAACCAATCCGCTTCGTGTTCTGGTATATTCGATTCCGATGATTTTATCTCTGATAGGACTGAAATATGTTCAGACGGAAAATGATCCGATGATTAATACCGCTGTTGGTGCAAGTGCTATTGTATGCGGATTATACGTAATTTCGATGGTGACATCGGGTATCTTCCTGGTAGATTACCTATATATATAGCTTGTGGTCGCAGTGTATTTTATTACCATGGGAAATCAAACATATGTTTACAGAAAAATCAGCACGTCTTGTCAAAATAATTGCAAATATGTTGCTACTGTGTATTTTTCTATTTTCAGATGCACTTTACATGGGGGATTCTATAAGAAAGGCAAGGTAGATGATTAGAGTTTTACAAGTAGTTACCTATATGGGGCGTGGTGGTCTTGAAACTATGCTGATGAATTATTATCGCCATATAGATCGAAATAAGGTGCAGTTTGATTTTTTAGTACATCGCGACTTTGAAGCTGATTATGACAAAGAAATTTTGTCTATGGGTGGAAAAATTTATCGTGTTTCTCGTCTTATTCCATGGAGCAGAGGGTATCGTGAGGAGCTGAAGCGTTTCTTTCGGGCACATCCGGAATATAAGATTGTTCATGTTCATCAGGATTGTCTTAGTTCTGTGGCGCTGCAGTGCGCGAAGGAGTGTGGTGTTCCGGTACGTATTGCACATAGTCACAACAGCAATCAGGATAGAAATCTGAAATATATCATTAAGCGATATTATATGAAACAAATTACACAGTTTGCAACGGATTGTTTTGCATGTGGGAAGAATGCCGGAGATTGGATGTTTGCCGGACATCAGTATCAAATCTTGTACAATGCAATAAATGCATTCGCGTATACTTATTCCTGTGCGAAGGCAGTTGCGATGCGCGAGAGGCTCCATGTGGAACAGAATCTGGTGATTGGTCATATAGGGCGATTTGACGCGCAAAAGAATCATACATTTCTGCTGGATATTTTCAGTGAATGTGTGAAACTTGTGCCGAATGCGAAATTACTTCTTGTGGGGGATGGAGAAGGAAGAAATCATATACAAGACAAAGTAAAAAAGCTGGGACTAGAAGATAAAGTGATTTTTACAGGTGTTTGTAACGATGTGGCAGACTTGCTTAGTGCAATGGATGTATTTGTTTTTCCATCGTTGTATGAAGCGTTCCGGTTACTATGATTGAAGCTCAAGCTTCCGGTTTGCCGTGTGTGATATCTGACGGTGTTCCGAAGGAGTGCATTATTACATCTGGTTTAGTAACAACGATGAAACTAACAGACATGCCGTGTGGTTGGGCCAAACATATCATAGAAAGATCGCAAACCAAGAGAGAAAATCATTTGAATGAAATTCAAGCTGCCGGATATGATATCGTAACGGCTGCCAAAGAACTGGAAAATTTTATCTGACAAAATATGGAGAATAATCGCAATGGCTTTTTTGACTGTTTTCACACCGGCTTATAATCGTGCACATACCTTACCACGCACTTATGAAAGCTTATGTCAGCAGGACTGCAAGGATTTTATCTGGCTAATCGTCGATGATGGATCGACAGATGAAACAGCTGATTTGGTTAAGGGATGGCAAAAAGAAAAAAACGGATTTGAAATTCAATATATTTATAAAGAAAATGGAGGAATGCATACTGCGCATAACAAAGCTTACGAGAATATTCATACAGAATTGAATGTTTGTATTGATTCAGATGATAAGATGGCGCCAGGATCCGTTGGCAAAATCCAATGGGCATGGGAAAAGGTCAGAGAAAAGGACTATGCCGGATTGATTGCACTGGATGCTGACTTTTCCGGAACTATTATTGGAAAAGGATTTCCGGATGGAATGAAGGATACGACTTTAGGAGGGTATTATGCGGCAGGAGGTTCAGGGGATAAAAAGCTGATTTACCGTACGGATGTGATCAACAGCGTTCCTCCTTATCCGGTTTTTCCCGGAGAAAAGTATGTAGGGCTGGTTTATAAATATACATTGGTAGATCAGAAGTATAAGTTGTTTGTTTTGAATGAAGTAGTGTGTGAAGTTGAGTATCAGGAGGATGGGTCGACAAGTACTATGTGGAAGCAATACTTGAAGAATCCACAAGGCTTCGCTTTCTTGAGAAAAATTGCTATGAAGTATCCTATTAGCAAAAAAAGATTGATTAGGGATTGCATTCATTATTGTTCTAGCAGCCAAATTGCAGGAAACAAAAAAATATATTCAGGAATCCCCTAGGAAAATGCTTACGTTATTTTGTACGCCTTTAGGGTGGGAATTAACCAAGATAATTAAGAAAAAAGTAAAAGAAATGAGTTGACAGAAATAATGGCATATATTTTTGAAGATTACACATTTTATGAGTATTTAAAATGGCTGACGAATTATATGAAGTTAGATAAAAGAGTTTGTATGGAAAGGAGTGCGGTACACTT
>ENA-OQCN01001307-OQCN01001307.1-human-gut-metagenome-genome-assembly--contig:-NODE-1307-length-12554-cov-1.325018_pt1 | contig 12554 bp, 14 predicted proteins | sample MGYA00242497_ERZ504576 | MGnify/ENA primary metagenome ERZ504576 (study PRJEB26092, sample SAMD00036296) | human gut metagenome | host: Homo sapiens | study: EMG produced TPA metagenomics assembly of...
GTAAGTTTGCCATTGAGGTACAATTTATTAAGGAATTAAGACAGTGTTCCAAATTATCTCAACCATGTCAGTTGTTTTTAGACTTATACATATCTGAGCATAGATTATTCCAATTGATTAATCGAAATGAAGATTTAACGGACGAGTTACAGACACTAACATCACTTATAGAGCAGTGTGCTAATTATCTTGATATTAGTTTTAGTGCACAATCACGGATCGTTGAGTTGCTGGGACGAGTAATATCTGATAATCCGGAATTTGAGCGACTCGTTGATATGATCGCAGACATATCTTCAAAAAGAGAGTCGGAAGTTCAGGGTGCTATGACACATTTTACTCGTGCTAACGCCTTAATGGAAAAAGGAAACTATGTGTCTGCTATCAAGCATTTTGAGGGACATTGTGTATCAATCTATTTCTTAAAGAAGGGTGTGAAGAAGAATATGTCAAGTCTTGTGGCAATATGGGAATGGCGTTATATCATTTGGAGCTGCCCTATAGTGCTGAGGCGTATTTGGTAAAAACAGCATCTTTCCTTGTCCGGGATTTCTATGAACATGGAGCAATTCCTCATTTGTTGATTACCGTTCTCTCAACGCTGTGTGAGATTGAGTTGATGCTTGGTAGATTGGTGATGTATTTGAATTGGAGAGAATTGCTTTTTATTATTTCTCGCAATGGACAAGAATTTGAAAGCGAGTTATTTTTAGAACGAGATACTATAGCAGATGGTGGTTGGGCTTGTCGTTTTGCGATGGCAGACACAGGTAATCCGGAATTCTCTATACTTCCTGATATCCTTGATAGATGTGATATGCCTCTTTCTACTAATTATCTGAAATACGCTCTTGGATATACCGATGAAGTAGATGAACATTTTGCAGAACTTATAACTGCTGGTAATTGGCAGGATTTATTGCTTAAACAGCCTATTCATGAGCAGTTTTGGGGACAATTATCCATAGCTACTGACGAAACAACAACACTCTCAACGCTTGCCAATAACTGTAGATTTTATGTAACATATGATAACAGCATTCAGAACCAATTGGTTGCAGAAACATTTTTAGCCTCTGTGGAAACTATGCTGGCAACATTTGCAACATAGAATTGGTTATTCTGCAGCCAAAGATACAAATCCATATAAAGGAGACGAAAGAGGATTCATCACTATGTAAAGGAGATACAAATACAGAGTACATCTTTTATGTGAATCATGAGACTTTAACAGATCTTGTCTATTGGAATTGCTTCGTTTACTTTATCGGATTCTTTATGTCTTATAACACTGTCTCCAAAGATGATGTTAAAAAGTTGTTGGAAGAACGTCAAAAGAGTGAAAAGATAATGGATCGGGTATCTTCATTGATGCAACTGAATAGGTCTGTATATTTTGTTCTTGGCGATAATTTTAAGTATTCTATTAGCAAATGGCAGAATGCAAATGATAAGATTTATCCATGCTTAATAACTAGACCGGCTGTAAAGCCTCTAAAACGCCATAAATCACAACAACAAAATATGTCTGTCTATACGATATCATCCAATATGCAATGGTGGGACAATGCCCAATGGTCTGGGGTAGGATTTGTTTTCGACAGAAATATGGAACGCCCGCCCGTTCTTGCATTCCTATTTAAGGACGTTGAGGAAGGGAAAAAGATAATACATGAGTGGAAATCAAGTATAGGGCAAGGAAAACCCGATATAGAAATACAGATAATAAAAGGTATAAATAAGAATCATCCAACATGGTACCGTGTATGTGTAGCTCCTGTAGTATCTGAGGATGATAGATATGATGGTCGTTATGTAGGCATAATGTGCAGAAAACATACTATGACTCCAACTGATTCGAAGAATCTGGATGCATTTGAACAGATATATCCTCGCTTCGACAAATGTTGTATAGTTGCAGCGTTGATTAGTGATGATGCCAAACAGCTTTTGAGGTCTATTGACTTCAATGAGTCAATAGAATTGAAAGTTATTATCACGGACGCGTGGCGAGTGTCTGCTATGGATAGTACATGTAATGCATTGGAATGGGACGATGATCCAATAATTCCAGAAGAAGAAAGTAAAACAGCTCCAGTCCTAGCATTGTTAGAAAATTTACGAGAAATACAATCTAAACACTAATGAGTGTTTGTCTTTTTACAATGAGAAATCAAAGCATGTGAATTTTATTTGTCATATAATAAAAAACGAATAAGTTGGATAAGGGTTACGTTCCTGCTTGCAGATAAGATGACAACATTCCAGACAGCGTGAGACTGTCGGGGTATTAGGCTCCCCCGAAAAGAATTTCGTGGACAATAAGTACGCCAATTTGGTTTCCGCGAATGGCAATGTACTTACATAGAGATCGGAATATAAGAATCTCTCATGTCCTGAGTTTAAGAAGAAATATAAAAGCACTATGTATGGTTTGGTCAAACACAGTGCTTTTCCATTTTGCGAGAGATTCCTGCTTTATATTTTCAGTTCCTTGATGGCTCTTTTTATTCCGCAGATGACCGATGTCTTGTTGTTTCTGACAGCGGAGAGTGCCGATGAAAGACTGGAAGCGGTAATGAACCGTGTGCCGTCCTTGGATTGCAGGAACTGCCCTTTATCCAGAACGGACTGCCAGCGGGATTGATGAAGGAGTTTTCGAGTAGCACATCGAAAAGGATAACTACATGACGAAGATTATTCACCCGGATATGAAAGCCCTCCTTGCAGGAAAAGAGAGCTTCCATATCCTCGATGCAAACCTCTGAAACGCAAAACAGATGATAAGTATTGGCACAAGACACAATACCTGTCATCTGTTCTTGGGTGAAGTTGCAGCCGAAAGAAAGCGGCGGAGCTTTTATAAAACCATCGGTATGATGCGCGATAGGTGGCGGCAACGGTTCCGACCGGTCATACATCCTTCGCAGCTCCATACACTTTTCAAAGGAGAAGTCGGATGCGGCAAAAAGAGGCTGGATAAGGTGGGCGCATTCGTTCAGCAGTCCCTTGACGATGTGGATGTTCATCTCGTGGCAATTCCGGCAAATTGCACTGTTGCAGTTGATGTACCGGTGACTATTTATGAAGTCATCCACATAGCGGCTATACCGCTTGTCACCCACAATCACATCCTGAAGATAGAGTTCTCTCGCTTCGGAAAGTAACTCAAACAATTCCTCCGCTACATCCTTTTCGGTAGCAAAGTGGGTTAGGTGCTGCTTCTCTTCAAAAAAAAGAGAAGACTTTTTGATTTGTTCTTTCATGTCAATTAACTTGCTTTATAGTTTCAATTCCTTGATAACTCTTTTTATTCCATAGGCGACCGATGTCTTGTTATTTCTGGCGGCAGAAGTGCCGATGAAAGACTGGAAGCGGAAATGAACCGTGTGCCGTCCTTGGATTGGAGGAACTGCCTTTGTCGAGAATCCTGGCGATTCTGTCCTGCGACACGGGTGGGTCGAGTTCCTGCGAGATGGTGCGGATAAGGGATTTCTTATTCATAATTAACCGATTCGACAACTGAATTTCAGACAACTCCGGTTTGTGTTCTGCAAATCGGGCATCCTGCTTTTCATGCCTTCGGATTTTCCACCCCTCATGCTTCGGTTCATTGAAAAACGCCTGCGTATCGACTTCCGACTCTTCGGGAGGGAACGCGGTGGCGCAGGACACCTCACGCCATGCCTCGACATCCTTCGCTGTGCCTCGTGGTGCGTTTCGAGCGTCTCGATGGCATCCGCACCTACGGGCAGATGCAGCGGAGGGTTTTCACTGTCGGCCGCTTTCACGACCAGTCTTCCCAACACTTCGGGATTGCCCGGCTCTCGACCGTTCATGTATTTCACGAAACCGCTCATCCGCTCCCGGAATGCGTCGTAGTCCGCAATGGGTCGTGCGGGAAGATGATAGGCGGAATTGAAATTCATGAAATCCGTGCGGAACAGGCCGGGAGCGACGATCGTAACCCGGATGCCGAATTGTTCCGTCTCGAACGCAAGGGACTCGGAGAACCCCGTAACGGCGAATTTGCTCGTGTGGTAAATGGATGGTCCGACACCCGAATATCCCGCAGCGGACGAAATATTGAAGATGTGTCCGGCATGTTGTCTGCGCATGACCGGTAAAACGGCACGGGTAACGCGCATCAGTCCGAACAGATTGGTCTCGAATACGTCACGAATCTGCTGCTCGTCCGACTCCTCGAAGTAGGTGAATTGTCCGTGACCGGCGTTGTTTACCAATACGTCGATGCGTCCGAAGTGCTTCACGACCGCTTCGGCCATCCGGTCGAACACCGCCTGTTCGGTATTCGTCACATCCAACGCATACGGAAGCAGCTGCGCTGCCCCGTCTTCGATATGCGTCGTTATTTCTCCGCTGCGCGAGACCGCCGCCACGCAATGCCCGGCGGCGAGCGCCGCCTCCATAATGGCATGTCCCATACCACGAGATGCTCCCGTAATCAGCCAGACTTTGGCTGTAGTATGTTGTTCGCTATTCATATTTACCAGTTTATAAGAAGTTTGCAAAACCAATCAGCACGCATGCCGTCAGCAAGACAGCGATTTTCCAAACTGACGCCTTCTCCTTATAGAGAAAAACGCCGACAAAAATCATCACGAGCGGTGAAAATGCCCCGTTGAGCGGTACGAGAAAGCTCAACTCGACTCCCGAATCGACAATGCGGTTCATCAATACGAGGCATATTACCTGCATCAGTATAGACAGAGCCGTCGGTATAGGTCGGGTAAATCCCTGTGTCCGCGGCCAAATTGCCGTTGCTCCCAGGGAGAACATCGTCGCAATCAAAAATAGTCCGATTGTAGTTGCAGGTAGGCTGTCCATGACGTCTACTTATTTCATTTTACCTGCGATGCCTATCAGGGCGCAGGCCACTATAAGCAGCGTGATTTTCAATGCCGATATACTTTCCTCGTACACGAATATTCCCAGCATGCTCACGACAAGCGGTATGACTGCTGAACCTAACGGTATCAGAAAACTGAGTGCGACACCTTTGTAAAGCATCCGGCAAAAAAGCGATGAGCCGAGCAATAAGGCCAGGATGGAAGCCAGTGTGGCCAGAACTTCGTATAGCCGGCCGTCAGTGGAAAGAGGGACATGCCGACAATTTGTAGCACGATGGCTCCCGAAAAAAGCAATACGGTCGTCGCGACGCCGTTTTTTGATGTTCGATTCGTTTCATGCGGATTTTCATTTATTTTTCGACAAATGTAGCGGTTATGCCAAACATACTGGGTAAACAAATCCGTGTTTGTATGATATGAATCCGTGATAATGATGCGATAATCCGCATTTTACATTACTTTGCCGAATGAAGGACAAAAACGGAATCATACATTGCAAAACACCGCAGGAGTTCAACCGCATCATCGGAGTCAAGACCTATCATCCGTTGATTTCTGTTGTCAACTTCTCGCAAATCGCCGAATACAGCCATCCGCAAGGCTGGAAGCAGGACTATTATGTCATAGCACTCTGCCGAGGAAACTCATCGTGCGGTGTGAAATACGGTCGTAACATGTACGATTACTCGGACGGTACGCTGGTCTTTACCAGCCCGGGACAGACGGTCGTTTTTCAGGAGTACGGAGAGCCGTTCCGGCCGGCAGAGGACAATTGGGCCGTCATGGTGCATTCCGATTTCATCCGGGGGACGGCACTGGGGCGCGACATCGGAAATTACGTATTCTTTTCGTATGAACTCCACGAGGCGTTGCACCTGTCGGAAGAGGAAATCGGACATGTGTTGAGTATTTTTCGTCACATCGAACGGGAGCTTCGGCAACGCATCGACGAACATACACCTGAAATAGCATGTGCCTCCATCGGCTTGCTGCTGAGCTATTGCCGCAGATTCTACGATCGGCAGTTCAAGATGAGGCATCGGGAAAACATGGATATCGTAAGCCGGTTCGAGAAACTGCTCCGCGATTATTTCCATTCCGATTCCCTCTCGAAAAACGGGTTGCCGACCGTGAAATATTTTGCCGACCGACTGAATCTTTCGTCCGATTACCTGACCGCCGTGCTTCAACGCGAAACGGGTATGAATACCCGAAAACATATCCAGAATCGAATGATTGAGACGGCGAAAGACAAACTGGCATTGGACGAACGCCCGATAAGCCAGATCGCATACGAGCTGGGATTCGAGTATCCCCAATACTTTACCCGCCTGTTCAAACGACAGACGGGAATGACGCCGGCGGAATATCGCAGACGAAGTAGTGCCGGTACAGCGTTTTCAAGGAGTACCCGATTATATGCTATCGAACCTACAGGGTTGAGGATTAAGCCAAATTTTGTCCCCAACCGCTATACCGAGCGTTCATGTGCTGTTGGGGTTATTTCGTCCGGGACGGCACGAAGACGATTTGTTTTGAACCGTTTGAAGCGGTATACTCTCCTAAACGGGCGAAGTAGAATCGTCGGAGCGGAATGTCCTTGAGACAAAGGGCCTGAATCCGGCCTATTTCACGGGCGGGTCAAGTTCCTGCGAGACGGTGCGGATAAGAGTTTTCTTTGTTTATGTTATTTATATTTCCTCCTACTCGATTAAGGATAATCAATATCTACTCAATATGTTTATTGCTTTCCTATATTAACAACAAGTGAGACCTCTATAAATTAGTTCACTTTTGGTTTTTCCCCTATACGCACTCGGATTAAAGTAAACCTAATCTGGATGTACCCGACTATATGTAGATATGAGAACAGTCCTACTTTATATCACTAAAAATGCGACGATTTACATTGGGTCAATCGAACAATCCGTTTACCAAATTGACAGCATCATCCTTCTTTTGGTTGATGATTTTTGCGTACACCTGCGTCATTTTCACATCCGCATGACCGAGCAGCTTCGAGGTAGTATAGAGATCTGCTCCAAGGGTCAGCATCATCGTGGCGAATGTGTGCCGGGCCACATGGAAATAGAGAAGTAAAAATGAGCACTGGAAAAGAAAAGAAGCTATAACGTAATAATCTGAAAATGTGTTATTTCTCCACATTGTTCCAAACGGAGAAAACGCAAGAATTTGAGGATTATTGCAGCTGTTCAGTTACCAAACCGTTAGCCGGACAGTTACCGAAAGGTATCAAGGTAACGCGAAGCGGATCAGATAATTTGAAACGACGATATATTACACTGGTTGTCATAGTTTTGCATACCAAAGGACGCTTGTAAAACAGGTAAATTTGCCACTAAAATTATAAGCGTATGAAAGTAGAAAAATTCAAGGTTCTGCTCTACCTCAAAAAGAGCGGACTGGACAAGTCGGGCAAAGCCCCGATAATGGGACGCATCACCGTGAACAGGACGATGGCGCAGTTCAGCTGTAAACTCTCCTGTACTCCCGGGCTGTGGAATCCCCGCGAAAGCCGGTTGAACGGCAAAAGCAGGGAGCCGTTGAAACCAATGCCAAAATCGACAGGCTGCTGCTTGATGTCAATGCCGCGTTTGATTCCCTTCTGGAACGAAAGGCTGATTTTAACGCCGCTTCCGTCAAGGATGCCTTTCAGGGTAGCATGAGCACCCAGATGACCCTGATGAAAATACTGGATGCCGTCAGGGATGAAGTGAAGAGCCGTATCGGGATAGACCGGGCCAAAGGGACATATCCGGCATACGACTATACCTGCCGTACCATGCGCGAGTTCATTGAAGCCAGGTTTAAGACAAAGGATCTGGCTTTCGGACAGCTCACCGAGCAGTTCATCCACGATTACGAGAATTTCATCCTTGACGAGAAAGGACACGCCGTGGATACCGCACGGCATTACCTGGCAATTGTCAAGAAGTCTTGCCGGAAAGCCTATAAGGAAGGTCATTCCGAGCGGTTCATGTTCCAGCATTATGTCCTTCCGAAACAGACCGTCAAGACGCCAAAGGCATTGAGCCGGGAAAGTTTCGAGAAGATACGGGATGTCGAGATAGCCCCACACCGCACGACCCACCGCCTGGCAAGAGATCTGTTCCTCTTTGCCTGCTATACCGGAGTAGCTACAGTGATGCCGTGACAATCACCAAAGAAAACCTGCATACGGACGAGGAGGGTAAATTGTGGCTGAAATACCACCGGAAAAAGAACGAACTCCGCGCAAGCGTGAAACTGCTGCCGGAAGCCGTTGACCTGATAGAAAAATGTCATGACGATGAAAGGGACACCCTGTTCCGATGATCCACTACCCGAGCATGAGAAACCATATGAAGGCACTGGCCGTACTGGCAGGGATAAAGGAGAACCTGTGCTACCATGTCGGACGCCACTCGTTTGCCTCGCTCGTCACCCTTGAAGCGGGTGTGCCGATTGAGACCATCAGCAAGATGCTGGGGCATGGCAATATCCAGACGACACAGGTGTATGCCCGCGTGACACCTAAAAAACTTTTCGAGGATATGGACAGGCTTATCGAGGCTACCAAAGATTTCAAACTTGTTTTATAACCACCAAACAACGGATATCATGAGAAGTACATTTTCCATATTATTCTACATCAACCGCGGCAAGGTAAAGGCTGACGGAACCACGCTGTCATGTGCCGCATCACCATTGACGGCAGGAGTACCGCCATCACTACCGGTATATATTGCAGGCCGGAAGACTGGAACGCCAAAACCGGAACAACACGCACGGTAAGGGAAAACGCCAGACTGCAAGAGTACCGGAAGTATATCGAACAGACTTACGAGGATATTCTGAGGACACAGGGTATCGTCAGCGCGGAAATCATCAGACCCGGGTGACAAGACAGTTCGTGGTTCCCACCCATTTGTTGCAGATGGGTGAGATAGAGCGCGAACGTCTCAGAATACGGAGCAAAGAGATAAATTCCATTTCCACCTACCGCCATTCCCGATACTTCCAGAAATACCTGACGGACTATCTTACCTCTTTGGGCAGGAAGGACATTGCCTTTGAGGAGATAACGGAAGACTTCGGCAAAGGTTACAAGGCATTTCTTGTACGGAACAAGAATTTCAGTTCCACGCAGACCAACCGTTGCCTCTGCTGGCTGAACAGGCTGCTTTATCTTGCCGTGGATAACGAGATACTGCGTACCAATCCGGTGGAGGATGTCGAATATGAAAAGAAGCCCGCACCCAGGCACAAGTACGTCACACGTGAAGAAATGAAAAGAATCATGGCCATGCCCTTGAATGACGGACGCGCGGAACTGGGCAGACGGGCGTTCATCTTTTCATGCCTGACGGGACTTGCCTATGCCGATATCAAACAGCTTCATCCGCGCCATATCGAAACGACAGCGGATGGCAGGCGGTTTATCCGCATCAACCGCAAGAAAACCGGCGTGGAGGCCGTTATCCCCTTACACCCGATAGCTGAACAGATACTGGCATTGTACAACACCACCGACATGCACAATCTCGTGTTCCCGTTGCCAAGCCGGGATTCCATCTGGCACGAGATACGGGAAATCGGCGTGATTCTGGGCAGGAACGATGACTTGTCCTACCACCAGGCCCGTCACGGGTTCGGGGTTCTCCTTATTTCAGAGAGCGTATCAATCGAAAGCATAGCCAAGATGATGGGGCACTCGAATATCAGCACGACCCAGGGATATGCCAGGATAACGGAGGACAAAATCTCAAAGGAAATGGACAAACTGATGGAAAAAGAAGCAAACACCGCACACATTCCGGCCATGACAACCAATGACAGTTTCGCAGCCGCCTGTCTCCTCGCCGTCCATGGAAGTTAGTACAGACTTTTCTGAAAGCGGAAAGGTCAGGCGGCTGTGCCGTTTCGGGCAGAATCTTCCTTTGCGGGCAAAGGGTATTCAGCCCGAAAACCTTTCCCCTTTCACGTCTGTACAATGGACGCCGACGGCAGCGGAAACAAGCGACTGACGGAAAAGTCGATACAAAAACAACCCCAAAAGAAACAGCATACAGTCTGTATTATATAACCAGTCTGTATGCTGTTCTGATATTCTATAATAGGAGGGATATTTTTTGAAGACAGCATGAAATGGGCAGGCGGCAAACTGCGCTCCCTCCAGAAAAATCAATCCGCTTTTTCGACCTCCTGCCAATACCCGCCTTTGTCCGGCCTGATTCGTCGGAGTGTCCCGTCCGCTTTCAACCTGGCAATCTGTTTTTCCACGGCTTTGGGGGTTATTCCTATCCGCCGGGCAAGTGCTGTTGCGCTCAGTGTATTATCCTGTGAAAGCAAGGCGATGATTTTCTCCCTACTTTTTACATTTTTCTCCCTACTTTTTATTTTGCCATCACATTATGATAAAAGTTGCTTTTATCCGTAATTTCTATACTCAGAGGATAGTTTCACGGAATAAAAGCAACCTTATGGGGTTAGAACCAAGTTTTTCTATTCTGATTGTACGCTTCCCTGTACCCGTCCATCAGCACCCGTTCAATGTCGGAAGCCCTGTACAGGATTTTTCCTCCTACCCGGATATATGGCAGTATGCCGTTGTTGCGGTAATCCTGTAGGCTCCTGCGGCTGACCTTCAGTTTCACCGCCAGCTCCTTGTCGTTGTAATAGCGTTCCCCGTCCAGTGACGGCTTGTTGCTGTCGCATATTTTCTCCACCCTTTTTGAAAGTCTTCCAGCGACGAGAAAAAGGCTCTCACACGCATGTCGTTTTCCGGTGTCAGCAGCCGGATGTTGCCATTGTCATTCATAAGCACGATATTTATGATTAACTGTATCAGTATTACAATTTCTTCCTTTATTGGCTACAATACACCGTTTCATCTCCACCACGGGAAAGACAGTCTTCACATCCTCCGGCCTGTAATACACCTTGTGGCTTATCTTGGTGTAAGCCAGCGTCCCATTCTCCCGCATCGTCTGTAGGGTTCTCGGACTGATACCGAGCAGCCTGCACACGTCATCGCTGTCAAGCCATTCCCTCTCTCCCAGATCCTCATGTTCCCGGTAGAGACGTTCCACCTTTCCCGCGAAATTCTCGAACTCCGAGAGCATCCTCTCGAAAGTCGCCTTGTCTATGACCACTACTTCCATATTCCTGTAATTTTAAGTTTAACATTGATTTTTTATTGTAAAAACGGAATGGCAGACAGATGGTATCTGAAAGGGATTCATGTGCCCGTAAACCGTTTCGGAAGCGAAGAAAATAAAAAAACGGGAATCGCCTACAAACCGGACGGCACGTGTCTCCAACAGACATTCTTTTTCACCGTCAGGTGAAAAAATCAAAGGTGGAAACCTCAAAGGACACCCTTATTTCTTTGAAGCAAAGGTAGCCGTTCCCCACCGGGGCGCAAGGCTGGGCCCTGCGGGTCGGCTGGGAAAAAATCATCCTCACGCTCCGCGCTCCGGTATTTTTTCCTGCCGAGCCTTGACACCTTTCCGGCGGGAGAACGGCTGTAAAGCATACAAAGAAACAAGAGTGCCTGCACCGCAGGCCGGATGTCTAACAGATAAAAATCAAAGGATATGGCAACAAAAGACGTGAAAGAATTCAACGGATGGTTCAACCGTTCATACGCGAGACTGAAAGAGAGCGTGTCCCTTTATGGAAAGATCAACGAGGACGCGTTCCATGACGCGTATCTGGCAGTCAGGAAGCAGGTGATGTTCTCAAACAACGGAATAGAGGACTTGGAATCCTACTTCTTCGGGTGTTATCGGAAAATCCTGCAATCGGGAACAAGGGAAGACAGCCGTTACGACAACCCCGGGGACGAGTATTTCTCAAGACTGGGTGAGGCGGACTGCACGGAAGAGACCGATGAGCGGGAAGAGATGCTTACCGGGTGCGACAGCTGGTAAGGGACATACAGAAATTCCTCAGGCGGCACTTCTCCTACGAGGATTACAGGATATTCATGCTGCGGTTTTACGAGACCGGCAGCTCGTTCCGTACCATCGCCAGACACATGGGCGAGAAAACATCGGTGGTGGCACGTAGGGCACAGACCATGATGGAATCCGTCCGGGCGAACCGGAGATTCATTGCCCAAAGAAGACTGATTATGGCCGGCGAGGCGGCATGACAGAAAATAAATGTATCACTAAAAACATGATTGATTATGAAACTGACAGTTTATGACAAGAGCAATTCACATCCGGCACTGACCTACAAGGGAAAACGGATCATCACGGTATGCCGTGACGGCAGCATGTACCTGAGTAAGATATTGAGCAGGGAACTTAAACTGCACGCCGGAAACCGGCTGGGAATCGCCAGGGACGATGACAGCCGAAAGACTGGTACATGTTCGTATCGGATGACGAAAACGGCTTCATGATATGGAATGACCCACGTTGCGCCCGTTTCTCCAACAGCTTCATAGCCGGAATGATACTCGATGCCGCGAAGGTGGAGAAATGTGCCGGATTTATGGTGGCAAGGGAGCCGGTGAAGGTGGACGGAAAGTTCTGTTACAGGATAATCCTTGACAATCCGATACCGAAAGGAAGGAGAGCCACCGGTACGAGATGAACACGGGACCGTTAAAGAGAAACGGGGGGGCATCCGGCTGAAGGAAGAGATTCCGACAGCCGGGTGTCCCTTTTC
>ENA-OQCN01001308-OQCN01001308.1-human-gut-metagenome-genome-assembly--contig:-NODE-1308-length-12551-cov-3.825258_pt1 | contig 12551 bp, 19 predicted proteins | sample MGYA00242497_ERZ504576 | MGnify/ENA primary metagenome ERZ504576 (study PRJEB26092, sample SAMD00036296) | human gut metagenome | host: Homo sapiens | study: EMG produced TPA metagenomics assembly of...
CTCCGGCGGCGCTATGATCCCCCTGCTGTCTCTGGCGTCCCCGGCGACTCCGTCACCGCCATCCTGCTGGGTGCTTCATCATGAAGGGAATCACCCCCGGCCCCATGATGTACGTCACTGAGCTGCCCACCGTCTACCGCGTCTTCGCAGCTCTGATGCTGGCAAACCTCTGCATGCTGGTCGTCGGCTGCCTGGCGTCCGCTTCTTTGCAAAGATCGTCTCCGTCGAGAAGAAGATGCTCTACCCCATCATCCTCGTCATCTCCCTGCTGGGTGCTTTCTCCATCAACAAGAATGCCTTTGATGTGGGCGTCTGTGTCGCCTTTGGCATCATCGGCTGGCTGATGAACAAGTACGAGTTCCCGCTTTCTCCCATCCTGCTGGCCCTCATTCTGGGACCCATGTGCGAGAAGAACTTCGTGCGCTATATGAACATCCAGCGCGGCAACTTCTTCGCCATCACCACTTCTCCCATCGCAATGGTCTTTGCAACGGTCGCTATCCTGGTCATCGTCTACTCTGTCTATAACCAGAGCAAGATCAACAAGCGTGCTGCTGCAAACGCTGCACAGGAGAAGGCATAAGCTCAACATCCTGACAAGCTCTGTCTGTTACATTCCCATGAAGCTGCGGCTGTCCCGTTCCGTCGGGGCGGCCGCACTTCGCTTTGGGCAGCAAAAACGGAGGTCTGTTTATGTGGTTTGTATTTGCACTGGGCTCGGCCCTGTTTGCGGCCCTTACCTCGATCCTGGCCAAGGTGGGCATCGAGGGGGTCAACTCCACTCTGGCCACCGCCATCCGCACCGTGGTGGTGCTGGCCATGAGCTGGGGCATGGTGTTCCTCACCCGGGCCCAGGGGGGCATGGGGGAGATCAGCCGCCGGAGTTGGCTCTTCCTCATCCTATCGGGGCTGGCCACCGGGGCGTCCTGGCTGTGCTACTACCGGGCCCTGCAGCTTGGCCGGGCCTCTCAGGTGGTGTCCATCGACAAGCTCAGCGTGGTGATCACCCTGGTGCTGGCCTTTGTGTTCCTCCACGAGCCCTTTACCGCCAAAAGTATGGTGGGCTGCGCCCTCGTCGCCGCCGGCACCCTGTTTATGGTGCTGTAAGAGGGTAAGCTCCCTGCAAACAACAAGGCCCTCCCGGGTTTGCCTGGGAGGGCCTTTTGTGCTTGTCAGTGGGTGGTATCTTCTGCCGGAGCCTCAGGGTGGCGGCACTTGGCCAGCATATCCAGCTCCGGCATCAGCTCGGTGCTGATGACCGAGAGCATCTGCTCCATCTTGTCGCAGTCCTCAGCCGGGAAGCGCTTGCGTACACGCTCGATGACCGTGTGCAGGTAAGAATAGCTGATGCTGTAGTAATCGATGTATTTCTGGGTGGGGCGCAGGAAGTATTCGCGGCGGTCGGTGGTGGACTGGATCTTCTCCACATAGCCCTTTTTGACGAGGCTGCCGATTTTATAAGCCGCGTTGGGGGTGGAGATGCCCATCATGCGGGAAAACTCTGCAATGGTGGGCTCCCCCATCGCCATGATGCCCTCCATGCAGAAGGACTCCACCGTAGTCAGCGTGGCTTCGCGGGTGGCAAAGCGCTGAAATACATTCTGATAAAAATGCAGCTTGAATTTTGTATAGACGTCCTGAAAGACTTCTTCCAGCATGGGGTTCTCCTCCAGTGAGCAAATAGCTCAAAAAATTTACTCTTTTAATAAGTATACCATGATTTGCGCCGGAGGGGAAGACAAAAATCTACGATTCCGTTAAGATTTTGTGACTTCTTCCTTCCCAGTATGGCCCATCCGCGCCCTGACGATGCTGAGCACGACGAGTTCGATGACGATGGCACAGGCCAGCAGCACGAAGGAGGTCAGGGTGTTGGCGGCATCGCCGAGGACAGCCTGTGCTGCACCGCAGAGCAGATAGCAGCCCGCCGAGATGGCGGCGGCGGTCATGGCGTAGGGCAGCTGGGTGGAGACATGGTTCACGTGGCTGCAATGCGCGCCGGCAGAGGCCATGATGGTGGTGTCGGAGATGGGCGAGCAGTGGTCGCCGCAGACCGCGCCGGACAGGCAGGCGGCGATGGAGACGACCAGCATCTCACCCTCCGGGAACGCATGGCAGACGATGGGGACCAGAATCGAGAAAGTACCCCAGGACGTGCCGGTGGCAAAGGCGAGGAAGACCGCCACCACAAAGATGATGATGGGCAGCAGGTACTGCAGAGCCGCTGCAGAGCCGCTGAGCAGGCTTGCGACGTAGTATTTTGCGCCCAGCAGGCCGGTCATGCCGGAAAGCGTCCATGCCAGCGTCAGAATGAGCATAGGGCTGACCATGGCCTTGAAGCCCTCGGGGATGCAGGCGGCGAAGTCCTGAAAGGTCATGACGCCCCGCACGCGGTAAAACACGAAGGTGAACATCAGCGCAATGGCGCTGCCCAGCACGAGGCCCATGGAGGCGCTGCAGTTGGCAAAAGCGGTGACGAAGTCCACGCCCTCAAAGAAGCCGCCGGTGTACACCATGCCGAAGATGCAGGCCGCGATGAGCACCAGCACCGGCGCGATGAGGTCCACTACATGGCCGCGGGTGTCGCTGCCGTCGTCCGCGTCGTCGCCGTAGGGGCGGTCGTCGGTGGTGAAGAGGTCGCCCAGAAGGGCGTTATCCTCGTGCTTTTTCATGGGGCCGTAGTCGAGGCCGCTGAAGATGAGGAAGAGGCTCATCACCATGGTGAGGATGGCGTAGTAGTTATAAGGATGGTGCGCAGGAACATGGTAAAGCCGTTGATGCCCGAGCCTTCCGGGACGGAGGACGTGACGGCGGCGGCCCAGCTGGACACCGGCGCGATGATGCAGACGGGTGCTGCGGTGGCGTCGATGAGGTAGGCCAGCTTTGCGCGGGAGACCTTCTGCCGGTCAGTGACCGGGCGCATGACAGAGCCGACGGTCAGGCAGTTGAAGTAGTCGTCCACAAAGATGAGGATGCCCAGCAGCAGGGTGGCGAACTGCGCGCCCGCCCGGGTGTGGATGTGGGTGGAGGCCCAGCGGCCAAAGGCGGCGCTGCCGCCGGCCTTGTTCATCAGGGCCACCAGAATGCCCAGCATCACCAGAAAGACGAGGATGCCGACGTTGCTGGAATCGGACAGCTTGGACACCATGCCGCCGTCTTCGTTGAAGAAGAGGGTGGTCAGCGCCAGCTCAAGATTGCCGTTGGCGTAGAGCAGTGCGCCGGTGGCGATGCCCACCAGCAGCGAGGTGTAGACCTCTTTGGTGTTCAGGGCCAGCACGATGGCTATCACAGGGGGCAGCAGGGACAGCGCCGAGCTGTACACGGCGCAGGTGTAGGTGGAAGGGTCGTCGATTTTGCCGGGCGTTGCGGCGGTACACCACAGCAGCAGGGCAAACACCAGCAACGCACCCACCCACGAGAGATTGGTTTTTTTCATGATAAACTCCTCGGTTGATTTTTTTGCAGCCTGCCGGGCAGACTAACCCTTTAGAAGCCGTTTTCATAAGCATTGCACACCGCCCGAACGGCCTTTTGCCCGCATACTGCGTTGCTTTCCCTTGCAATCCGCTCAGGATTGCTGCGGAAAATCGCCTTGTCTGCGAGCAAAAATTCTCGTCGTTCGATGCACTCTGCTTACAAAAACAGCTTCTAACGTGATGGGACACGGAAGGGGGTGTTGGCTGCGCCGGACTATAAAGCGATGTATTTAGAGCTGTTCCGTGCCAGCGAACAGGCGGCACGGCTTTTGCAGGAAGCTCAGGCCCGGGCCGAGCAGCAGCTGCTGGCTGCGACCCGCCGCCCATCGAGCTTGCCGAGAAAAAAGAGTCTTAGCCCTTCTTGCTCTCGGCCTTGGCGGCAAACTTTGCGTCGTTGACCACAAAGCGCTCGTGGACGCCGCCGCCCACAGGGCCTTTCTCGTCGTACAGGGAGACTTTGAACACCAGCTTGCGGCCTTCCACAGCGGTCAGCTCGCTCTCGCAGGTGACGGTCATGCCCACGGGGGTGGGTGCGGTGTGCTCCAGCTCCAGCTTGGTGCCCACAGAGCCGCAGCCCTCATCCAAAGCGTCGGCGACGCTCATCCAGCAGGTCTTTTCGGCCAGCGCCACCAGTGCGGGAGTGGCGAAGACATTCAGCGTGCCGCTGCCCATGGTCTTGGCGGTGTTCTCGGGGGTCACGGCGACGCTCTGCTTGCCGCGGATTCCAGTTTCTAACATATAAAAATTCCCTCTTTCTTAATTTGTCGTGATGCCGCGGTTTGCGGCAGATAATTTCACATTTGTAAGGATACCACAAAACTCACACTATTGCACCTGTTTTCGGGATTTTCCTTCAAAACTCTTTCCGTCTGAGGCCAAACGCGGTATCATAAGCTGGACAAGGAGGGAAAGAAGATGAACGATTTCTGGAAATCCTACGACATCACCCACGCCGAATACGGGGCCGATTACCGATGCTACCCGCTGTATGGCACTGTCCACCTCATGGAGCTGGCCATTTCGCTTGCCTTTATCGTGGGGGTGGCCCTGTGGTATCGCCGCAGTTCTGCCCGCACCCGGCGGCGCATTTTAGTCGGAGTCACCGCTTTGCTCCTGCTGGACGAAGCTGCCCTTCTGCTGGGGATGGCCCTGACCAGCCAGTGGAATTGGAGCTATCTGCCCCTGCACCTGTGCAATATCAATGTCTTCGTCTGTCTGTACAACACGATCACGGACAGAAACTGGTGCAAAGAGGAGCTGTATGCCTCTGTATCCCGGGCGCAATGCTGGCACTGCTCTGCCCCAGCTGGCTGGATGTCCCCTCTTGGTGGACGCTCATCAATCTGCACTCCGTCAGTATCCATGCCCTGCTGGTACTCTATCCAGTCCTGCTGGTGGCGGGCGGCTACCGTCCCAGTCCCCGGCGGGTGCCGCAGGTGCTGGCGTTCCTGTTCGGTTCTGCTCTGCCCATCTACTTTCTGAATAAGTCCCTTAACACCAACTTCTATTTCCTCAATAATCCCTACGGGAACATCATCACCAGCACCTTCACGGCCCTGCTGGGCGAAAAATATTATATCCTGGGCTTCCTGCCTGCCACCGCGCTGGCGCTGTTCCTCATGTATCTGCCGTGGGCGGCGGACTATAAAAAGAAGAAGCGGGCATGAATGCAGTGCTTTAGAAAAAGGCAGTTCGGTGAGGACTGCCTTTTTCTTTTGCCCTAAATTGCACCCTTTCTGCAAAATAAAACTGCAAATTTCTTGCGTTTTGCGGTCTGCTTTATCAATTTTAAGAGAATGCTGTTTTTTTGCGCAAATCCCCTTGACAGGAGTCATACAGCGTGTTATCATGAACACATGAACAGATGTTCATATATTGAAGCGAAAGGATGACAACGATGGCTGAGAATGCTCTTGCCCCAGAACAGAAGCTGCCCAAGGCCCCGCCGGTGCTGCCGGACGATGAGGTGCTCTACGAGCTGGCCGATTTGTTCCGGGTGTTCGGCGATTCCACCCGCATCAAGATACTCTACGCCCTCCACGACGATGAGCTGTGTGTGCAGGACATTGCAAATGCCGTCCAGCTCAGCCAGTCGGCGGTGAGCCATCAGCTGCGGGTGCTCAAGGACTCAAAGCTCGTCCGCTTCCGCCGCGACGGCAAGACCGTTTACTATGCACTGGACGATGACCATGTGCGCAGCATCCTCTCCATGGGCATGGACCACATCGAAGAGTGATGCCCCCAAAACGCTGCAAGCTCTGCCGCACCCGGCGGCGGAGCGGGGATATAGAAAGAAAGGCTGGTACTTATTATGAAAAAGAGCTACAAGATCGAAGTTGACTGCGCAAACTGCGCCCAGAAGATGGAGGATGCCGCCAACACGGTCGCCGGTGTCGCAAAGGCTACCGTCAGCTTCATGACCCAGAAGATGAACATCGAGTTCGATGAGGCGCGGACGTCAAGGCTACTATGCAGAATGTCCTCTCCGCCTGCAAGAAGGTCGAGGACGACTGCGAGATCTTCGGCATCTGAGTTTCGACTGATACTGCCGGGATGCGCGTGGAAAATGTGGAAAAATAAATCAGTTTTCAACAATTTCCACGGCGTTTTCAACATTCTGGACGCAAAAATAGAAAAATGAACGCGCATTTGCGGCTTTTTGCGGGAAAAACTCGTGGAAAAGCCGGGGGAAAGCGTGGAAAACAAGCCCCTTGTGGGGAAAACCTGTTGAATCTGAGAAAACTGCCCCAAAAGGAGGCTGGTACCTGTGACGAAAAAACAAAAGAAAATGCTGTACCGCATCATCGCCGCTCTGGCTCTGGTGCTGGTGCTCAAGCTGCTGCCGCCTCTGCCCGTGTCGGTGGAGCTGCTGCTCTACTGCATCCCCTACCTCGTGGTGGGCTGGGATGTGCTCCGCAAGGCCCTTCTGGGCATCAAGAACCGTCAGCCCTTTGATGAATGCTTCCTGATGGCCGTCGCACCGTGGGTGCCTTTGCGCTGGGCGATTACGTCGAGGGCTGTGCCGTTATTATCTTCTACCAGATCGGCGAGCTGTTCCAGGGCGTTGCCGTCGGCAAGAGCCGCCGCAGCATCTCGGCCCTGATGGACATCCGGCCCGACTACGCCAACATCGAGGGCGAGGACGGCAAGCTGGAGCAGGTGGACCCCGATGAGGTCGAGATCGGCACCATCATCGTGGTCCAGCCCGGTGAGCGTGTGCCTATCGACGGCGTCATCGTCGAGGGCGCTTCCACCCTCAACACCGCCGCCCTCACCGGCGAGAGCCTGCCCCGGGATGTCCGGTCCGGCGATGAGGTCATCAGCGGCTGTGTCAACATGAGCGGCCTGCTCAAGGTCAGGACCACCAAGGAGTTTGGCGAATCCACCGTCTCTAAAATTCTCGACCTCGTGGAAAATTCCAGCATGAAGAAGGCCCGCGCCGAGAACTTTATCACCCGCTTTGCCCGGGTGTATACCCCGGCGGTCTGCTACGGCGCGCTGGCGCTGGCCTTCATTCCCCCCATCGTTCTGCTGCTGATGGGCCAGCCCGCCCGCTTCGGCGACTGGGTCTACCGCGCCCTTACCTTCCTCGTCATCAGCTGCCCCTGCGCACTGGTCATCTCTATCCCGCTGAGCTTCTTCGGCGGCATCGGCGGCGCTTCCGCCTGCGGCATCCTCGTCAAGGGCTCGACCTATCTGGAAGAGCTGGCCGATACCCGCGTCGTCGTCTTTGATAAGACCGGCACCCTGACCAGGGTACCTTCAAAGGTCGTCAAGGTCTGCCCCGTGGAGGGCGGTACCGAAGACGGCCTCGTGGAAGCCGCTGCGCTGGCCGAGAGCTGGTCGAAGCACCCCATCTCCCTGAGCATCAAGGCTGCTTACGGCAAGGACATCGACTCTGCCCGCGTCACCGACGTGGAGGAGCTGGGCGGACACGGCGTCACCGCCAAGGTGGACGGCAAGCTGGTCGCTGCCGGTAATGCTCGCCTGATGGCAAAGCTGGGCCTCACCGTCCCCGATGTCCCCCAGACCGGCACCATCGTCCATGTGGCCATCGACGGCAAGTATGCGGGCTATCTGCTCATCTCCGACGTGGTGAAGCCCCACAGCGCACAGGCCATCAAGGGCCTCAAGCAGGCTGGCGTCCGCAAGACCGTCATGCTCACCGGCGACGCAGAGCCGGTGGCAAAGGCTGTCTCGGCAGAGCTGGGCATCGACGAGTACCACGCCGGTCTGCTGCCCGGCGATAAGGTGGACCAGATCGAGAAGCTCCTGGCCGCCAAGAAACCCAAAGAGATGCTGGCCTTCGTGGGCGATGGCATCAACGACGCCCCTGTCCTTTCCCGTGTGGATGTGGCATCGCCATGGGTGCTCTGGCTCTGACGCCGCCATTGAGGCCGCCGACGTCGTCCCTATGGATGACGACCCGGCCAAGATCGCCCTCGCCATGCGCATTGCCCGCCGCACCAAGAGCATCGTCTACCAGAACATCGTCTTTGCTCTGGCCATCAAGGCGGCCTGCCTGCTGCTGGGTGCTCTGGGTATCGCCAATATGTGGGCGGCCATCTTTGCCGACGTCGCGTCATGGTCCTCGCTGTCCTGAATGCGACCCGCGCCCTCTACACGAAAACCTCATCCAAAAATAAAAGATATAAGGCAAAGAGGGTTCTGTGCGGCCGCACAGAACCCTCTTTGTCTTATAAATAGTTCTTGCAAATACAGATAAACCTGTTATACTACTGTATTGGAGGGTTGAAATAAATGCAGGAACAAAACGAAATAAATTTGAACCGTGCGCCGGCGTGGCGTGCGTTCCGGGCCGCAGCGCCTCAGACGCTGCCGGTGTTTGCCGGATATTGGGTGCTGGGCCTCGGCTACGGCATCTATGTGCAGTCGCTGGGCCTGCCAGTCTGGCTGCCACCCTGATGGGTACGGTAGTGTACGGCGGCTCGCTGGAATTCGTGCTGGCGTCGCTGCTTCTGGGCAGCTTTGCGCCGGTGTCGGCCTTTCTGATGGCGCTGATGATCCAGGCGCGGCATCTTTTTTACGGCCTGACCATGCTGCAGCGCTACCGCGGCTACGGCCTGCGCAGCGCCTACATGATCTTCGCCATGAGCGACGAGACCTTTTCCATCACCTGTTCGGCAGAGCCGCCCGAGGGCGTGGATAAGGCTGGTTCATGTTCTTCATCACCCTGCTGGACCAGATCTACTGGGTCGCCAGCGCGGCCATGGGTGCGGCCCTCGGCTCTGTCCTGCCCTTCAGCACCGAGGGCGTCGATTTCGTCATGACGGCCATGTTCGTGGTCATCTTCCTCAACCAGTGGGAAAAGGAAAAACAGCACGCCAGCGCCATCATCGGCATTGCCGCCCCGCTGGTCTGCCTGCGCATCTTCGGCTCGGGCAGCTTCCTCATCCCCTCGATGGTCTGCATCCTTGTGGCACTGCTGCTGCTCCGCCGCCCCATCGAGCCAAAGAAAGCGAGGCGGCAAAATGAGCAATATCCAGTTCATCCTGACCATCGCTGTCTGCGCGGCGGCGACCATGCTCACCCGCTTTCTGCCTTTTCTGGTGTTCGGCTCCCGGGGCGGCAAGGTGCCTGAGGTGGTGGAGTATCTGGGCCATGTGCTGCCTGCCGCCATCTTCGGAATGCTCATCGTCTACTGCCTCAAGGGCGTCAGCCTCACCTCGGGCAGCCACGGCATCCCGGAGGCCATCGCCATCGGTGTGACCGTCGCCCTCCATAAGTGGAAGCATCAGACGCTGGTTTCCATCGCCGGCGGCACGCTGTGCTATGTGCTGCTGGTGCAAATGGTGTTTTGAGAAATGTAAAACGTCCTGTATTGATTTTGCAGCAATACAGGACGTTTTTAATTTGCTATTTTTTCTGGAAGTGTATCGGAAGTGCCAAATAGAGACAACTGTTCATTTTCAAGCCGGAGCTGATTTTGAGTGCCGGTAATGACATAGTTTGTAAGAAGTGCCTCTACGACAGGATTGCGGTTCTTTTCCTTTGCACCTACGTGATAAAAATGTTCCCGTGTGATGATTTGGCAGTCATTCCACACCTGCTCGATATATTCGTTTGAACGGTAATCATTATGATGCCATGTTGACAGCATAAAATTGGACTGTGATTTAACGAGTGCGCAGTGCAGAGCAACTTCAAGTTCTTCATCCCAACTGTCATAGTAATCGACATGACGGCCGATATACGGAGGGTCGCAGTATATGAAATCGGAATGGGTCGCTGAACTTATCGTATCCTCAAAGGATTGACACAAAAACTCCCATTCATGGGTTTTCAGAAGCTCTTCGATGTGGGCGACCTGGTTTACGATTTTTGTGATATAAGCCTTTGCAAACCGCTGAGGTTTGTGTCCATATGGAACATTGAAGTTGTAGTCCTTATTGAAGCGCATCATCCCGTTAAAGCAGGCACGGTTCAGAAAGAGAAAGTCCAGAGGTTCGTGATGCTGGTTGAATCGGTCACGAACCTCATAGTAATAATCGGCATCGCCATTCTCGAGTTTCTTCCCTTCCGCTTCGAGAAATGCACGGACTTTTCCACTGGTGATAGAGCCATCTTTTATTCTGTTATAAAAGTTGATGATGTGAGGGTTGACGTCTGCAAATACGGCACGTTCCGGCTCAACATTAAAGCCAACAACACCAGACCCCATAAATGGCTCATACCATATAGTTTCTTTGTCCAGAATCACATTTTCTCGAATCAGGGGGACAAGCTTTGTTTTAATGCCTTGAATTTTAAGAGGAGGAACGAATATTTTTTCGCTCATTTTGTGCTCCTTTTAGAGGCTCTGCAATTATTCAACTCGGAAGGCAGTCCTCTGTATTGCAGATATTCCGAAAAAGAGGAAAGCTTTTTTCGCTTGTTTGCAGAAAGAATTTCTATTTTGCCAAAGTTTGCCCAATAATCATCAAACAATTCTTCACCAGCTTTGGCAAACACACCATTACCATTTAAAATATCTTGAATATTATGGATACTGCCGATATTTGCCGTGTTTCCACTGCCACCCTTGTCACTTGCTATTTTCCACTTTTCTTCTGCGAAAAAGAGAAAATCGTGGATAACAGAAGGAATCTCATTCAGCTCATCAATGGAATATGTATGCGTCTCATTCTTTTTGTCCAGCACTGCACGGGTGTAAATGATTCCGAAACAGAAGTGCCCACTGTAATCATCATAGGGATATTGAATGTTTTTGGTACTTGTGCGATTGATAAAATATTCGCCGTGAGAACCTAGCGTAAATCCATTGCAGAAATCAGGATGATTCTCTTCTCGGTAAGTTGTTTTCAAATCGACAGCAAATTTGATGGAAGGGTCGATTTTAGAGATAAAAGTCAAATCCGGGTAGTAATTTTGATAAGTTGCAAGTTCGATGTCATATCCAGTCTGTTCGGCAAAGGCTAGAAACTGAGGGAATAAGTGCAACTCTAATATTTTGGAGACGATTTTAGTGTCGGAAGAAATCGTATAAATGTTTTTGAAAATATCGATAAAGCCCTTGATGGTCCATTCATCGTTTACTGCAATCTTATCGGACAGAGTATTTGCAAAGTCTTTTAGTTGTGCTAAAAATAAGGCTTTTTCACGTTCGTTTTTCATTACACGCTCCTCAATGGTAGAACGTATCAAAATTGACCTGCCGGTAGAACCGCTGCTGCAGCTGGTCAAAGCTGTCGCAGTCCTGCGCCAGCAGCCACATGATCTTCGTCACGACGGCCTCAATGGTCATGTCGTGGGCCTCGAGGAAGCGGAAGCGGTTCTTGACCCGCTTGCCCACCTCATAGATGCCCACGTCGCTGCCCTCGTAAGTGACCTGGGTGGTGAGGATGAGCACTTTGTGGGTCTTGTCGTAGTCGCCGAGGCCCTCGGCGAAGGCGTCCATCAGCCGCTGGGGGATGCCGCCTACGCCAAAGCTCTCCACGATAACGCAGTCGTAGAGGCGGAAAATTTCGGGAATCAAATCGGGGCTGAGGCCGGGCGTCAGCTTGAGCAGGAAGACGCGGGGGCTGAGCGAGCGTCCAAACTCCACAGCCGGTGGGCCAGGGCGAAGGCACATACCGCACCAGACGGTCGCCCTGTACCAGTGCCAGCGCCGGGAAATTCACCGAGGCAAAGGCGTCGTAGCTGATGGTCTTGTTCTTCTTGGCGCGGGTGCCTGCGATGACATGGCCGCCAAACACCACCATGACGCCCCGGCTGCCGGGGTCGAGGGCGCAGATGACGCTGTCGCGAAGGTTTTTCTTGCGTCGGTGATCTCGTTGGAGATGGGCTGCTGTGCGCCGGTGAGGATGACGGGTTTGTCGGCGTTCTGGATGAGGTAGGACAGAGCCGCCGCCGAGTAGGCCAGCGTGTCGGTGCCGTGGCAGATGATGAAGCCGTCGTAGAGGGCATAGTTCTCCTGTACGGCCTTCGCCATCATCAGCCAGTGCTCCGGGCCGAGGTCGGTGCTGTCGATGCTGCACAGGGCCAGCGTGTCGGGGCAGCAGAGCTCGTTCAGTTCAGGCAGATGAGCCAGAAGCTCTTCGCTGGTGAGCACGGGCTTGAGGCCCTGCTGGGTGCGGACGCTGGCGATGGTGCCGCCGGTGGTGATAAAAAGCAGACGCTGCTTTGTGGACATAGAAAAAGCCTCCATCAGGAAGATTGAATCGCATTCATAGAAAGTATAACACACTCGCCCGCCCTTGCAAAGTGGCGCTCGGGCGGAAAATGGAGGCTTTTGGGACTTGGTCACAGAAATTAGGGGGATTTGGTGTATAATAGAGGTATAGAGCGCTGTTACGCGGGGTTAAGTTCTCTTTTGCGCACCAAAAGAGAACCAGAAAAGTGCCCGCTACTTTCGAGGCGCGGGAGGCACGAACTAGGGGCTGCTCGCCCCTAGTAACCCCAAAGAAGTTGTCGAGGTGCAAAAATGCTAGCCGCTTCGCTAAACGCATTTTTTGCACCTCTCCGATTTGCTGCTCCGCAGCAAACTTCATGCTTTTGCTGGACGTAAAGTTCTGCTAAGACGTGACACCCTCGGCGAAGCGTAAAACGGAGAAA
>ENA-OQCN01001311-OQCN01001311.1-human-gut-metagenome-genome-assembly--contig:-NODE-1311-length-12543-cov-2.522874_pt1 | contig 12543 bp, 14 predicted proteins | sample MGYA00242497_ERZ504576 | MGnify/ENA primary metagenome ERZ504576 (study PRJEB26092, sample SAMD00036296) | human gut metagenome | host: Homo sapiens | study: EMG produced TPA metagenomics assembly of...
ATCGAATGCTTCCTTTTGGCTTTCTGTAACAAGATATTTTTTGCTTGTCCACCTTCTGGCACATAACGAATATAATTTTTATCGGCTGACTGGGTAATTGTATCGGTAAGCGCAGCTTCGTCTAAGTCAAAACACTGCGCAATCGCCTTAACAGTTGTTTCAAGCGTTCCCTTTCGCCCATCAATTGCCTCTGTTTCCATGATTACTTTTGGATCAATAATCAAAATATAAACACGGTTGCTGACTGCAATCGGCGTCATATTTGTGTCATAAATTTCGCCAGACTTTGCAACTAAAGTTGAGCTGCTGTAATTCATCTGGCTGAGTGCCTTTCGCTCATACACTTCATTTGTAAGTGCCGCGCGTATACCAATGTAAACGACAAGAGCAGCCATACAAAATGCAACTAAACCTGCTACAAGTCTCATTCTGCTGTTTATACGGTTTGCAAGCTTGCCCGTATCCTTCTTTGCATTAGTTCTGTAAATCTTTTTTGCAGGTTTTTTTTTCTTTACATTACGTTTTTTATCGGCTGACTGCGTTGTCTTTGTCTTATTTTTTATTTGATTCTCATCACTGCGGAATGTCTTCATATTGTGCAACGTACCCACTCTCTGTTTTATGATAGGTGATTACCTGATGCTTTTCAGGGTAACTCATGCCAAGCCTCTGTGTCGCGATCTGGTAAATCTGTTTTGCATCGACAGAAGCATTTAAAAGTGCCTCACGGTTATCATTATCCGTCTGCAGCTCTTGATAAGTCTCCTTGAGCGATGCCACCTTTTTATTACTTGCATTTAATTGTGCATTCCTCCCCACATAACCTATTGCTGACCAAAGCAGCAATACTGCCGTCAAAAAAGCGACTATGGCAGTCAGTCCATCATATGCTCTTGCATTATAACGCCTGCTCAGTGTGCCATTTATAATTCGCTGTTTATGCAGTTCTATCTGCTGACGCTCCAGTTCCTGGAGTCTTTTAATACGTGCCTGGCGCTGTCTTTCAAGCTCTGGCACTTTTTTTGGCGCATAGGTTCCGCCTGCGGCTTCCTGCTCGCGGTATCCATTTTTCGGTTCCCATTCCTGCATGACTCCAGTCCTTTCTACCTTTTTTATGCCTTTTTCGAAACGCGAAGCTTCGCGCTCTTTGAACGGCTATTTTCCTCCATCTCCTGTTCTGAAGGAAGAATTGGTTTTCTTGTAATCACCTTTCCCTTTGAAATGCGTCCGCACACACAGACAGGAAAGCCCGGCGGACAGATACACGGATTTTCATTCGTGCGAAATCTCGTTTTTACAATTCGATCTTCTAGCGAGTGGAATGTAATAATACAAAGACGTCCACCCGGTGCTAAACGGTCAATCATACCGTCAATTGATTGTGTCAGCACATCAAGCTCATGATTTAATTCAATTCGAAGCGCCTGAAATGTCTGCTTTGCCGGATGACCTGTGCCGGCACGCATTTTAGCCGGAATTGCTGCCTTAATTATCTCACACAGCTCACCAGTAGTCTCAATTGGCTTTTTTGCGCGTGCGCGAACAATGTGCTTTGCAATATTTTTTGCGAAGCGGTCTTCTCCGTAATCGCGTATCATGCGATACAGCTCCATCTCGCTGTACTCATTGACAATATCAGCCGCTGTCTTTGGATTTCTCTGATCCATACGCATATCAAGCGGCACGTCCTCGCGGTATGTAAAGCCACGTGAAGCCTCATCAAGCTGATAAGAAGAAACTCCAAGATCAAGGAGTATTCCGTTTACCTTATCAATTCCAAGCTCATCTAAAACATTGTCAAAATTTACATAGTTGCTTCTTACGATGCTTACCTTGTCCTTATATGGTTCAAGACGCTTTGTCGCTGCCTGTATAGCATCCGCATCCTGATCTATTCCGACAAGTCTTCCTTTCTCTCCCAGATGCGTACAGATCTGATAGGAATGGCCGGCACCTCCGAGCGTTCCATCTACATAACATCCATCCTCGCGGATGTTTAGGTTTTCTATCACCTCATCCAGCAATATTGATTTATGAACAAATTCCATGTTACTCCTTTTTTCTTTCGCTGTGTATTAAAATTAACCACTCACTTTTTTGTGCATGGTCACTAACTGTATTTGTTAAAAAAGCACGGCAAAAAACACGGCTCCTGTCTTTCGTCATAAGAACCATTTTTTCTTCCCGTCATTTCTGCTATATTATTTATCAAAACGGCAAAATGCTATCTCTGATTATGAAATCTATTTTATATTAGTTTATTAAAAATGACAATACTTTTTTCAGAATTTCTTCCGACAGAAACGGTTTGTATTTCTTTTTTTTATATGCTAGAATTAAAAATGTTACTGGTCACATGTACTACATGACCAGACAGGAAGGATTTTTACTATGAAATTAGGAATCGTAGGCTTGCCGAATGTCGGCAAGAGTACTTTATTTAACTCTTTGACAAAGGCAGGTGCGGAATCTGCAAACTATCCGTTCTGTACCATTGACCCAAATGTTGGTATTGTTCCAGTTCCGGATGAGCGTATTAAAAATTTAGGTGAGCTGTATCACTCCGCAAAGGTTACACCGGCAGTTGTTGAGTTTGTTGATATCGCCGGTCTTGTAAAGGGCGCATCTAAGGGTGAGGGTCTTGGAAACCAGTTCCTTGCAAATATCCGTGAGGTTGACGCAATTGTACATGTTGTACGTTGCTTTGAAAACTCTAATATCATCCATGTAAATGGTCATATTGATCCAGTTGATGATATTGAAACTATCGAGCTTGAGCTGATTTTTGCTGATCAGGAAGTTCTTGAGCGCCGTATTGCAAAGACAACAAGAAGTGCTATGAATGATAAGAGTCTTGCAAAGGAGCTTGTTACCTTAAAGAAGCTGATGGATGCTTTAACAGAGGGCCGTCAGGCTAAGACTGTTGAGCCGGATGATGAGGATGAGGCTGCTTTTATCGCAAGCTTAAATCTTTTAACAAGCAAGCCTGTTATCTATGCTGCAAATGTATCTGAAAGTGATTTGGCTGATGATGGTGCTTCCAATCCTCACGTTGCAGCTGTACGCGAGTTTGCTGCTAAGGAAGGCAGTGAGGTATTTGTTATCTGTGCTGAGATCGAAGCTGAAATTTCTGAGCTTGACGATGACGAAAAGAAGATGTTCTTAGAGGATCTTGGTCTTGAAAAATCTGGTCTTGACAAGCTGATTTCTGCAAGCTATTCTCTGCTTGGTCTGATCAGCTATCTGACATCTGGTGCTGATGAGACAAGAGCCTGGACCATCACAAAGGGAACTAAGGCACCACAGGCTGCCGGAAAGATTCACTCTGATTTTGAGAGAGGCTTCATCCGCGCAGAGGTTGTAAGCTATCAGGATCTTATGGACTGCCAGTCCTACGTAACCGCAAGAGAAAAAGGTCTTGTTCGTCTTGAAGGAAAGGACTATGTGGTTCAGGATGGCGATGTCATTTTGTTCCGTTTCAACGTGTAAATATGATGCCAAGGGTCCAAACTCAAAAGCTGATCGTGCTTGCACGATGAAGATTTTGAGCTTGAGACCCGCAAAAACATGAGGATGCAGCGATTTTGGAAGAAAATCAGCGAATCCGAATGTTTTTAGAATTGCTAGAGTTACAAAGTAACGGAGCAATTCGTAGGCATTAATTTTTTTAAAAGAGGTTTTTCATGGCTTTTTCTGATACCCAGACGCAGGCCATCGCGCATAAAGATGGCCCCGCTCTTGTTCTTGCAGGACCTGGCTCCGGCAAGACAACTGTGATCACAAACAGGATTGTGACGCTCCTTGAGCGCTATCATATTCCGGGATCCCGTATTCTTGTTATCACCTTTACAAGAGCTGCGGCACAAGAAATGCAGAGCCGTTTTTTTACCCTTTACCAGAAGAGAAACGCCCGTTTGGATGCAGCACGCTCCACGGGCGTTACTTTTGGCACTTTTCACTCTGTTTTCTACCGCATTTTAAAGCATGCTTACCAATATGATGCCTCCAACATTTTGACGCAAAAGGAACAGTATAAAATGATTGAGAGTATCATCGATGAACTTGATATGGACGCACCTGATTTTAATGAGCTTGCCTCTAACCTGCTCGGAGAGATCTCTGCTGTCAAAAGCAACTGTCTGTCACTTGACTATTACTATGCAAAAAGCTGCCCTGAAAATGTGTTTCGCCGTGTTTACCGCCTTTATGAAAAAAAGCTTCGTCAGGCTAACAAAGTCGATTTTGATGATATACTGACAATGACCTATGACCTTTTATCTAAACGGCGTGATATTTTAGATGCCTGGCGCCAGCGCTTTTCGTACATTCTAATTGATGAGTTTCAGGATATAAATCTTGTGCAGTACAAAACAATTCAATTGCTTGCCGCACCGAAAAATAATCTTTTTATCGTTGGCGATGATGATCAGTCGATTTATGCTTTCGCGGTGCAAGGCCTGAGATCATGCTTGGTTTTGAGAAGGATTATCCAAATGCCATCCGCATCCTGCTTGATATAAATTATCGCTCAGATGCCTACATTGTGGCAGCTGCCAATAATTTAATCGTGCATAACACGGCTCGTTTTCCAAAGAAAATCCGTGCTTCTCATCAGGCAGCCTTCCCTGTCTTGTTAAAGCCATGCCGTGATCCTGCTGAACAAAACAGATATCTGACAGCACAGCTTCGCGATTATCATGCACAAGGCTATGCTTATGAGCAAATGGCAATTTTATTTCGTACTAATCTTGGAATCCGCTTTGTTATGGATGCGCTTATGAAAGGCGGAATACCATTTCACATGAAGGATGCCATACCGAATCTTTTTGCTCATTGGATTTCACTTGATATAATTTCTTATCTTCGCCTTGTCTCTGGTACTGGAAACACAAGGGCGAACTGGCTTCGCATTATGAATCGCCCTAACCGATATATTAAGCGTGAGGCTCTTGCGCCTTTTACATCTGATATCAGCGTAGCACAATTAAAAGCATATTATCAGGATAAGGACTGGATGCTTGAGCGCCTTGACCGTCTTGAATATGATCTTTCGATCATGAAACGCATGTCGCCCTATGCTGCAATCCACTATCTGTCCAATGCAATGAAGTATCAGGATTATCTAAAAGACTATGCTAAGGAGCATCACATTAATGAACAGGAACTTCTTGATGTGCTAAATGCCGTTCACGAAAGCAGCCAGTCATGCCGCACCTTTGCCGAGTGGTTTACTTATATTGATACATATACAGAGGAACTGCAAAAGCAGGCAAAAAGCCCTGCTTCAAATGATGCAAATAATGAAAGCGGTGTCTGTCTTTGCACACTTCACTGTGCAAAGGGATTAGAGTATCCGATTGTTTTCATTCCTGATATAAATGAAGACAATATTCCTCACGCTCGTGCTGCTGTTGATGCCGATCTTGAGGAGGAGCGCCGACTTTTTTATGTTGGCATTACACGAGCAAAGGAACATCTTCATTTGTACTGTGTCGGTGAAGCCTCTGGAAAGGAAAAGTTTCCAAGCAGATTTTTAGAAGAACTAAATGAAATGTAAAAACCTTAAGCAGATTAGTCAATTGCTATATCTGCCTAAGGTTTTTATTTTGTCAGTATTAAATGCAATTAAAACTTCTTTGCATCCTCTTCTTCTGCTGCAAGTTCTTCCTCGCTGACTAACTCGTCATATTCCTCGTCGTCAAGCATTTCATCAAATGCGTCAGAAGCAATCTCATACTCCTCATCGGACTCAATATTTGTCAGGTTTGGATTGCCCTGCTCATCCTCTTCATAACGATACAGATAAACAGTACCTTCCTCTGCTTCAATTCCCTCAGTTGGAAGAAGTGCAATATACTCTCTGTCTCCGCCCTTGAAAATATTTAGTACGATACACTCTAACTCAGAATCATCATCAAGTGTCAGGGTTACTGTATCGCGTCCTTCAAACTCGTCATCACGCTTTGCCATTCTCGCTCTCCTTTCTGTCGTTTTTGTTCAATATATTCGTAACTATTCAGAAAGCTTCTCAATTGCAGCCTTGATACGTGCGATAGATTCTTCTTTTCCAAGAATTTCCATCAGCTCAGTTGCACCACCCGGTGTGGACTGCTTTCCAGAAACAGCAGTACGGATCGGCCACATTACAAAGCCAGTCTTGTATCCCTTCTCTTTTGCAAATGCGCTAAGAGAAGCAAACAGTGCATCGTTAGAGAAATCTTCCTGCGCCTCAAGTACTGGAAGAACTTCATTTAACAGCTGTAAGGAAGACTCTTTTGTTGTCTTCATCTTCTTATGAACATACATCTCGCTGTCGTACTCTGGTACTTCCTGGAAGAAATCGACAAGTGCTTCGATATCCGTGAATACCTCAATACGTGTCTTTACCATCTTTGCGATCTTCTCATAATCACAGTCTCTTGTAACTACCTTTTTGATATGTGGAAGTGCCATATCCATATAACGTCATCGTCCATCTCTTTGATGTACTCGCCATTTAACCACTTTAACTTTCCGTAGTCAAAGACTGCCGGAGATTTGCTCATCTTTGTATAGTCAAACTTCTCGATCATCTCCTGCATCGTCATCTTTTCCTGATTGTCAGCCGGGCTCCAGCCAAGCAGTGCAACAAAGTTAACGATACATTCCGGAAGGAAGCCTTGCTCTAACAGATCCTCAAATGAAGAATGACCGCAGCGCTTTGAAAGCTTCTTATGCTCCTCATCTGTAATAAGAGGACAATGTACATATACCGGAATCTTCCAGCCAAATGCCTCATACAGACGGTTATACTTTGGAGAAGATGACAGATATTCATTTCCTCTTACAACATGAGTGATACCCATTAAGTGATCATCTACTACATTAGCAAAATTGTAAGTCGGGAAACCATCAGACTTAATTAGGATCATGTCATCAAGTTCCTCGTTATTTACAGTAATATCACCGTAAATCTCATCGTGGAAGGTTGTTGTTCCAGTACGCGGATTGTTCTGGCGGATAACAAATGGCTTTCCTGCTGCAAGGTTTGCCTCAACCTCTTCCTTTGAAAGTCCAAGGCAATGCTTGTCATAGATGCTGATTTCCTTATCACCAATCATGGTGTGTAAGGACTCAAGACGCTCCTTATCGCAGAAGCAATAATAAGCCTCTCCCTTTTCTACCAACTGCTTTGCATACTTCATGTAGATGCCTGCTTCTGACGCTCACTCTGTACATATGGGCCTACACCGCCGTCCTTGTCCGGGCCCTCATCATGGGTAATGCCTGCCTTCTCCAGTGTGCGGTAAATGATGTCAACAGCACCCTCAACCTGACGTTCCTGATCGGTATCCTCAATACGTAAGAGGAAATCTCCTCCCTCATGTCTTGTAATCAAATACGCATACAGTGCTGTTCTCAGGTTTCCGACATGCATACGTCCTGTCGGGCTGGGAGCAAATCTGGTTCTAACTTTACTCATAATGTAACCTGTCCTTTCTATTCTTCTGTCAGGAATGCAAAATGCCTTCCTGACTTTGTTTTTCATTCTTCTTGCATCTGATAGGGTAGCATATTCAACATAAAAATGCAAGTACTAATGTTTGCAAGGGAGTAGTTTTGCAGTTCACGGGGTGTATTACAAAAGCCCTTCACCTTCGGGCTATGTTGTAAATATTGGCTTATCCGTGAACTGCAGGCTACTTTACAATACAGAGATATTCTCTCCCTGCAGTCCATTGAATGCACCTTCAATTGCTGCATCGGCATGTGCGATCAGCCACTTATTCTCTGCTGTAAGCAGGCGATCCTCTCCTGTTGCCTCTGGATTCTTTGTAATATCGGCATTTGTTCCCTTTGGAAGAATGATGACATCCTTAAAGCCCTTGCCATCTACGCCGCACGGTGCATAGTGAAGTGTTGTCTCGTACATCTCAAATGCAGTTCCTGCCGGTACGAAGAAAGCTTCTACCTTTGCTGTGTCATAAGTAAAATCATCTGCTACGTCAACAAGAGATCCAACGAGCACGATCAAATCTGTAACTGCCACATTGACTTCGCCGCAGCGATGATACTCGAGTGCATTTAATAAGGAATTATGGCCATTGCAGTATCCTACCTGAATTGGAAGCTTTCCATAATAAATTTCCTGAAACTTCTCTGCGCCCTTGGTTGCCTCAAGTGCTGCCTCTGATGCCACATAAACCACATCGTCTGGGCATGGGGTTGCTTCCATCGCTGCGATTAAATCGCTAAATCAATATCCTTTACTACTTTTCCGAAACGCTTATAGGATGCATCATTGATATTCTGAATTTTAATCATAACTTTTTCTCCTTTTAAAATAAGCGGGCCCTGTGCTCGAGCCCGCTATATTCTTCTTAATTTAATTAATTAGATACCCTACGAATTGCTTCGTTGCTGAGAACTTAGCAATTCTAAAAACATTCTGGTATCTTAAGCAATTTTAAGCAAATGGGTTCTCAGTTGGATATCTAACACCCTTTGGCTGGTTGTAGTTGATATCTTCTACCGGAACACCGATATACTTGAATACCTCATACAGAGCCTTTCCGAAGTGACCAAATGCAACTGCGCCGTGATGCGGATAGTTCTTCTCGATCAGTACGTGACGATAGAAACGTCCCATCTCCGGAATTGCGAATACGCCGATGCCACCGAAGGACTTGGTTGCAACTGGAAGAACCTCGCCCTCTGCCATATAAGCACGAAGCTTGCAGTCAGCAGTAGACTGTAAACGATAGAATGTGATATCGCCTGGAACAATATCTCCCTCAAGAGTACCCTGGGTAACTTCTTCTGGAAGGTTACGTGCCATAATCTTCTGATACTTCATTGTGCAGGAAGAAAGCTTGCTGCTGCAGGTATTTCCGCAATGGAATCCCATGAAGGTATCCTTCTGTGTATAATTAAACTTGCCCTCGATAGACTCCTTGTACATATCAGCTGGTACAGAGTTGTTGATATCAAGCAAAGTAACAGCATCTTCACTGATGCAAGTCCGATAAACTCACTTAAGCATCCGTAGATATCAACCTCACATGATACCGGAATGCCCATTCCAGTCAGACGGCTGTTTACATAGCAAGGTACAAATCCAAACTGAGTCTGGAATGCCGGCCAGCACTTTCCAGCGATTGCCACATACTTGCGGTATCCTCTGTGTGCCTCAACCCAATCAAGAAGTGTCAGCTCATACTGTGCAAGCTTTGGCAGAACCTCTGGCTTCTTATTGCCTTCACCAAGCTCTGCTTCCATCTCTGCTACCTTAGCCGGGATTCTTGGGTCATTGTCATGCTTCTTGAATGCCTCGAACAAATCAAGCTCAGAGTTTTCCTCGATCTCAACACCGATGTTGTACAGTGGCTTGATCGGTGCATTACATGCTAAGAAGTTTAACGGTCTTGGTCCGAAGGAAATGATCTTTAAATCATTTAAACCGATGATGGTTCTTGCGATTGGTAAGAACTCATGCATCATATCAGCACACTCATCTGCTGTTCCAACCGGATACTCTGGAATATAAGCACCTACGTTGCGAAGCTTTAAGTTGTAGCTTGCATTCAGCATACCACAGTATGCATCACCTCTGCCATCTGAAAGGTCATTCTGGCTCTCCTCTGCTGCTGCAACAAACATTTTCGGTCCTTCGAAATGCTTTGCAAGAAGTGTCTCAGAAATCTCTGGTCCAAAGTTTCCAAGATATACGCAAAGTGCATTACATCCTGCCTTCTTGATATCCTCAAGAGCCTGAACCATATGGATCTCGCTCTCTACGATACAGACTGGACATTCGTAAATGTCCTGTACATCATACTTTGCAGCATATGCTGCTACAAGAGCCTTTCTTCTGTTTACAGAAAGACTTTCCGGGAAACAGTCACGGCTGACTGCTACGATTCCTAATTTTACCTGAGGAATGTTGTTCATAATAAATATGCCTCCTACGTTATATGTATCTATTTTCCAGCACGCATTTCACGCTACCTGAATTACTCACTTAATTACTCGCCAAATACAGCGATGTAATCTTTCTTAAACTTCTCAATACCCTGATCTGTTAATGGATGCTTTACCATCTGCATCAGTACATTGTATGGAACTGTTGCAATATCAGCACCTGCAAGCGCACAGTCGATTACATGAATCGGATTTCTTACGCTGGCTGCAATGATCTGCGTATCAATGTCATCATACATAGCAAAGATATCAGCGATAGTGCGGATCAGATCCATACCTGGTGTAGAAATATCATCAAGTCTTCCCAGGAATGGGGAAACATATGTTGCACCTGCTCTTGCTGCAAGAAGTGCCTGTGCAGCTGAGAATACAAGTGTCACGTTTGTCTTGATTCCCATTGCGGAAAGTGCCTTTGTTGCCTTTAAACCTTCTGCTGTCATAGGAATCTTTACAACCATGTTCGGATGAATTTTGCTGATTGCAATACCTTCCTTAATCATAGTCTCAGCATCTGTTGTGGTTGCCTTAACCTCACCGCTGATCGGACCATCTACGATTGATGCGATCTCTGCAATTACTTCCTCAAAAACACGTCCTTCCTTTGCAATCAGGGACGGATTTGTGGTAACACCACAAATAATTCCCATATCATTGGCCTCTTTGATTATAGTCAACATTGGCAGTATCAATAAAAAATTTCATAATAACATACACCTCCAAATTATTGTCATGGACCAAAGTTCTTATCCATGCATTTGTAATAATCATAATGCATGGCCCTATAAAAGTCAACTTGTTTGTACAACCTCTACATCAATTTTCTTGACACTCTTCTTTTTTTAGATGCTTTCTTGCACTTTTACTAATGATCTGCTATACTTAAGTTCAGTTCACGGATTCGTGCATTGTCATCTTTTCCGACTCGAACACTACACTGCATTACTATGCAAAATATGGAGGATTATTATGAGCGAAAGAAAACTCCCTACAATTTATACCTGTTTTCCAGGCGGAAAACACAAGGTTTTAACAATGAGCTACGACGATGGTAAATTAGAAGATCGCCGCCTTGTTTCCATTTTTAATAAATATGGCATCAAGGTACATTCCACTTAAATTCTGGTCTGGAGATGGACACACGTATTCCGACTTCTGAATACCAGGAACTACTACAAAGGAACATGAAGTTTCCTGCCATTACATTAACTCACCCGACAATTGCACGTTGCCCTATGGAGCAGGTAGTATCTCAGGTACTTGATGACCGTAAAAATCTTGAGGCAATCATGGGATATCCGGTACGCGGACTCTCCTACCCGAATGGCTCTTACTCAAAGGAAATCATAAATGCACTTCCGTCTCTTGGCATTCGCTATGCACGTACTGTAACAAGCACAATGTCATTTGCAATGCCAGAAAACTTCCTTGAGTGGAATCCAACCTGCCACCACAATAAAAATCTGCTCGAGCTTGGCCAGCAGTTTGTTGATCTGTTCAAGAAACAATATCTGTACATGATGTATGTATGGGGCCACAGCTATGAGTTCACTAATCAGAACAACTGGGAACTCATTGAAGACTTCTGCAAGTTAGTCGGTGGACGCGACGATATCTGGTACGCAACCAACATCGAAATCGTTGATTACCTTGACGCAGCAAAGAGACTCCAGTACACCGCAGACTGCTCACATGTATACAACCCAAGTGCAGCATCTGTATGGATCTGTGTAAACGACACCAACTTCATTGAATTAAAGGGCGGCACCATGACCGAGCTGCCAATTGGAGAATGGGCAAAGTAATATTAGAAAGTCGATAGCATTTAGTAAAAATAGGCAAGCCATCAGACCTGCCTATTTTTTATTTCTTTATTACCACTGCTTTGCAAGCAAAAAATCTCGAAGATGTACAATTCGAATTCCATTTTCAATTCCAACATCCATCTCATTCAATGTTACAACATATTTCGGATAATGATCTCGTATTTCCATGAGATTCCCTACTTCACGATTCGAATTTTCAGGAATTTGTACGCATACCTGTACATAGATTTTCTCATCCTTATGAATTGCTATAAAATCAATCTCCTTTGTATTATTCTTTCCAACATACACATCATAGCCTCTGCGACGCAATTCAAGGTAAACAATGTTTTCCATTACACCATCTAGCATCTTTCTGTTATAGCCAAATAGTGCATATCGAAATGACACATCTGCCAAATAATATTTTTCCTGCGTCTTTAAAACACTCTTCCCCTGCATATCATATCGTTCACATGGAAATATAATGAATGCCTGCTCTAGCCATCGTAAATAATTATAAATACTTTCTATAGACACCTTTCTATTTTCACTTTTCAAAAAATTAGAAATCGAACTTGCCGAAAATGTATTTCCCATATTTTCAATGACATATTTTACAACACGATCAAACAGATCCTGCTTGTTAATCCTATGTCTTTTTACAATATCACGCGATACCACCGTATGATAAATTCCATCTACAATCTGATATGCTGACTGCTGTTCGTATTCGCCAAGCGCAATGATTGGAAATCCACCAAATTTAATATATTCTTCC
>ENA-OQCN01001312-OQCN01001312.1-human-gut-metagenome-genome-assembly--contig:-NODE-1312-length-12541-cov-2.142098_pt1 | contig 12541 bp, 13 predicted proteins | sample MGYA00242497_ERZ504576 | MGnify/ENA primary metagenome ERZ504576 (study PRJEB26092, sample SAMD00036296) | human gut metagenome | host: Homo sapiens | study: EMG produced TPA metagenomics assembly of...
AAGTATTCAATCACGGAACAAACACAATTTAATAATCACCCAGATGGGCAAATATGGACATCCAGATATTGAATCGTCGGTATCGTTGGTGTCGCTGAGCCTTCAGGCTGAGGGGGATGGCCATTTGCGCTGAGTTGCTTGCAAAACGGGGGAGGGGATATCAGAAGAAGGCGGCTTGCAGAAGACATGCCTGAGCGCTAGAGGAGGGGCTGACCAATAGTGTGCTCCTCTTCTGGGGCCAAATCCAAGCGGAGGGGGCATGAGGCCGAGAGGAACTGCTCGTCATGGCTCACCAAAACAAGCGCGCCGGGAAAGGCGGAAAGCGCTCGCTCGAGTGCCTCCACCGAGTGCAGGTCCAGGTGATTCGTGGGTTCGTCCATGACGATGATTTCGGGGGCATCTAGTATACCGCGGGCGAGCATGAGCTTCCGCAGCTCCCCCGGGCTGATGTTCTCGCCGGACAATATTCGTTCGGGATCCGAATTGAGTTGCGCAACGATCGAAAGCAGGGCTCCACGTTCGGCTTGGGGCAGGTCCTTGATTTCCGAGAGGAATTCAATTGAGGATGAATCGTCGACTTCCTGAGGGATATACAGCGTGCGAATGTCCAATCCCGTGGCCTTGCGACCTTCCAATATCTCCAGGATATGCTTGACCAGTGTTGTTTTCCCCGCTCCGTTGGGGCCGCTTATGCCAGATGATCGGTATTTCCCAGATAAATCTCGGGAACCCGCAAAGATTGCCTCGGGCCGCACGGTATGCAATCTGAGCTGACGTGAATCAGTGTTTTGCGCGGGCTGGGTTGCGCTTCCATCCACAAGGTGCTTTCGTAGCGCTTTTCGACATGGTGGCGTCGACGGCGCTTGCGCGCGCTGGATTCGGGAGTCCATGCGCGAAGCGAGCTTGCCCGCAACGCCGTCTCTGCCAGTGAGAATGGCGAGTTTGATTCGTGCTTTCGCGTCGTGATCCTTCGGATCGACATGACGGGCGCTTCTCTTGGATGCGGACCGTGAGGCGTTTTCAACGCGCCTGATATACTCAGCCCTCATGCGCTTTTCTTCGGATCGCGCAATCGATTTGGCCCGCGCCGCGCTTTCGCGCTCCAGATTCGCCTGCGAGCGAGCTTGGGAGTAGTTGCCGGGGCGCATGGTGACGTGCCCCGACTCAAAGCACAGGCAGTCCTTTGCCAAGGAGTCGAGCAACGCACGGTCGTGCGAGACGAGGAGGCCAATACCCTTGTACTCGGCGAGTGCTTTGCAAATCTGCCTTCTGCATTCTGCGTCCACATGGTTAGTCGGTTCATCCATTGCCAGAAGATCGGGATTCTGCCAAAGCGCGACGGCTATTTGAATTTTCTTCTGCTCGCCACCGGAGAGCTCGGAAAAACGCCAGAGCATATCATCGGTGATGCGGAGCATCCTTCTGAGGTGCGTGGTCGCCGGGGCGAAGTCGCACGCAAAATCGAAGAGCATGGGCGGTTCGACTCCGGCTTCTTGCGCGCAATATGCGGAGACGAGACGCGGTGAAACGACGCCGCGATCTGGAATCAGAAGTCCGCACGCAATGCGGACGAAAGTTGATTTCCCGCACCCGTTGTCTCCGACGATGCCGTGCCAGCCGGGGGCAAATGTCGCCGACACGTTGTCGAGTGCGGGCATTGCGCTGCCAGGATATGCATAAGTAATATGGGAAAGAACGAGGGTGGTGGAGCTGTTCAAATTGGTTCTTGACATTGCGCCTCCTCGGCATGGGAGGCCGCGTTTTGCCGCATATGCTCTGATTGGCTCGTTCCGACCAACGTGAACGCCCGTCGACTCGAGTCAAGCTGAAAGAAAATGAGTCGAGGCAATGCTCGCAAAGGTAGTGTTTAGGATATACGAGGATCAGTGAAAAGACGATACGACAAATGTGCAGCCAGATTTATTCTTGGATAGATGGCAATTTGCAAATTGGCGTCGATATGTATCGTCTACAGCTTCACGAATCCTTTTCCTTTCCGGGGCGCTGGCTTGGCATATGGGCCTGCGCTGAATTCTTCCGTAGAGTCTAACAAAGAAATAATGCGGACGCAAGGAGCGTTGCGTCTGAAAGCACGCCATTGCGTTGGACGCTTGAAGGGGTTTGCAAGTCGATTGAAAGAATACTAGTGCATCCGCTTCTTGTAACTAGCATGCGATGGTGGTCGTCGTGAATGTTGAGCGAGGTCATCGACTTGATTTTTCTGGTGTTTGAGATATTAGCTTTCGCGATTTACCCTCCAAATTGCAGAGGTTTGAGACGACCGGAAAGGAATGCTTATGCTCGATTCTCCGTTCTTCAGCTACTGGGGAAAGGCGAAAGGAGTTGCTTTTCTCCATCACGGCAATATCGCATCGGGGCTCAGAGTCGTAAAAACGTCGTAAGGTACGCGATATGGTTCGCCGGGATCCTAACTAGCTAGGCATTTTTCTGAATCTGCAGATGTTCCCATGACAGATAAACAGTACGCGTTGCATAGAACGATACCTTTCATATAGAAGGCTGCTAAAGAGTCGAAGCCGGGCACATACAGAGTTTTATTTCCTGGCCAGTTTGAAATAGCGCTCAAATATCAATTCGAAAACGTAATAGAACATTAATCGACTGTCGAGGTCCATGCTGCCCAAGCGGATTTCTTTTTGCACGGTGTAGATAGGGTAGTCGGCTAGTTTCGAGAGAGAATTTCGAGAAAAGCCGGTGAGTGTGACGACCTTGCATCCGCGCGTTTTGGCTATCGATGTGGCGTCAATAGACACCTGCGTCTCGCCGCTTACGGAAACGCTAAAGACCAGGTCGTTTTTGCCAAGCAGTTCCGCGTAATGCCTCATGACGTGGCGTTCACTGAGCGTATCGGTATTCTTGCCCATTATTTTGAGCTTTTCAGCCATCTCGAGGCACGGGTATTTCGAAAAGCCCGAGCAGAAGAACACGATATGCGAGGCGTCCTGGATAAGGCTCACGACCGAGTCGATGACCCGGTCGTTAAGCAGGTCTTTGGTTTGTACGAGCTGGGTGTCGAGCGGAAGTGTCTCGATAGTGAATCGATTGCGGTCGAGCGAGGCGGAATACGATTGTTTGAGCTCCGTAAACCCCGAGAAGCCAAGCTTATGGGCAAGCCTTACGATCGTGTTGGGAGCGACAAAGAACCGTTCAGCAACGCTCTTAAGCGTGACATCGTCAATATCGTCACGCAGCTCGATGATGTAGCGCATGATCTCGCTTTCGAGATCGTTGAGCTTGCTCTCGCCAGCTCGCACATGATCATAAAAAGATTCTTGATCTTTCATAAGATGTTTCAGCCCCTCGCACCTCGCCGTACATATGGTACCGCTTTGTGTAGCCAGGTGAGAAATCGGTAATCGGTCAAGATTGTCTATTACCCATGAACTGGGCAAACGTACGTGTCGGCCTACACATATCTGTGTCGTGAACGAAATCATGTGTCCCCGTTTCGCATTGACCTGCGCAGGGGCTTGCAAATGAGCTCAAGTCGCAAAATATCAATCGAAACGAAGCAAGCCGAGGACAACCGCGGAGCCCAAGGTCTTCGAGAACACCGATCAGCAACCTGGAGGGATGGAACATGAAAGATAAGCTCAATATTGTGATCGTTGGCGGCGGCTCCACGTGGTGCCCTGGCATTCTTAAAGCCCTGACCAAGCACATGGACATTCTGCCGCTGAACCGCGTGATGCTCTATGACATCGATGCCGAGCGTCAGCGTCCGATCGGCGAGTTTGGCAAGATCTCTTCGCCGAGGAGGAGCCCGGTGTGGAGTTTGGTTACACCACCGATAAGGACGAGGCATACACTGACGTTGACTTTGTGCTCTGCCAGATTCGTACCGGCGGCTACGAGATGCGCAGCAAGGATGAGAAGATTCCGCTGCATATGGGAATCATCGGCCAGGAAACGGTGGGCCCCGGCGGCATGGCTTACGGTATGCGCTCCATGCATGACATGTTGAGATCGTCAACGACGTTCGCGCTCATAGCCCGGAGGCGTGGATTATCAACTACACCAACCCGGCTGCTATTGTGGCATATGGTCTCGAGCGCGTCCTGCCCGATGAGCATCGCGTCCTCAACATCTGCGATCAGCCCGTCAACCTCATGCGCTCTTACGGTCGCCTGCTCGGTCGCGATATGAGCAAGACGGAGCCCGTGTACTTTGGCCTCAATCACTTCGGTTGGTTCAAGCACATCTACGATGAAGAGGGTCATGACCTCGTCCCGCAGATTAAGGAGTACACGGAGAAGAACGGCTTCCTTCCTGCCGATGCCGAGCAGCGTGACCAGTCCTCTTGATACCTACGCCATGGTCAAGGACATGCTCGAGGACTTCCCCGACTATCTGCCAACACTTATCTGCAGTACTATCTGTATCCCGAGTACAAGGTCGCTCACCTCGACCCCGACTACACTCGCTCCGATGAGGTTATCAACGGTCGTGAGAAGCGCGTGTTCGCCGAGTGCGAGCGCGTTGCCAAAGTCGGCACCGCAAAGAACTCCTCGGTTGTGCAAAACGACGCTCATGGCGATATGATCGTGGAAATCACGTCGGCCATTTATCGCAACACCAACAAGACTTTCATTGTCATTGTGCCCAACAACGGCATTATCGAGGGTATGCCCGATGACGCCATGGTCGAGGTTGCGGCAAGCGTGGGCGCCAATGGCCCGCAGCCCTATGCTGTTGGCAAGATCGGTACCTTCTATCGCGGCTTATGGAGAACCAGTACGCTATGAGCGCCTGACTGTTGAGGTTGGATGGAGGTTCCTACGAGAAGGCTCTGCAGGCACTCACGCTTAATCGTCTGGTCGGTGACGCAAGAAGGCTCGTAAGGTGCTCGACAAGCTCATCGAGGCCAATAAGGATTACTGGCCGGAGCTTAAGTAGTTAGTTCCATAGCGCTTGATAACTGTTATGGGGCGTGTGGATTGTAGAGCCGCGCGCCCCGTTTCTTTAAGAGGGGTATCCCATGAACAAAGATGAGCTGCTGGCAAAGTTCCAGCGCCTGGGCAAAGTCCTCATGACGCCCGTGCTGATTCTGCCAATTGCCGGCATCCTCCAGGGCTTTGGCAATGCCTTTACCAGCCCCACCCTTACGGCAGCTGTTCCCTGGCTTGCTGCTCCGGGCTTTGCGATTTTCTTTTCGATTCTCAAGGCCGCAGCCGGCATCGTTATGAACAACATCCCGGTTATCTTCTCGATTTGTCTCGCCTATGGCTTCGCCAAGTCCGAGAAGGCTACCGCGGCGCTTTGTGGCTTTTTGGGCTACATGTGCATGAATTCCGTGATGGGCACGTTCCTTACGGCGACTGGCGTTATCGATCCCGCGAATCTTACGACGGGCCAGAGCACGATTCTCGGTATCACCACGCTCGACACTGGCGTTATCGGCGGTCTTCTGGTGGGCGCAATCGTCGCATGGTTGCATAACCGTTACTACAAGATTGAGCTGCCCGCCGTGTTCTCCATCTTCAACGGTACGCGCTTTATTCCGGCGGTAACGCTGCTCTCATGCAGCATCCTCGCATTGGTCATGTCCTTTGTTTTCCCGTTTATTCAGAACGCTCTCGGTGCGCTGTCCGAGTTCATCAAGACTACGGGTGCCTTTGGTGCATTTGTCTACGGTGCCGGCGAACGCATGCTCCTGCCTTTTGGCCTGCATCACTTTGTCTATTTGCCGTTCTTCTTCACGTCGCTCGGTGGCGTCGAGACCATCGACGGCCAGACCGTTCAGGGCGCTATCAATATCTACAATGCGATCCTGGGCTCTCCCAGCACGCCGTTTAACATCGAGGTCAGCCGTTTTGTCATGAACGGCAAGGTTATCTTCGCCATGTTCGGCCTGCCCGGCGCTGCACTCGCCTTCTACAAGACGGCGCTTCCCAAGAACAAGAAGAAGACCGCAGCGCTCATGATCGCCATCGTGGTGCCTTGCATCCTCTCCGGCATTACCGAGCCGCTCGAGTATTCCTTCCTGTTTATCGCGCCCATCCTCTACGTGTTCCACGCTCTCATGGCTGGTCTTGCCTATGCACTGACCTATGTCCTGCAGTTCAACGTGGCTGGTTCCGCGTCCTTCGGTGGCCCGCTCTTGTCGTTGATCTTTAACGGCATTATGGGTGCAGCCAAGGGCTCCAACTGGCAGGTTATCCTGTTCCTTGGCCCCATCTACTTCGTGGTGTACTACTTCGTCTTCAAGTTCATCATTCTTAAGAAGGACCTTAAGACCCCTGGCCGCGAGGAAGAGTCCGACGACGAGGCCGAAAAGGCTCCCAAGACCGTGATCAGCGACCTCATTCCCGCCATCGTTGAGGCAGTGGCGGCGACAACAATATTAAGTCTGTCGAGGCCTGTTTCACCCGTCTGCGCATCCAGCTCAATGACTGTGACAAGGTGGTTGATGACGCCGAGTTTACCGAAAAGCTCGAAGCGCGTGGCATCGTGCATGTCAACGGCGGCGTGCAGATTGTCTACGGCAACATGGCATCTAACTACGCAACTCAGATGCGCGAGCTGCTGGGTATGGAGTAAACGACTCAACCACACGATCAAGATTAATACAGGTCGGCGTCCGATTCTTCAATCGGGCGCGACCTGTGCTGTTTTGGGGCGAATGGGCAAGTACATGACGTGCTCGCTGCTCTCTTTTGGCACTGCCTATCGTGTATTCGGACGCCTTGCGACGGTGAGGTGCGTTCTTTTCAGTTCTAGCATGTTTGCGGCTAGCGCTGCGCCCGAAGTCGATTTGCACAGCTGATATATAGAGCGTTAACCGCGCTTTGTAGGCTCATGCCCTCAACCAAGCGGTCGAATACTCGCTGAGTGACTCCGTGCTCACGGGTAGCAAGAGCTCACGCGCCCGTTGTTATCGAATGCCATGTTGCTCGATATCCAAATAACGCGGCAACCTCGCCGCTTGGCCTCAACGTAAAGATTGAAGATATAGCTCGTCTTTCCTGAGAACGATACAAAGATGGTTAGATCGTCGGGTTGGAGCAGACAGAGTGACGTCTCCTGTCCCTTGACGGAGCCAAATGAGAAGCACAGTCGGTTTACGCGGCTCAGCTTTTCGCAGAGTGAGCGGGCGGCGAGATTGGAGAATGAGCTTCCGTATACGTAGACATTTTGCGCATCGAGAAGCCAGTCAACGGCCTGCTCGAGTCGATCCTCAGTGAGCAGGCGTTTTGTTTCAAGCAAAGAGGTCTCTACGATATCGAAATACCAGGGTATATCGATTTGCTTATGAGCTTGCCTCGGTTGTCTCACGCTGGAGCCAAGCGTTGAAGTCGTCAACTTGCTCTTTGAACGATCGAAAGCTCGAGCCGTTTACGCGCCTGCAGAAGCGTGAGATGGTCGCGGGCGATGTATTGCACGCGCGGGCGAGTTCTTCTATTGAGAGCTCTGGGGCCTCGTCGTGATGGGAAAGGGCGTAGAGCGCGATGTGGGCGTCAAGGCTGCCGCCCTTCTCGACGTCTTCGATACAAGACCTGAGGTTCGAATAGACCTCGTACATCGACATTCAAATCACTCCAAACAATAATGCCCCGGAGCGGATATGCCATCTCCGGAGCATTGTGGTGAAGCTATGGGACGGATTTATTCCATGCCCAAGTATTCTCTCATTTCGACTTTGTAGACAGAAGCTTTATTGCCGTAAACAATCTGAACACCGCCGCCAACGTGCACGATGCGCTGGCGCCGAGGTCTTTGGTGAAGACGCTATCGTCCTTGACTAGGGCGGTGTCTTTGAGGCTGAGCCTCAGGCGAGTGAAGCAGGCGTTGACACCCGAGATGTTATCGGCGCCGCCCACGGCTTCCACGATCTGTGGGATGAGCTCGCTTACCTGGACAGGTGCTTTGGAGTCGATTGCCGACGTGTCATCCGCTGCCTGCGTGTCATCATCCTCGCGGCCCGGGGTTTTGAGGTCAAATTTCTTGATAAAGGCGCGGAACAGCACGTAATAGATCCCGAAGTAAGCGATGCCGAGCGGAATAAGCCAGAACCAGTTGGAGCCTTTGTCGGCGTTCATGATGCCGTTGAAGATCCACGAGAGGAGCGGTCCGCCGAAGGCGGAAGGCCCGGGCACATTGAACTGTACCAGGTAGGTGAGTACATACGCGATGCCGCACAGCAGGGCGTGGACCACATAGAGTACGGGTGCTACAAAGAGGAAGGAGTACTCGAGCGGTTCGGTTATGCCCATGATGGCGGCCGGGATAACGGCGGCGATCATGAGGGAGCCGACCTTCTTTTTATTCTCGGGACGGGCACAGTGGTAGATGGCGAGTGCCGCCGCGGGCAGGCCGCACATGGCGAACAGCACCTTGCCGTTCATGACGTATTTTGAGATGTCGATGTCGTACATCATGCCGGGCGTGTTGAGCATGGCGTTGTAGATGTTGACAGCACCTTCGACGGTCTGGCCGTCAACCTGGATGCTACCGCCCAGAGAAGTGAAGAAAAACGGCAGGTAGATGAAATGATGCAGGCCGAAGCAGAAGCATGCGCTCGGAGAAGCCATAGATGAACGCGCCAAACACCCCGGTGGAATCGATGAGTGTCGAGGCGGCCTTTAGGCCGGTTTGCACAAATGGGAACACGAAGGCGAGTGCAACGCCCACCAGGCTCGCGAAAACGACGGTGAGGGCGGGGACGCAGCGTGTGCCGTTGAAGATGCCGAGCACCGGCGGAAGCTGCACCTTATAGAATCGGTTGTGGATCCACGCGACTACCAAGCCGATGATGATGCCGCCGAATACGCCGGTGTCGAGTGTGGTTACGCCCAGGATGGCGTTCTGACCGGTCTGCAGGTTGGCGGGATCGATGGTGCCCAGCAGGATAAGCAGCTGACCCATGATTGTGTTCATGGTCATATAGCCGATGAAGCCTGAGAGTGCGGCGGTCGCCTTCTCGGCCTTGGCGTAACCGTAGGCGATGCAGATTGCAAAGAGAACCGAGATGTTACCATTGATAACGTTGCCGGCTGCTTTGATGAGTGTGCTAAAGATCACCATCGGCTCGGTGCCCAAAAGCGGGCAGAGCGAGATGAGGTTAGCATTGGAAAGGGCGGAGCCCAGACCGACCAAAATGCCGGAAACGGGCAGGAGGAGGACCGGCGCCATGAGCACCTTGCCGAGTCTCTGGAACTCGCTGTAGAGCTTGCTTTCTTTCATGATGTTCCTTCGATGCGCGGGGAGTTAGGACAGGGTCGGCCAATAATCGCCGTTCGCTTCGATCAGGTCGTCGAGGATTTGGCGCGCGACGGTAGTCGAAGGGACGGTCTTGTTGATCGCGATGGCTTCGAGCGCCTTCTGGTAGGAATGCTCGTAATATGCGTCGACGGCGAGCTTCTCGCTGGCATTCTGCTCTTCGATAAGCCCTTGTAAAAGGTGGGGATAGCAGGCTGGCTGATGGGTTCAGGGCCCCAAGAGCGCAGGTAGGCGGGGACCTCGACCATGGCGTCATCGGGCAGATTGGGGATGGCACCGTTATTCTCGACGATTACGAGATAACGTTCGCACTTGTTGTAGGCGATAGAGGCGGCTGCGTCGACGATAAAGTCGCCAAAGACCGTGAAGCTCTGTACGGGGCTCTTGTAATTGGCGGGATCTGCCAGGTACTTGTCGTGCTCGGCAAACATCTCCTTCTCGCGTCCGTTGATGACGTTGTCGGCGCGCGTCCAGTTGGGGTCCATGTCATCTGCCATGTCTTTGGAGTACAGGTAGTACTGCAGGTAGCTGTTGGGCAGATACTCGGGATAGTCCTTCACAATCTTGACGTATTGACCAGGTGTGCATCCAGTCCTTGTCCTTGTGATGCTTGTCGCTCACGGCCATGCCGTGCTCGAGAATCATCTGACGGAGCTCCGGCAGACGATCGCGTCCCTGCTTGTCGTAGATTTTGGTAAACCAGCCAAAGTGATTGAGTCCAAAATACATGGGGTCGATATCGCGCCAGCTGGGAAGTCCGAGCATCTTAGAGTACGAGAGCAAGATAGCCGTGGGCATATCGCAGATGTTAAGGATATGGTCGTTGTCAAACTCGCGACGTGTGGCCTCGGCGACAACTGCGGCGGGGTTGGAATAGTTGAGGATCCAGGCGTCTGGACTGTATTTCTTGGCGTAGCGTACGAGGTCGAAGACGCCGGGGATGGACCTGATACCATAGGAGATCGAACCGCCGGCGCCGCAGGTTTCCTGTCCCACGCAACCGTACTTGAGAGGGATGCGCTCGTCCTGGCGACGCATCTGAAGGCCACCCTGGCGGATTTGCGCGAAGACGAAGTCGACATCGGTGAATGCCTTCTCGGGATCGGTTGTCACGACAACTTCGATGTCAGGAGCTTCCTGCTCGATGAACTGCTTCATGATGTCGTAGACGAGATGCATGCGCTTCTCGTCGATGTCGTACAGGGCGAGTTTGCGCAGCGGCAATTCGTTTTTCTTCTGCAATAGGCTCTGGATGATGCCGGGAGTGTGGGTGCTGCCGGCCCCGGCGATTACAACTGCTTTCTTGTCCATGTGGTAAACCCCTTTCGTGTGGATTGACCACTTCAGACTACGAAAGCTTTACCTGCGATTCTACCGATTTTCAGATTGCGAAAAACGATAGCGGTAATCTTAACAGGATGCGTTTTGCGTGGTTAAATAGCGCCGGGAAAGATGCTGACTTGGGTGACGTGTTGCATGGCTGCGGGAGCGAACGCCGGGCGGTCAAAAGATGGTGGGTGGTGCTGCGGCTTTTGGCTGCAATTGCGCTACCCGCGACGACGCTCCCAGCGAGCCAACTTAATCGTCACCAGCGTAAGCGCCCAGGCCACAAGCGAGAACGCGGCGCCCACGGCACCCACGTACGCAATGCCAGCGCTGCTCACAACGGCGCCGCCTACCGCGGTGCCAAACGAGATGCCGACGTTAAACGCCATGGGCTCAACCGAACTTGCAAGTACCATCGACTTGGGATGGCGGCTGCGTGCCACGTCCATAAAGTGTGTGATGCACGACACCGAGAACAGGTACATGAGCATTGCCAGACTAAAGACAAAGACAAGTGCGAGCGGCATGGCAGCGCCCGCGGCAAACAGCCCAAACAATGCCGCCGCCTGCAGCGCGAACGTAACCAGCAGTGCCTTCATGCCAAAACGCGCGTCGATCCATCCGCCTAGGATGTTCGAGATCAGGCAGAACACGCCGTAGGCCATAAGCGTGGTACTGGCTTCGACCGTGCCCATGCCCAGCACCTGCTCAAGATAAGGCGTCACATAGCCGTAGAAAACGTAGACCGACCCCACGCCAAACAAAAAGATGAGCATGCCGGTGATGATGCTCGGCTCGCGTAGCAGCCCCGCCTGCTCGCGGAAGGTGGCGGCTCATCGGTCTGACCGGAGCGCGGCATAAACGCCACAAGCGCTCCGCAGATCAAAACGGCAAAGGTCAGCGTGCTGTACATGGCCACGTGCCAATCGAGCGTGTCGGCCACAAACTTGCCGATCGAAGTGACAAAGACCATTGCCACGGAAAACGCACCATATACCACCGAGATGGCAAGTGAAGTTTGCTGCGGAGACAGCAGCTCGGGGATGTACGTTACGCCCACGGCGAGCAGCGCGCCCGAGACGGAGCCCAGGACAATGCGCGAGATAAACAGCACCTGGAAGTTGGGCGCCAACGCCATGACCAGGTTGCCGAGCACAAAGACGATGCTGTAGCACACGAGCAGCTGGTAGCGCCGGAAGCGTCCCGTGCTGAGCGCAAGCACCGGTGTGGCGACAGCGTAGACGAGCGCGAACACGCTAATAAGTTGGCCTGCGGTGGCAAGCGATACGCCGAGTTCCGTTGCCAAGTCGCTTTCGATGCCGATGACCACGAACTCGGAACAGCCGAGCGAAAAGCCTAACAACACGAGTAACGCCAGACAGAGCTTGGTGCGCGCAGGGGAGAGCGCGGCGGCGGTTGACTTGCTTTTAGGCGTGGTTGCGGCGGTCAAGGTTGTAACTCCAATGTCGCATTAATAAGCGGGATTCAATCCCTGCAACTCTAACAGAATGCGTCAGGTGCCTGCCCCCTTTGTCGCAGACTGCGCTTGCCTGTATAGTCGCAATACAGGTGAAGATGGTCTCAGGTACATCGCGGGCGACAGGAGATCCCATGGGTATGCACACGACAAAGGTTGCAGTGGGCGAGGGCAAGTTTGCGCTCGAGGCCCAGCTGACGGTGACACCGCGAGGCATGGCGGTCTACGCCTGCTCGCCGGAATTTGCGCACCTGGGCGCCACGGCACAGGCCATTCCGCGTCCCGAGCCCGGCCGTACGGCGACGGTGAGCATCCTGGCCGTTCCGTGCCATCGAGACGAGATCCCGGCGCACGATATCGCAGCGGCGCTGGCCACGCGCTTTAGTGTGCCGGTAGTTGCAAGCACGGGTTTTCATGTTGAACAGGCGAGCGGGGACGACCTGAAGCGCATGCTCGATACCACCAAGGAACTCATCGCCGCAAAGAAGTCCGTTGAGG
>ENA-OQCN01001313-OQCN01001313.1-human-gut-metagenome-genome-assembly--contig:-NODE-1313-length-12527-cov-2.157742_pt1 | contig 12527 bp, 20 predicted proteins | sample MGYA00242497_ERZ504576 | MGnify/ENA primary metagenome ERZ504576 (study PRJEB26092, sample SAMD00036296) | human gut metagenome | host: Homo sapiens | study: EMG produced TPA metagenomics assembly of...
CACCTCCAGCAGACCGGCGTTCACCACCTCGGCATACAAACCCTCGAAGGCAGGAACAGGATGCCGAACGCCGTGGTGTAGGGCGGCTCCACATATTTTCCCGGATGTCCTTGGCCTCGGCCCGCAGCACCAGCTCCAGTGCGTGGCGGCGTTCTCCACGGCCTGTGCGTCGCCGGATGCCTGCGCATCCTGTAAATGGGCATAGGTGTCGCCGGGGAACTTGGAGTCGATGGGCAGCCACACCGTGCCGCCGTCCGCGCCGGGCATCCGGATGGCGTACTCCACCCGCTGGGTGCTGCCCGGAATGGTGGCCACGTTGGTGTCGTACTGTTCCGGGGCAAGGATCTCTTCCAGAATGGCTCCCAGCTGGATCTCACCCAGAATACCGCGGGTCTTCACACCGGAAAGCACCTGTTTCAGCCCGCCCACATCAGCGGCAAGGTTCTGCATTTCGCCAAGACCCTTGTACACCTGTTCCAGCTGGTCGTTCACCGCCTTGAAGCTTTCGGTCACCCGCTTCTGCAATGCATCCTGCAGCTGTTCGTCCACCGTATGGCGGATCTCGTCCAGCTTCTGGGCGTTCTGGGCCTGCAGGGCAGTCATGCCCTCGGCAAGGGTGCGGCGCATCTCTTCCAGCTTGCGGGCGTGGAGGCTTCCAGCCCCTGCAGGCGCTGCTCCATGGTCTGCTGCTGAGTGCCCTGCCCTGCGGCAAGGGCGGTGCTCATACTCTGCACCGAAGCCTGCAGCGTTTCACTGATGTGGCCCATAGCGGCAAGGTTCTGCTGAGACATCTCTGCCAGCTTCGCTTCCATCTGACGGTTCTGCGCATCCAGCTGCTGGCGCAGCCATTCCTTCAGTTCCGTATCGTCCCGGCTGGCCGTCGGCTTTGCCGAGCGGTACAGCAGCAGCGCCATCATCAGGCAGATGGCCACCAGAAGCACCGTGTAAAGAAACGCTAAAAATTCCATAATGTCTCCTATTGCAAAATCCGGGCTGTGCAGCTGCAAAGCCCGGATCTGCGTACTTTATATTATTTTGTCTGTTCTTCCCAGAAGGCAGCGGCTTCGTCCAGCCAGCCATCCGCAGCCGTGCCGCGGCCAAGGCCGATGCCATGGGCTGCGTGGTCATATACCACTTCTTTGTAAGGTACGCCATGCGCGGCCAGTGCCTTGCTGAGGGCCGGCCCCTGCAGCGGCCAGCACAGCAGGTTCAAGGTCAGGTCATCCCTGCCATACCAGAAGTACACCGGCGGATAGTCCTCTGTGATCAGGTCGGCAAGGCTGTATTCATAGTAGAACCGGCCGCACACAAAGGGTCGATGCCCACACGGTAGATCGGTGTGATCTCGGAAAACTGCACGATGGGATACGCCAGGATCACTGCGCCGGGCTTGGGCAGGCCATAGTTTTTATAGCCCAGAGCGTCCGATGCAAACAGGCCCGCCAGATGTCCGCCGGAAGAATAGCCGATCAGGCGTAGCTTTCCGTCTGCACGCCGAACTGCTGTGCGTGGCCGATGATGTACTTCACCGCCCGTGCAATGTCCTCTATGGGTCCGTTGTTGTCGTTGTCCGGGTAGGCGCGGTAGCGCATCACGAACACCGCATAGCCTTTCTGGTGCAGCTGGTAAGCTGTGGAGATGCACTCCTTTAACTCTGCCGTGCGGTTGAGGATGTTGCCGGAGAGCACCAGCGCATACTTTGCATCCGGCGTGCTGGCCGGGTAGTAATAGAACTCCGCATTGTTGCGGGAGCTGTCCTCGGCGATTTCCTGCTCCGAGTAGAGCTTATAGGTGATCTGCACGCCCGCATTGTAATTGCGGATGAGCAGGTTCAGACCATCGGCACAATCCTGTGCCACATGGCTGCTCACATATTTTTCCAGCGTCTGGTCATTGCACCAGTCCTCGGTGCCGGGCAGGTTCTGCTCCTTGGAATAGGTCCAACGCCTGCGCCAAGGATGCTGGGGTTCGAGCGGATCTCGCCCATGGTGGTCTGCGGCGTGATATCCGGCTCGCCATACTCTGCTGCAAATGCGGGCAGCGCCATCATCAGCAGCAGACAGATACAGGCTGCTGCGGTGCATATCCTGTGTTTCAACTCAACATCTCCTTTTCAGCCGACCTGTTCCTCCCAGAAGGCAACTGCTTCATTCAGCCAGCCCTCCGCATCGGTGCCCTTGCCTGCGGCCACTGCATGGGGAGCATCATCATACACATGGTAGATATGCGTCACATGGTTGCGGGCCAGTGCCTTTTCCAGCACAGGCCCCTGCGCCGACCAGCACATGGTCATAAGGGTCATGTCGTTTTTGCCGTACCAGTGATAGGTAGGCGGATAATCCGGTGTGATGTAATCAGACAATGTCATTTTATAATACCGCTGCTTGCACACGCCGGGGTCCAGCAGGATATTATAGACCGGTTTGAACTCCAGGAAGGTGTTTACCGGGTAGCCCAGCAGCATGGCACCGGGCTTTGGCAGGCCGTAATTTTTGTAGCCCACCGCGTCGGTGCCGAACAGTCCGGCGATCTGCCCGCCTGAGGAATAACTTACAATGGCATAATCCTCCGCCTGCACGCCAAACTGTCCTGCATGTTCCGTGATGTATTGCACCGCGCGGACCACATCCTGCAGCGGCGCATTGTTGGAAGCCTTCATGCCGATGCGGTAGCGCAGCACGAACACCGGATAGCCCATTTCGTGCAGGTTCCATGCAGTGGAAATGCCCTCGCGGATCTCCGCGCTGACCACGATCGCATTACCGCCGATCACCAGCGCATATTTCTGGTTCGCCTGCGCCCCTTCTGCCGGCAGATAATACAGTTCCACACCGTCCCGGCTGGTATCCTGCGCGATCTCCTCCGCCGTATAAAGCGGGAAGGTCACCCGCTGCCCAGCGTTATAGGTGCGGATCAGATAGTTCAGTCCATCCGCCGCATCCTGTGCCGTCCAGTGATTGGAAAGGCAGCTCAGCGGCTGCGCGTCCCAGTACATCCGGTCCAGCACACGGTCCTGATCCAGCGAGTAGGTGTAGATGCCCGCACCCACAACGCTGGGGTTGGAGCGGATCTCTGCCATTTGGTGCGCGGTGTGATGTTGCCTGACCAAGCTCCTCCGCAAACGCCGGCTGTGCCAGCAGGATCATCAGGCCAATACCAAACATCACCGTGCGCAATCGATTTCTCACAGCAATCCCCCGTTTATCTCTTTATTTGCACTGTTTTTCCCAGAATGCCGTTGCCTGCCGGATCCAGCCGTCCGCATCGGTGTGGCGGCCCGGGCCAATGGCGTGGGGGGCGTCCTCGTACACATGGCACTCATAAACAGCCCCGCTCTCCCGGAGCTTGCGCTCCAGCAGCGGCCCCTGCTGGGAGTAGCACATGCGCTGCATATAAAGATCATTTTTGCCGTAGAAGAAATAGGTAGGGGTAAAGTTTTCGTTCACCACATCCGAAATATCGGTCCAGTAGTAACGCCAGCCAAGCACCAGCGGTCAATGGCCAGCTGATACAGCGGCTTCACCTCAAAGAAATCGTTGATGGGGTAACCCAGCAGCAGCGCTGCAGGCTGTGGGAGGCCAAATGCCTTATAGCCGAACTTTTCGTTGTCTGAGCCGATCAGGCCCACGATGTGTCCGCCGGAAGAAAAGCCCATCAGCGCATAGTTTTCGCGCTGAACGCCAAACTGATCTGCATTTTCGGTCAGGTACTTACGGCATTGGCAATATCGTACAGTGGCGCATTGTCGGATGCATTCAGGAAAGAGCGGTACCGCAGCACAAAGGCCGCATAGCCCAGCTCGTGCAGCTGGTTGGCAATGGATGCACCCTCGTTCAGCTCTGCGGTGGTGTTGCCGCCGTTGCCGGGCACCACGATGGCGTACTTTGCGTTGGCTGTTTTAGCCGGGAAATAATACAACTGCACCATGCCCAGAGAAGGATTTTCCGCAATTTCTTCCGGGGTATACACCTGCCATGTGATCTGTACGCCCCTGTTGTAGTTTTCGATCACAAGGTTCATGCCTTCGGCGGCATCCTCGGCAGCCGCGTAGCTTACATAGCCCTCAATGGGCGTATCATCGTACTGCGTGCTGCCCTCGATCCATTCGTTGCAGTAGGTATAGTAGCCGGAGCCTTTGATGCTGGGGTTCTCCCGCAGCTCTTTCATGGTCGTCTCTGTTGTGATGTTCGGCTCGCCGTACTCTGCAGCAAATGCCGAAAGCGATACGCACGCCAGCATTCCCAGCGCGCACACCATCGTTCTGATCCACTTCATTTTGGGACATCCTCCATTCTGCAGCGGCGTATCCTGCCGTGCTTTTCTTTGTTATGATTTATTGTATCACAAACCTTCCGCTTGTCAAAGAAATTTCTGTGCAGTACGGCGCTTGTACCGCACCGCAAATTCTGCTATACTGGAGCCGGATATTTTTGAGAGTTGAGGGCGCGGAAAGCTATGCACTTTCCGCCGGGATCGAAATATGAGCAAAATCGAGATCCGGCCCATGGAGCCGGAAGACTGGAGCGCTGTTTCCAGAATTTATTTGGAGGGCATTGCTACAGAACATGCCACTTTTCAGACCACCTGTCCGCCGTATTCTGCGTGGGATGCTTCCCACGCAAAAGAATGCCGACTGGTACTGCTGGCCGACGGCGTGATTGCCGGGTGGACGGCGTTGCGCCGGGTGGACCCGCGCTGGTGCTACCGCGCGTTGCCGAGGTGAGTATTTACGTGGGTGAGCAGTTCCGGGGCCATGGCCTTGGCTATCACCTGCTGACCGAGCTGTGCCATCAGGCAGAAAAGGCCGGCTACTGGACACTGCAGTCCACCGTGCTGCAGGACAACGCTGCCAGCCGCGCCCTGCACACAAAATGCGGCTTTCGCTTAGTGGGCCGCCGGGAACGCATTGCCCGCGACTGTCACGGCCGCTGGCTGGACACATTCTTAATGGAATACCGCGCTGCCGCCAATGAACCGGAAGGCTATAAAAAGCTGTAAGATGCAAAAGAACTCCGCGCCCTGAGGCTGCGGAGTTCTTTTTTGTCCATTGATAAAATGATAAAGGTAAAAACAGGCTTACCACTCTTCGCCGTCGATGTCCACGCTGCCGTCCACCACGGCACCGGCGCGGGAACGCTGGAACATGCTTTCCACCACGGCGCAGTACTTATCGGCCAGACAGACGATGACTGCTTCGCGGCAGGTGGGCACATGACGGAAGGTCAGCGGCCACATGTGGCTTGCAATGATGCTCTGTTCCTTTCTGGTAATGCTGAACACCCGCTTTGCATTGACGCAGGCATAACCCGGATGGGAGAAGCCGTGCATCTCAAACAGGCGGCGCAGGCCGTGAAAGGTACCGGTGGTGTGCCAGTCGTACAGATAAAAATCATGCAGCAGGGCACCCACTGCCAGCGAGGTCTCGTCAGCGTGCAGATGCAGACGGCGGTTGAGCCAGAAGCTCACCAGCGCCACATTCTTGCAATGCTGGTAGGTGGTGACAGAGCCGTGCTGGATGTACTCCCGCATCCGCTGCACATCCGGGTGATGATCGTATTTTTCAACGATGGCATAAAGCTGTTCGCGCTCGATCTCAGAAAGCTGCATGCTGCAAAATTTCCTTTCGCTTTAAGGTGATGTTTTCAGGAGCGGAGCTGGACCGGATTGGAATTGCCGAAGTTCTCTGCACTGGAAGGGTTCTCCCGCTTGAGGGAAAAATCTACCAGATACTGCTTGCCGTCGCCCAGTTCTTCCAGCTGGGCCAGTTTTGCCTTTGCGGCGGCTTCGTCTGGGTACCACTGGATCAGGAAGAAATTTTCTTCCTCTACACCGTAGTACAGCCACTGGCTGTCGGCACGCAGCCAGTCGTCCAGATGATCCACTTCTTCGCCGTCCGGCAGGCCAAGGCCTTCTTCGGCATAAAGGTTTTCCGGTTCCACCTGCAGCATTTCGATCACCTGAATAGAGCTTTGCAGGTATTCGTCCTGCGAAACTGTCTTGTCCGAAAGCTCCCATCCGGTGAGAAAAGCCTGCATCATCAGGTCGCGCACAGAGATGCGCGGCAGGGTCGGGTCCATAACCATAGGTATTTCCTTCTTCCTTTAGTTTGTCCCTGCTGACCAGTATACGTCAAAGGCTTATGCAAGTCAACAGTTTAATTGTGAATTTTTTGTAGGTTCGTTCAAATATATCCAGACTTAACAGACGGAAAAGGCAAAAGTGTCTTCCAGCCATTCCACTGCCAGTTCCACCCAGTGATGCCGGTGGCGGCTGGGCTGGTCCACCTCTGCTGTGCTGATGCTGGTACCGTGCACCCCCTTTTCAAACAGATGCGCCTCGCAGGGCACGCCCGCCCGGTGCAGAGCGTCACCAGCATCAGGGTGTTCTCCACCGGAACGGTGGCATCCTCCATGGTGGTCCCATACGAAACACCGGCGGCATCTGCGGCGTGATCTTATCCTCCAGCCCGAACACCTGCTGTGCCGCCGGGTCGGCGCTGCCCGCCAGCTGCACAAAGCTGCCGCGGTGGGCATACTGCCCTGCCGTGACCACCGGATAGCCCAGAATGACCGCATTGGGCCGGGGCTGGGCCGCTTCGCCGGGAATGTCCAGCACAGCACTGGAAAGGGCCAGGTGGCCGCCCGCTGAAAAGCCGCACACGGCAATTTTTTCCGGCAGGATATGCCACTGGGCCGCGTGCTGCCGCACAAGACCAATACTCGGCCAGCTGGCGCAGCGGCATGTAGTCCTTTGCCTTTTCGCAGATGACGTAGTCCAGCACAGCGGTGTGGTACCCCGCCGCCGCAAACTGCAGCGCCACCGGGTCGCCTCACGGGCACTCACATGGGTATAGCCGCCGCCGGGCACCACCAGCACCAATGGCCGGTCAAACACATTCGGCATCCGCTCACAGCAATCACGCAGATAAACGGTCAGTGTCCCACCGCCGGCCAGTTCCAGCTGTTTCAGCTGCATGATATTTCCTCCTTTTATAGCATCCTTTGCGGTTCATTATAGCACAAAACGAACCATTTTTTAAACTTTTTATGAAAGCCCTTGATTTTTGCTTTTTGTCGGTGTATATTAGCACTCGAAAGTTACGAGTGCTAAGTATTCAAAAGCAATATCCTATTCCGAGTGCTTGGTGCCGAATACAGATAAAAAGAGGTTTTGCATTATGGCTAAGAAAGAATTTCAGGCTGAAAGCAAAAAGCTGATGGATATGATGATCAACTCCATCTACACCAATAAGGAAATTTTCCTGCGCGAGCTGATCTCCAACGCATCGGATGCCATCGATAAGCTCTATTATAAGAGCCTGACCGATCCTTCTGTGGGCATGAACAAGGGCGATTTCCGCATCCTCATCACCCGCGATCAGGAGAACCGCATCCTGACCATTGAGGATAACGGCATCGGCATGACCAAAGAGGAACTTGAGCAGAATCTGGGCACCATTGCTCACTCCGGTTCTCTGGATTTCAAGAAGGACAACAAGGACGAGAACATCGATATCATCGGCCAGTTTGGTGTCGGCTTCTACTCTTCCTTCATGGTAGCCGATAAAGTCACCGTCATTTCCAAGGCTTATGGCTCGGATGAAGCATGGCAGTGGGAGTCCTCCGGTGTGGACGGCTACGAAATGACCCCCGCCCAGAAGGACACCGCAGGCACCCAGATCATCCTGCACATCAAGCCGGATACTGAGACGGACCACTACGACAACTTCCTCGATGAGTACGGCATCGTGGCCATCGTGAAGAAGTACAGCGACTATGTGCGCTATCCCATCCAGATGGAGCGCCAGCACGAGCGCCAGAAGCCGGAACCCGATCCCAAGCCGGAGGATTATAAGCGAATGGGAGACTTACACCGAGTTGGAAACTCTGAACAGCATGGTGCCCATCTGGAAAAAGCAGAAGAGCGAAGTGACCGACGAGGAGTACGCGAACTTCTATAAGGAAAAGTTTGGTGATTATACCGACCCGCCCGCGTCATCGTCAGCCGCACCGAGGGCACTGCAAATTATAACGCCCTGCTGTTCGTGCCCAGCCACCGTCCCTACGACTTCTACACCAAGGATTATGAAAAGGGTCTGGCCCTGTACGCATCCGGCGTGCTCATTATGGAGAAGTGCGCCGACCTGCTGCCCGATTACTTCAGCTTCGTCAAGGGCATTGTGGACAGTCAGGATCTGAGCCTGAACATCAGCCGCGAGATGCTGCAGAAGGACAACCAGCTCAAGCTGATTCACAACGCTCTGGAAAAAAAGATCAAGAACGAGCTGCACGCCATGCTGGCCAATGACCGCGAGAAGTACGAGGAATTCTGGAAAGAGTTCGGCCGTCAGATCAAGTTCGGTGCTTACTCCGACTACGGCATGCACGCCGAGCTGCTTCGCGACCTGCTGCTGTTCTGGTCTGCCAAGGAGCAGAAGATGGTCACTCTGCAGGAGTATGTGGACAAGATGCCCGCTGAGCAGAAGTATATCTACTTTGCTGCCGGTGATTCTACCGACCGTCTGGCAAAGCTGCCCGCCGCTGAGCTGGTCATGGATAAGGCTATGACGTCCTGCTGCTGACCGAGGATGTGGATGAGTTCTGCCTGCAGATCCTGCGCACCTATCCCCGCAAGGATGCCGAAGGCAAGGACGGCACCGTGGAGTTCAAGAATGTCAACAGCGGTGATCTGGGCCTTGAGACCGAGGAAGAGAAGAAGGCCGCCGAGGACGCTACCGCTGAGAACAAGAGCCTGTTCGATGCCATGAAGGACGCACTGGACGGCAAGGTGAAAGAGGTCAAGGTCTCTACCCGCCTGAAGGATCACCCTGTGTGCTGAGTGCTGACGGTCCGCTGTCCATTGAGATGGAAAAAGTGCTGTCCAAGCAGCCCGGCAGCGAAGGCGTAAAGAGCGATAAGGTTCTGGAACTGAATGTCAACCACCCCGTGTTTGCCGTGCTCAAGGCCGCACAGGAGGCCGGTGACACCGACAAGCTCAAGAAGTACAGTGCTCTGCTGTACGCACAGGCTCAGCTGATCGAAGGTCTGCCGGTGGATGATCCCGCCGCCTACGCCGAGGCCGTCTGCAGCCTGATGAAGTAACTTTTTCCGGCAGGCAGCAGACTTACTCCCTTGCTGCTTCCACGCACATCAATATTTCCCCCTTAACAAAAAGGCCGTGCTCCGCTATAATAGAGTGGAACGCGGTCTTTTTCTGTTCTTTTGCCGGACAGTCAGGATAAATTGAGAGGTTTTTGCTCATGCAGCCCAAAAAACATTATTTTGCCCACATCCCCACCATTGCCATCTTTATTGTGTTTGCCATGTCGGCACCGTTGGGCGTGCTGCTGTTCATCTTAAAAAGCATCGATAAAAACGCCGAAAAAGAGGAAAAGGCTGCTGCGCAGGCGCAGGCAGACTATCGTTCCGACCTCGGCCCCGCACCTGCGCAGACGGCCCCCCGGCAGGAAAACGAGCCAGCCTACGGCCACGATGTTCCCACCAAAGAGCAGAAGGACGCTAAGGAGCGTCATAAATTCCTTACCACCTGTGCACCATCGGCGGTGCCGTCTTTCTGTTCGCGGGCTTCAGCACCCTGTTCATGGATGGTGCTGCCAGCATGATGGAAGCCTTTACCGCCATTGCCCAGATGCTGGGCGGCGGCGCTGCTCTGCTGACCGGCCTGCGCATGGATCGTACCCGCAAGCTGGAACGCCTGTTGGACAAGATCGCAGCGACCGCGACAATATTCCGCTGGACGAGCTGTTTGCTGCCGCGGGCATCGATGCCGCAAAGGGCCGCACCGTGGTGGAAAGTGCTATTTCCCACGGTTACTTCGGTGCAGATGCTTACATTGATAACCGCACCAATACTCTGGTAGTGCGCGGCGCGGCTCCCCAGCCGCCCCGGAAACCGAAGCCTGCGCCCGCCCCAGAACCTGCACCAGCGGACCAATATACCGCAATTCTGCAGCAGCTGCGGCAGGTCAACGATGCCATCCCGGACCCCGTGATGACCATCAAGATCAGCCGTCTGGAAGCGGTCAGTGCCCGCATCTTTGAGCTGGCAAAGCAGGACCCCGGCAAAAAGGCTCAGCTGCAGAAATTCATGGACTACTATCTGCCCACCGCCCTCAAGCTGCTGAACACCTACGCCAGCCTTCCTGCGCAGGATGTGCAGGGGGAAAACATCGCCGATGCCAAAAAGAACATCGAGCGCAGCATGGGACCTGCTGGTGACCGCCTTTGAAAACCAGCTGGACAAGCTGTTCCAGTCCGACGCACTGGACGTTTCGGCAGATGTGGCCGCACTGGAAGGGATGCTGAACATGGACGGCCTGACCGGAAACGAGTTTACAAAATAATATTTTGGGAAACAGGGAAAAGGCCCATGCGCTTTTTCCCTGTTTTTTCAAAGCGCAAATCTCCATGTTGTGCAGGCCTCGTCCGTCCCACGCAAAGCCGTGGATTTGCAGGCATTTTTGCCAATGGTTTTTCCGTTTAATATCTAATTTTATTTCAACTGTCAAATTCCACTCTGTGCGCCAATTTCAGTCTTTTTGCAACTTTTCATCCAGATGCAACAATAACACATGGTTTTTTCTGTCCGGATTTTATATGATAAGGACAGAAGTGTGCAGAGCATCCTGTATGCGGCCCTGCACTGCAGTTCCAACCCGCTCAAAAGGAGGATTATCCTATGATGAAATCTGTTTCCGCATGGAAGCAGGAGCTTTCCAGCGGCGCTCACGCTGCCCGGCTGGCAGCACTTTACTGCTGTGCGCCCGACGAAACTCCTGCACAGGCTGCCCGCTACGAAGCTGTTCTGAATGGTCTGGATGCCACCTTTGGCCCCCATGCTGAAGCTGGTCTTTACAGTGCCCCCGGCCGCACCGAGATCGGCGGCAACCACACCGACCACCAGCATGGCCGCGTGCTGGCCGGCAGCGTGAATATTGATATGATCGCTGCCGCTGCGCCCAACACCCTGAACCAGCTGCGCGTGCAGAGCGAAGGCTACGACCTGTGTGTGATCGGCCTTGATGACCTTGCTGCCCGCAAGGAAGAGGAAAACACTACCCTCTCTCTGCTGCGCGGCGAATGCGAAGCCTTCCGTCAGCGCGGCGCAAAGCTGGCCGGTCTGGATGTGTACATTTCCTCCAACGTGCCCAAGGGCAGCGGCGTTTCTTCCTCCGCCGCCTTTGAAGTGCTGATCGGCGTGATCCTGAATGACTGCTTCATGACCGATAAAGTCTCCCCCATCGAGATCGCGCAGATCGGCCAGTGGGCAGAGAACGTCTACTTTGGCAAGCCCTGCGGCTGATGGATCAGATGGCTTCCAGCGTTGGCAACATTATTACCATTGATTTTGCGGACCCTGCCCACCCGGATGTGGAGCCGGTGGCCGTGGATTTCTCCAAGGCAGGCCTTGCCCTGTGCATTCTGGATTCCTGCGCAGATCATGCCGACCTGACCGACGAATATGCCGCTGTGCCCGCCGAGTGCCGCGCCGTGGCTGCTGTGTGCGGCGGCGAAGTGCTGCGGGATGTGCCGTTCGAGACCTTCCTTGCAAAGCTTCCGGAGTGCCGCAAGCAGTGCGGCGACCGTGCCGTACTGCGCGCCTTCCATATCTATGCCGATAACGACCGCGTGGCAAAACAGGTAGCTGCCCTGCGCGAGGGCGATTTTGACACTTTCCTGCGTCTGGTCAACGAGTCCGGCCACAGCAGCTGGGAATACCTGCAGAACGTGATCCCCGCCGGTTACAAGGAGCATCAGGAGATGGGCGTGACCATTGCAGCTGCCAAGCATTATCTGAACGGCAAGGGCGCTGTGCGCGTGCACGGCGGCGGCTTTGCCGGTACGGCTCAGGCCTTTGTGCCGGTGGAAATGCTGGCCGACTTCAAGGCCCACATGGAAGCCATCCTTGGTGAGGGCCGCTGCCATGTGCTGAGCATCCGCCCGGAAGGAGGCGCAGTGCTGTGATCTCTACCGCCATTCAGCAGCTCGTGAATTACGGGCTTGACACCGGCCTTATCCTGCCCGATGATGAAATTTACATCCGCAACCAGCTGCTCATGACCATGCAGCTGGACGACTTTACCGCGCCGGAGGGCGAGGTGTGCTATACCGATCTGGAAAGCATCCTCAAAACGCTGGTAGATGATGCCGTTGCCCGCGGTGTGTGCGAGGACAACTCCACCGCCCGCGACCTGTTCGACACAAAGCTCATGGGCGTATTGACCCCGCGGCCCAGCATCGTGCGCGCCAATTTCGAGGAACGCTACGAAAGCGAAGGCCCGCAGGCCGCGACCGACTGGTTCTATAAATTCAGTCAGGACACCGATTATATCCGCCGCTACCGCATCAAACGCGACCTGAAATGGTCACCAAGACCCCCTACGGCGATCTGGATATCACCATCAACCTCTCGAAGCCCGAAAAAGACCCCAAGGCCATTGCCGCCGCCAAGCTGGCCCCCCAGAGCGCTACCAAGTGCCAGCTTTGCGCCGAGAACGAAGGCTATGCA
>ENA-OQCN01001315-OQCN01001315.1-human-gut-metagenome-genome-assembly--contig:-NODE-1315-length-12518-cov-6.047131_pt1 | contig 12518 bp, 16 predicted proteins | sample MGYA00242497_ERZ504576 | MGnify/ENA primary metagenome ERZ504576 (study PRJEB26092, sample SAMD00036296) | human gut metagenome | host: Homo sapiens | study: EMG produced TPA metagenomics assembly of...
TTTTTGTCAAGACAGGTATCTATCTTTCTTTTATTGTTTTGTACTCCTTTTCAATACCTGCGATCAGTGTTTTCATTGTATATTCCAGAATTTCATTTCCATATGCTTCCGATGATTCTCTGACCGGATGACGACCTGCAATACCGATCAGATTACTCTCATCTTCTTTTACCTGTCCAAAGTCAACCAGCTCCGGCCGAACAGCCATTACAATAGAGGTCTCATTTGCTCCGGCATGATCATTCTGATATTTCAGTCTCTCATCATCCGCATAGGTCCATGCTGTCATAATGCACAGTCCGTACTTTTCTTCTGCCTCTTCCTTCATTTCCTGAAATGTATTTGTCGACGGACCGTGTCCATGTCCCACAACGATACGGACTCCTGCTCTGGAAAGCTGGGCAAAAATACTGCGCAGCAGATCCTGAAACAGTCCCTTTTCCATCCAGTAGCGCTGCCCTTCATCTGCTGGGCATAATATGTATTCAGTGCGCCCTCTGTATTGATATCCATTCCATAAAATACAGTTCCCCGATCATCAAATAAACGGTCAGGTCCCATGAACAGCATCGGGAGCACTACACCACCGACTTTTTCTGCTACCCGGACAAACAGTTCTTTTGACTGGATCCCGTCAGCTCCAAGAGGCATATGCGGACCATGCCATTCCAGTGTGCCAAGTGCAGATAGCAACCGGCATCTCCTTTATCCTCTGTACACATTCTTCCGGAAGTAATTCCTCGTATAATACTTTTTTCATGCTCGTCTCCTTATCCTTTTACCGCTCCGGTAATTAATTTTTCGCTTTCTTATTTTTTATTATTTTATTCTACGCTTTTCAGTGACTCTACCATATTGATCTTTTTCAGCTTAAAATGCATCACCATATTTACAAACATGGAGAATCCGAAGGTAATGATTCCACTGTAAACAAAGCTCATTGGCTTGATATTTCTTCCAAACATCACCGCATCTACCTCAACGGTTGTGATCACATACCGGTGAAGGAGAATTCCGAATACTGCACCTGCCAGGATCCCTATAAAGGACAGCAGGATATTTTCCCGGAATACATACTGGGAAACCTCGCCATCATAAAATCCCAGGACCTTCAATGTTGCAAGCTCTCTCTGACGCTCTGTGATATTGATGTTGTTCAGATTATACAGTACACAAATGCCAGCATTCCCGCAGAAATGATCAGGACCCAGATCACCGCTCCAAGGGAGCCCAGCATTCGCTCTACCTGACCTGCTGTGCTGCTTGTATAGCTGATACTTAAAGCTGCCGGATATTTCAGGATCTCATTTCCAAGAGTCTCCAGATCACTCTCTGCATCTTCTTTCATAGTATATACTGTACTTGAATACTCCGGTTTCTCCCCGAATGTTTTTTCATAGCAGGATGGAGTCATGTAAACATAATGTCCCATATAGTTCTCTGTGACAGCAGTGATCTTTACTTTATACTTTCTGTTGTCTTTCTCCAGAGCGATCTCGTCTCCTGCTTTCACACCGATAAGAGAAGCTGTTTTTTCACAGATCACGGCTCCGTCGTCGGTAAGCTCATACTGCTCGTGGGACTTCGGTCACGTAACGTTACATCCTCTTTAAAATTTTCCGTATTTTCCGGAACATACACATAGATACTGACACTTCCCTTTTCTTTTGGTGCCGTCATCTTGGTGAGCTGTACACGAGTATAGTGATCGATCTCGCTGTTTCCGTCCAGGAATTTCAGAAGTTCCTTTTTCTGGCTCTGTGTAGCATCATCATCATTGATCACCATGGCATCATAGTGCTGGATCTGGTCATACTGGAGAAGCGCAATATCCATGATCGAATCGTAAAGTCCGAATCCTACAAGCATCAGTCCCATGCTTCCTGCAATTCCGAAAATAGTCATAAAGAGTCGCTTCTTATAACGAAAAAGATTTCGCATGGACGATTTCCAGGAAAAGCTCAGATGCTTCCATATAAAGCCGATCCGCTCAATAAGTATCCGTTTTCCCTCTTTTGGTGCAGGCGGACGCATCAGGGATGCCGGTGTTTCTGCCAGAGTTTTTGCGCTGGAAAAAAGTGTTGCACCCATAGTACAGATCACCGCTGCTCCGGAAGCGATCAGTGCATAGTGCATTTCATAATTCAGCTGCATGTGATCACCAATATTCCAGTACATGATCCCATATGCCTGGATAATGATAAACGGAAGAACCTTTTCTCCGAAAAGAATACCCACGATGCTGCCTCCTGCTGTTGCAAGGAAGGCATAACAGAGATATTTGGATGCAATAGATATTTTTCCGTAGCCCAATGCTTTCATGGTTCCGATCTGTGTTCGCTGCTCCTCCACCATTCGTGTCATCGTGGTAAGACTGATCAGCGCCGCTACAAGGAAGAAGATCATCGGGAAAACCTTTCCGATGTTTTTCAGCCGCTCTGCGTTATCACCAAAATCCGAATATTCCGGAAGGTCATTGCGGTCTGTGATGATCCACTCCGGTGTTTCAATATCATCTACCTCTTTCTGGGCATCCTCGATCTTCTGCCGGGCTTCCGCAATTTTGTCATCGGCCTTTTTTTTGCCGTCCTGATATTCTTTCTTTCCATCGGAAAGCTTCTTTTTTGCGTCCTCCAGATCTTTTTGGGCGTCTTTTAATTTCTGTTCGTTTTCTTGGATCTCTTTTTCACCATCCAGGATTTTCTGTTCATTTGCATCCAGTTCAGCCTGACTGCTGGTAAGCTTTTCCGTATTTGCCTGGATCTCTGCCTGTCCTGCATTTAACTGGGCCTGTTTTTCCTCCAGCTGCTGTCTTCCGGAACTTAACTGGGCTTTGGCAGCGTCAAGCTGGCTCTGACCGTTATCAAGAGTTGCCTGATTGGTCTCGATTTCTTCTTTGGCTGCAGAAAGCTCTGTTTTCTTTGCTCCAGTTCTTTTTTTCCTTTATCCAGTTCTTCCTGGCCTGCGTTCAGCTGTGTCTCTGTCCCGGAAAGTGTCTCTTCCTGTTCTTCGATCTGACTGAAGCCCTCATTGATCTGAGTGAGGCTGCTCTCCAGTTCAGCCCGTGTCTGGGCCAGCTCTGATTTTTTTGCAGTAAGCTCTGACTGCGCCCCGTCGATCTGTGCCTGACCGGAATTTATCTGTTCTTCCATTGCACTGATCTGGCCATTTAATGTCTGGATCTGCGTGGAAAGCTCCGCCAGCTCTTCTTCGGTTTTTCCTGCTTCCGCACCGGCGTCATACTGCGCTTGCAGCTCCGCCGCCTGACTGCTCAATGCTTCTTTCTGGCTGGTCAGTTCATCCAGCTGTGCCTGCTGCCCGGAAAGTGCTTCTTCACTGGAACTGATCTGGGATTCGCCCTCGGAAACCTGTACAAGTCCTGCCTCACACTGTTCTTTCTGACTGGTGAGAGCAGCCTTTGTTTCTTTGATCGTATTCTTTCCCGTTTCCAACTGTTCTCTTCCACTGTCAAGCTCAGCCTGTTTGCTTTCCAGTGTTTTCTCCGCTTCCTGGAGCTGGGCCTCACCGTCACTTACCTGCTGTTTTGCGGCATTCAGCTGTTCATATCCGGCAGTCAGCTCTGACTGCTTCTCATTTATCTGTGCTTCGGAGTCGACAAGCTGGGATCTGGCAGCATTTAACTGGGACAGACCGTCACTTACCTGCTGTTTTGCACTGTTAAGCTGAGACCATCCATCTTCAATCTGCTTTCTTCCGTCAGCAAGCTGCTGTTTTCCATCGGTCAGTTCTTTTTTTGCATCGCTGAGCTGCTGTTTTCCATCTTCGTACTCTTTTTTTCCATCATCATACTTCTTCTGCCCATCATCCAGCTTTTTCTTCGCATCGCCAAGCTTTTCTTCTGATTCCTTCTTTCCGTCCTCAAGCTCTTTTCTGGCGTCATCCAGTTTTTCATTGGCTTCTGCGACGATCTCATCATAGCGCAGGCTGCACTGTTCTTTTTCGATGCCTTCCACACGCTTCCGTATCTTTTTGATAAGATTGTCGTAGGCATCGGTATAGCTGATCACATCCCCGGATTCATGGACCATAATATAGATCTGGGTAAAAGCCTCCTGATCAAAATCCTCAGGAAGAATGTATCCGAAACCGCTGATCTCACCTGACCCAAGAGTCGTATTTCCTCTGTTAAACGAAATATAAAGAGGGCTGCTTCCGATTCCCACAACTGTATAGGTTGTCTTTTTCAGAAGTTCACTGTCTCCATCCTCACTGACAGATATGGTATCCCCGATTTTATAGCCACGGTTCTTTGCAAATGGCTTGTCCAGAAAAATCTCGCCGCTTTTTTCCGGTATCCTTCCTTCATCTGCTGTGAGCAGATTAAAATTGCTGCTGATGGATTCCAGATGAAGAACCTTCCTGGCATCGTCCTCTCCACTCATAACATCCGTAGAGTAACCACCCTCAGCCAGCTCTATACCGTCAATGTCTGATACCGCTTTTACATCACGCTGGGTCAGTCCCAGTGTTCCCTGGATCTTCAGATCCATCAGCTTTGCCGCTTCATAATAGGCATCTCCGGAATATCTCATATCCGGAGAAGACGCCTGGATCCCGGAAAAAAATGCAACGCCCAATGCCACGATCAGAAAGATCGAGATAAAACGTGCTTTACTTTTCCGGATCTCCATCCAGAAATCTTTGTGTAATGCTTTCATTCCGTCACCTACCATTCAATTTCTTCCACTGGTGTGGGATGTGCATTTTCGGTCATCCTGGAAACTTTGCCGTTTTTGATCTTGATCACACGGTCGGCCATAGGTGTCAGTGCAGAGTTGTGGGTAATGACAATGACAGTCATGCCTCGTTCCCTGCAGGTATCCTGAAGAAGCTTCAGGATTGACTTGCCGGTCTGATAATCCAGCGCTCCTGTAGGTTCATCACAGAGCAGAAGCTTGGGATTCTTTGCCAGAGCTCTGGCTATGGAAACTCTCTGCTGCTCACCGCCGGAAAGCTGTGCCGGAAAGTTGGTCAGCCTCTCCTTCAATCCTACTTCCTCCAAAACCTTCCTGGCATCCAGAGGATCCTTACATATCTGAAGAGCAAGCTCCACATTCTCCAGTGCAGTCAGATTTGGCACCAGATTATAAAACTGGAATACAAAGCCAATATCCTCACGCCGGTATCCGGTCAGCTGCCGGTCTGTATATTTTGCGATATTTTTCCCATCGATCCAGACATTGCCGGATGTAGCTTTATCCATTCCGCCCAGGATATTCAACACCGTTGTCTTTCCGGCACCGCTGGGTCCTACCACAACTACAAATTCTCCTTTTTTTATCCGGAAGCTGATCTCATCCACCGCTATGATCTTCACTTCTTTTGAGCCATAGATTTTGGATACATTTTCCAGCTTCACATAATCTTCCGTATGCTCCATTCTCATCCTCCTCTTTGCTCTCTCTCTAATTTCAGGGGGCTTTTACTTGCCCCCTTTTTATTCCCCGCCTCAATATCACAGCTGTTTGGTAATATCCCTTCATCTGTAATCGATATGTCTGTAAATATATTTATAAGTATATCGGTTCTTCATTCAAAATGCAATTTCTACTTATATTTTACAAAGATTTTTCATTCCTGCGCATTTGTATTTTACATTTCTTTTCTATAATACAGACAGATAAAGGAAATCAATATTATGACTGACTGTTGCTGACAACAGCAGAAGTATAATTCCATCAAAATGGGAGGAATGGATTATGTATAAAACACTGTGGAATCACTTAGCTCAAAATAAAAAAAAGGCCCCTGCACCTGCTGTTTTTCTTGCACTTCTGACAGCTGGATGGAGTGCAGCCGGAATTTTGTCCGGATTACTTGTTTGTCTGGGACTTCAGACAGAACTGATGGTGAAACTGACTGTGATCTTATGTACCGGTGGATACGTCGGACTGATACCCGGATTCTTCGGTGGAATCTTTTATCTTTACCGAATGGATCTTCGGAAAACTTCTGCTGATCCTGTAGCTGATCCGGAAAAATCTTCTTCTGATCCTGCTTCATTGATCTATTTTCACAATAATTGACAAAAAAGCAGAACTCTGCCTGGTTGTGCAGGGTTCTGCTTTTTTATTGAATATGTGTATTAATTTTGATTACTTTCTTATGGAATCAGCAAGCTTTCTTGCCTCTGCTGTCAGCTCTTTTATTTTGTCAAATTCTCCTGCCTTTACAAGATCTCCTTTTACCATCCAGCTTCCGCCGCAGCAAAGGATTTTGTCACAGGAAAGATATTCCTCAAGGTTTTTCGCATTGATCCCGCCTGTAGGCATAAATCTGATTCCTGTATAAGGAGCTGCCATAGCCTTGATCATTGAAATTCCACCTGCGGTTCTGCCGGGAAGAATTTTACTACCTTAAGGCCTCTTTTCACTGCCTGTGCAACCTCAGATGGTGTGATACATCCCGGGAAAACAGGAATGTCTTTTTCCAGGCAGTAGTCTACGATCTCTGGATTGAAGCCCGGGCTTACGATAAATTTTGCTCCGGCACCAACAGCTGCATCTACCTGCTCAGTTGTAAGTACGGTACCTGCTCCCACAAGCATTTCCGGGAACTGCTCTGCCATCAGACGGATAGACTCTTCTGCTGCTTCTGTACGGAATGTCACCTCTGCACATGGAAGGCCACCCTCAACCAGAGCCTTTGCCAGCGGTACTGCATCTTTTGTATCTTCCAGTACTACAACCGGAACCACACCAATTTTCTGAAATTTTTCTGCTATCTCTTTCATCTGAATTTCCCTTCCTTTTTATCTTTTTATATCAAATTTCATTTCCATCACATGTCTGATCATAGATACATCGTCAGTAATGTTTCCATCACCATGAATCGTATGCTTCACGGCACTGGCAGCAACACCGAAATTCACGGTATCCTCCGGTGTATAATCGCTCATAAGACCATAGATGATTCCGCTTACAAATGCATCTCCGCCTCCGACACGATCAAGAATATGGAAAGTCAGGCGCTTGCTTTCGTAAGTCTTTCCGTTTAACCAGAGATATGCCATAAGACTGTTCTCACTGCAGCTGTGTGCAAAACGGACATGTCTTGCGATGCATTTTATATTCGGATATCTGTCCGCAAATGCCTGGAACACCTTTTCCTGCTGTTCAAAATCCGGCTGAAACGGGATTCCGTCCTTTACATCGCCTGCACTGTGGTCTTCTTCATTTTTCCAGATATGATACGGCTCGATCCCAAAAAGAACATTTACATATGGAAGACAAAGTGTACAGAAATCTCTGGCCTCTTCCCAGGTCCACAGCGTACTTCTGAAATTGCCGTCAAAGCTTACGGTCATATTCATTTCTTTTGCTGCCTTCAGGCAGTTTAAGATCAGATCCCTGCATTTTGTTCCAAGAGCAGGTGTGATTCCGCTCAGATGCAGCCATGTATATCCTTCCAGCAGTTTTTTCACATTTGTTTTGCTGAAGTCATACTCTGAAAAAGCACTGTGTTTTCTGTCGTAAACTACCTTGCTGGGACGGATCCCGTAACCGGTTTCCAGATAATAGGTTCCAAGACGGTGTGTCGGAGTTTCTTCCTCTGTTGAAAGAACCACACTGTCACAGTTCACATCATTGCTTCTCATCATACGTACAGCACTTTTTCCAAGACTGTTGTCCGGAACTACTGTAAAAAACGAAGCATCTATTCCAAGATTTGCCAAGGAAAGGGCTACATTCGCCTCGCTTCCCCCGTATCTTGCCTCAAAGGTTGTTGCTGTTCTGATTTTTTCATAATCCGGCGGTGTCAGACGCAGCATGATCTCGCCGAGAGTAATAAATTTATGTTTCATGATCAATACTCCAGATAGGCTCCCTTCATTGGGCTTGCAGCATGCTCACTGAAAAGTCTCAGCACGCCTTTTTTGTATTTTGGTTCTCTTGGCTTCCAGTTTTTACGTCTCTCGACAAGGATCTGGTCGATCTCTTCCATAGACTTTCTTTCGCCTGCAATTCCGATGATGTTCAGCTTTCTTTCCATAACATCGATCTCAATAAGGTCGCCTTCCTCAACAAGTGCGATTGGACCACCGTCAACAGCCTCAGGCTGCAGTGTCCGATAACAGGGCCTGTAGATGCTCCGGAAAAACGTCCGTCTGTAATCAGTGCGATGCTCTTTCCAAGCTCTTTGTCACTGCTGATCGCCTCAGATGTGTAGAACATCTCCGGCATTCCGCTTCCCTTTGGTCCCTCGTAACGGATGAATACTGCATCACCTTTCTGGACCTTATGCTTCAGAACTGCATCCAGACACTCCTCTTCACTGTCGAACGGTCTTGCACGGAGAACGGATTTAAACATTTCCTTCGGGCATGCGGTGTGCTTGATCACAGCACCCTCAGGTGCAAGGTTTCCACGAAGAACTGCGATACTTCCGTCGGTTCCGATTGCCTTGTCATACGGACGGATGATATCTTCCTTTGTAAGGCTTACATTGTAACGTTTATTAAATTCCTGAAGCCATTTGTCACATTTCTCATAAAATCCGTTGTTTTTCAGCTCCTCAAGGTTTTCTCCGAGAGTCTTTCCTGTAACTGTCATTACATTCAGATGGAGATGTTCCTTGATCTCCTCCATGATCGCCGGTACACCACCTGCATAATAGAAGCACTCAGCAGGCCAGCGTCCTGCAGGACGTACATCCAGAAGGTATCTTGCATTTCTGTGCAGTCTGTCAAAGGTATCACCTGTGATCTCAATACCAAACTCATGTGCAATCGCCGGCATGTGAAGCAGACAGTTTGTACTTCCGGAGATTGCAGCATGTACAAGGATCGCATTCTCAAAGCTATCCATAGTTACAATATCAGAAGGACGCATATTTTCCATCTGTGCGATCCTTACTGCCTGTCTTCCTGCCTCTCTTGCAAAAGCAAGAAGATCCGGGCTTGTTGACGGCATCAGAGCTGTACCAGGAAGTGTAAGTCCAAGTGCCTCTGCCATGATCTGCATTGTTGAAGCTGTTCCGATAAAGGAGCAAGCTCCACAGCTTGGGCAGGCATTGCATTTTGCCCAGTCAAGCTTCTCTTCGTCGATCTCTCCACGTTCAAACTTTGCACTGTACATTCCCAGCTGCTCAAGGGTCAGCATCTCAGGCCCCGCATTCATAGTTCCGCCAGGCACAAATACGGAAGGGATATTTACTCTTGCAAGTCCGATCAGATTTCCCGGTACACCCTTATCACAGCTTGAAAGATATACACCTGCATCAAATGGTGTTGCATTTGCATGGATCTCGATCATATTTGCGATCATTTCACGGCTTGCCAAGCTGTAGTTGATTCCGTCTGTTCCCTGGCTTTCACCGTCACAGATATCGGTACAGTTATAACGTGCACCAAAACCGCCTTCTTCTGCGATTCCTTTACGGACCTCTTCCACAAGAATGTTCAGGTGTCCGCTTCCCGGATGACTGTCACCATAGGTGCTCTCAACCATGACCTGAACTTTTTCCAGATCCTCTTTTTTCCATCCTGTTCCAAGACGCAGCGGATCAAGCTCCGGTGCAAGCTTTCTCATTTCCTGACTTACTAATTTCATGATTTTTTCCTCCATTTCCTATTCTCTGATCAGATTCAGATTTTCCAGCTTTTCTCTGAGTTCCTTTGCATCCTCTTCTTCTGCTCCGATTTCCACATTATTAAATGTAGGAAGGCTGAATACTCCCAGCATGGACTTCGCATCTACGATATATCTTCCGCAGATCAGTTCCACATCCTTCTGGCAGCCGGATGCAGCCTGTACAAGATGCTTTGCATCATACATGTCTCTTAAATAAACCGGTATCTTTATCATTACGCTCTGCCTCCTATGCAAAAATTGAAATAACAAAGCCTACAACAAGTGCTGTAACACCGATCAGTGTTCCATGATCGTCCAGGATTTTAATGTCGTTTTTTCGTCAATCTCAAGGAAAGTACTTACCAGCCAGAATCCGGCATCATTTACATGACTCAGTGCAGTTGCACCACCGCAGATCGCACAGCACATAGCAGCTCTGTAAAGCATGCTTGTATCCATTACTGCCGGCATAGTCGCCATGATTCCTGATGCCATGGTCATTGCCACAATGGAGCTTCCCACAGATGCCCTTACCAGGATCGCGATCAGAAACGCGATCAGGATCAGCGGAAGACCGCTTTTTTCCAGGGCCGGTCCGATAATATTTCCAAGGCCGGAATCCTGAAGCATCCATCGGATCACTCCGCCGCTGGCGATGACCAGAAGAATCATTCCAACCGGTCTCAGTGAATGGTCCAGTATTTTCTTTAACTGGGCACCGCTAAAACCACGTCGGATTCCAAGAAAATACATTGCTGCAAGTGTTGCGATGGTCAGTGCCAGAAACGGTTTTCCGATAAATCCGAGAAAACTCTGTACACTTGCCGGAATCGGCATGTATTTGGATAATGTGCTGAGAAGGATCAGAATAAGAGGAATCAGGATCACACCTAATACCAGACCGAATGGCGGCAACTCTTTTCCATCATCTTTGATCTCTTCCACATTGGCCGGAAGTTCGGTAAAAATTTTGTTTCCAACCAGATTTCCCCAGATAATTCCTGAAACCAGCATACAGATCAGTGCAGTTGGAACTCCAACCATGATCATAGTTCCCAGGTTTACGCCAAGTGCATTGGCAACCAGTACAGATCCCGCAGAAGGCGGTACAAAAGCATATCCGCTGGCAAGACCTGAAAGAAGCGGGATCGCATAATACAGAGTGGATTTTTTTGTCTGCTTTGCAACACTGAATACCAGTGGAATCAGTACCACAACACCTGCTTCAAAAAATACGGTTGTACCGATCACCAGTCCGGTAAGTCCCAGTGCCCAGCCGGCTTTTTTCTGACCAAATTTATCGATCAGTGTTTCCGCTATTCTCTGGGCGCCTCCGCTCACTTCCAGTATTCCGCCGAACATGGAACCCAGCCCTACCAGAAGTGCGATTCCCTGTAATGTCTTTCCAACACCTTTTTCTACTGTGTCTGAGATCATTTCCAGTGGCATTCCGGCACCTGCACCGATGATGATCGCTGAAATCATCATTGACAGAACCGGATGCAGTTTAAATTTGATGATCAGCACCAGCAGGATCACAATTCCCACTGCCGCAGCAAGCATCAATCTCATTGGATCTGCTGTAAATGTTGTTTCTTCCATTTTTTCTGCTTTTGCCTCCTTAATTCATCCGATGTTTTACTTTTCGCTAAATACATCTGATCTTTCTGTTGTTTTTTCTTTTGAATTGTGCTGATTTTCTTTATTTTCGTTTCAATTCATCTGATGTATTTATAATATATTCATTCTGCCAAAAACGCAATACTGTAATTTTATCTAAATTATCATCCTGTTTTTTGTATATTTTGTCGTTTTGACATTATAATTGAAAGGAATTATTATAAATATAAGGAAAGTATGAAAAAAAATAACGCATAGAAATGGAGAAACTCATATGATGATTTCGTCATCAGAAGAAAAAAGTCTTCCGCAAAAATTATCGGAAGACATCATCGCATTTATTTTAAAGGAAAATCTGCAGCCTGGAGACAAGCTGCCTAATGAAACGGTTCTGTCCGAACGTCTGAATGCTGGAAGAAGCTCTGTCCGCGAGGCAATGAAACTTCTTGCTTCCAGAAATATCGTGACTATCCGTCAGGGATCCGGAACCTATATCGCATCATCTCCGGGAATGGTGGAGGATCCGCTGGGATTAACTTTTATTGGCAACAAGCAGAAGCTGATCCATGACCTTCTTGAAGTCCGTTTTCTGCTTGAACCCTCTATTGCAGCAATGGCTGCCACCCGCGCCAATAAAAAAGATATAAAAAAAATCACCACACTTTGTGATGAGGTTGAAGCATTATTAAAAAAACATGTGGATCATACCCGGAAAGACATTGAATTTCATACAGCGATCGCGCTGAGCAGCAAAAATGTTGTTGTTCCGCGGCTGATTCCTGTAATTAACAGCTCTATTCCATTATTTGTCGAATCAACCAGCGGTGCTCTGCACGAAGAAACAATTGAGACACATCGTGAAATCGCAGATGCCATTGCAGAGCATGACGCTTTGCGTGCCCAGGATGCCATGTATCTTCACCTGGTTTATAACCGCAAAAGAATCCTGATTACAGAAAAAAATTCCTGATCTGTCGGACAGCATTCATTACGGATGCTGTCCGATCTTCCAGAAATCTTTCTTCAAATACATTTTTAATTATCTTCACTGTCTTCAGCTAGTAAAATAAGCCCTGGAAATTTATCTTTCTAGGGCTTTCTAAGAGGTGCCACCCGGATTTGAACCGGGGATAGAGGTGTTGCAGACCTTTGCCTTACCACTTGGCTATGGCACCATGCTCCCCCTGTTGGACTCGAACCAACGACACTGCGGTTAACAGCCGCATGCTCTACCGACTGAGCTAAGGAGGAATACTTAAATATTTAATTTAAGGTTTGTACCTTAAAAACTACATACATGCTTGT
>ENA-OQCN01001316-OQCN01001316.1-human-gut-metagenome-genome-assembly--contig:-NODE-1316-length-12516-cov-1.507466_pt1 | contig 12516 bp, 15 predicted proteins | sample MGYA00242497_ERZ504576 | MGnify/ENA primary metagenome ERZ504576 (study PRJEB26092, sample SAMD00036296) | human gut metagenome | host: Homo sapiens | study: EMG produced TPA metagenomics assembly of...
GCGGGCGTTGAATCACAGGGTATGATTCTTGCGGCTATGGACGATAAGAACAATTCTCTCTGTTATGACAGTTGATAAGGATATAATCGCAGGAAGCGAAATCGGATAGCAAAAGAGTGAATTATATATAATAAAAAGCTCCCTTCCGGGCTGGCAGGTAAAATCACCTGCGGCTTGGAAGGGAGCTTTTTCTTGTACTGCACTTGTACTTACAGGTTAACAGAAGTAGCAAGGCATTATTTATCCAACATTTTTTTGTATTCGCGTGGACTGATGCCAATGTGTCTCTTGAAAAGTTTCGAAAAATAACCGAAATCAGGAATACCGACAGCTCCAGCCACTTCAGCAACACTCATATTTGTGGTATTAAAGTAGCGTAAAGATGCCCGGATGCGCTGCCTTCCAATATAAGAAGTCAGCGTTTCGCCGACTTCTTTTTTAAATGCATTTGACAGATAAGATGGATTTTTGTCAAATTTTTCGGCAAGTATGGATAGCGTTAACTCTGAGTATAAATGCTGGTCAATGTAATTTACAACAGTTCGGATCAGATAAGAGTATTTTCATACGTATAATTCTTAGCAAGCATAGAATATTTTCGGACCATGTCAAATGGCAAGTGTGCAAACTCTCCTTGGCTGTTAGCATCTTTTATGCGAAGAGAAAAAGCTTCAGCCTGCTGGTATACATAAATCGGATGTACGGCGGTCCCAAACATACGGGAAGCTAGAAAAAAATTTAAGGAGGCGATTCTGCTTCTTATTTCTTTTGCAGGAAGAGACTGAAAAGAAGCAGAATAGTCCAAAGTCTTTTTCATGAAGTCAATGGCCTGGGCAGTGTTTCCGGCAGTCATTGCCTGACAACAATGTTCTAGTCGTGAAATCAGTTCCGCGATGTAATCGGAAGAGAATTTCTGAAAACGTTCTTCGTTTGGCGAAGTGTTATGAGACTCTGTTTTATAATTGACATACTCAATGCTGCATGTTTTGAACGCCGGAATAAAAAAACTAATAAAATGCTGCAACATCAGTGTGAGTTCATCAATGTCTACGACAGGAAGAGAGTAATAAAAGTGTAACAAGACAGAGTTGTATTTCGGATCAATGTGATTATCACGAATGAGCCGGTTGATTGTTACCTGATTGATTGGTTCGGCCAAAAAAGGCATAATACCAAGAATATCTGGTTCAGCGTCCGTGGTCAGACTGACAATTACATTGTAAAACCCAAGGGAACTCTGCAGTACAATGATTTGATAAGGAGAGCTGCCAAACAAAGAAAAAAGTGGGCTGTTCGTTTTGTAGTTGCCCCAGACCATGCGTCTTAGTCCCATATCCATTTTCTCAAAATTCTGATAAGGAGCATGCATCAGATAAGAATCTATCTTAAAGGTATCGGACAAAGTTGCTGGAGCAAAGGGAAAAAATCATCGGTATTCATGTTTTCAAATGTCATAATAGGACTCCTTTCCTAGTAGGTTTCTCGTTTTATTTGTAAAAAATTTGCCATAATTATATTTTATGTAAAAATTTTACCAAAACAACAAAACTAAGACAAGAGCAAAATCCGTTGAATTGTTATACTGAGTACATCAATGAGATTGACGGAAAGAGAGAAAGACTCTTTTTATGAACAAGAAGGAGGTAAAAATGGCAACAAAGAACATTAATGCATCTTGGCAGTTTACAAAAGATGCTATAACTGTCGCAGAAGGATATTCTGTATTAACACAGGGCAACTGGGAGGCACTTGACTTGCCTCATACATGGAATGGTAAGGATGGACAGGATGGTGGAAATGATTACCACGCGGTACATGTTACTATGTAAAGAACATGAAGCGTGAGGAGTTTGGTAGCGAACCAATCACTTATATTGAGTTTAACGGAGCAAACTCTAGTGCATGGCTTTATGTTAATGGAAAAGAAGCTGGACATCATGATGGTGGATACTCTACATGGAGAGTGAATGTAACAGACTTTTTGGCTGATGAAAATGAAATTGTAGTTGCAGTAGATAATGCACCAAATGATCATGTATATCCACAGATGGCAGACTTTACATTCTATGGCGGTCTGTATCGTGATGTAAATGTGATTTCTGTACCAGAAACACATTTTGATCTGGATTATTATGGAACACATGGCATTGCAGTAACACCTATCGTAGAAAGGTGCAAATGCAAGTGTTGAAGTAGAAGTATTTGTTACAGATGCAACAGAGGAAGATACTTTAGAATATGTCATCAAAAATGGTGATGAAGTTATTGCTACAAAGAGCGTTTCTGCAAATGAGACAAAGGTTACATTCGAGATTGAAAATGTTCATCTTTGGAATGGCCGTAAGGACCCACACCTTTACACAGCAGAAGTTACATTAAAGAGAAACGATACTGTTTTAGATGAGAGAAGTACTCGCTTTGGATGTAGAACTTTTGTTATTGATCCAGAGAAGGGATTTATCTTAAACGGAGAGCGTTATCCACTTCACGGTGTGTCTCGTCATCAGGATAGACCACACATTGGAAATGCTTTAACTCATAAAGAACATAAAGAAGATATTGAACTCATTCTTGAAATGGGTGCAAACACAATCCGTCTTGCTCATTATCAGCACGACCAGTACATTTATGACCTTTGTGATGAGACAGGTCTTGTACTTTGGGCTGAGATTCCATATATTTCAAAACATTTGCCAAACGGACGTGAGAATACTATTTCACAGATGAAAGAACTTATTATACAGAATTACAATCATCCAAGTATTGTAGTATGGGGACTTTCTAATGAGATTACAATGGGTGGCGGAGAGGATGATGACCTCATTGAGAACCACAACATTTTAATGATTTATGTCATCAGATGGATCCAACAAGACTTACAACAATGGCCGTAGTTCTATGTGCAGCATTGATGCAAAATATATTCAGATTCCGGATGTTATTTCTTATAACCATTATTATGATGGTACGGTGGAACAACAGATATGAACGGTGAGTTCTTTGATGATTTCCACAAGAAATATCCAAATATTCCAATTGGATTAAGTGAGTATGGATGTGAGGCTTTGAACTGGCATACATCAAATCCTGTTCAGGGTGATTATACTGAGGAATATCAGGCATACTATCATGAAGAACTGATTAAGCAGCTCTTTACAAGAGATTATATCTGGCTACACATGTATGGAATATGTATGACTTCGCCGCTGATGCAAGAGCAGAAGGTGGAGAAAATGGTATGAACCATAAGGGCTTGGTTACATTTGATAGAAAGTACAAGAAAGATGCTTTCTATGCATATAAGGCATGGTTATCAGATGATCCATTCGTGCATATCTGTGGTAAGCGCTATGTAGACCGTGTAGAAGATACAACAAAGGTTACGGTATACTCTAATCAGCCAGAAGTAGAGTTGTTTGTAAACGGTGAAAGCCTTGGTAAGCAGACAAGTGATGTGCATTTCTTCTACTTTGATGTGCCAAATGCAGGCGAAAGTACACTTGTTGCAAAAGCAGGTGATTGCAGTGACGAAAGCAAGATTCGCAAGGTAGATACCTTTAACGAAGAATATCGTTTGAAAGAAGAAGGCGAGGTTCTCAACTGGTTTGATATTGATATGCCAGAGGGATACTTCAACATCAATGACAAGATTGGTGATATCATGAAGGCCAACGAAGGTAAGATGTTCATCGATGAATTGATGCTTAAGATTATGAAAGGCGCTGATGGCGGTGCAGCAGAAGCAGCAGAAGCAGCAGCTGGTGCTGGCAGCGAGGGCCTTATGAAGATGTTATCAGGTTTTACAGTAAAGCGTATGCTTAATCTTATGGGAACTGCAGGCGGTGGAAAGCAGTTTACTAAGGAAGAACTTCTTGAGTTGAATAGCAAGCTCAATAAGATAAAGAGATAGGAGGATATTACCATGAGTAAAACTAGAGAAGTAAGACCTTTCGGTGCACGTGACAAGTTTGGTTACCTGTTCGGAGATCTTGCAAATGATTTTTCATTTATTTTTGCCAGTACTTATGTAATGGTATTCTACACAAAGGTTATGGGTATCTCAGCGGCAATGGTCGGAACTATGTTTCTTATTGCTCGTTGTATCGATGCTTTTACAGATATCGGTATGGGACGTATCGTAGATAATTCAAAGCCAACAAAGAACGGACGTATTCGTCCATGGATTCTTCGTATGTGCGGATTTGTTGCACTTGCATCATTTATGATGTATCAGTCATTTTGGTAGATGCTTCTTACGGAGCTAAGGTTGCATATATGTTTATTACATATATCCTCTGGGGTTCTATTTTCTATACATCTATCAATATTCCTTACGGTTCAATGGCATCTGTTATTTCAGGTGACCCAAAGGACAGAAGTTCGCTTTCTGTTTTCCGTTCAGTAGGTGGAACTGTTGCTGGTATTATGATTGGTGTTGTAGCTCCAATGTTAGTATATAAGACAGATGCTTATGGTAACCAGGTTGTTTCTGCAACAAATATATCTATTGTAGCTGGAGTATTCTCTGTAATTGCAATTGTATGCTATCTGCTTTGCTATTTCCTTACAACAGAGCGTGTTGAATATGTTGCAAAGCAAACATCTGAGAAGCAGTCAGTTGCTAAGACATTAAAGACATTACTTACAAGCCGTTCATTGCTTGGTATGATTATCGCAGCTGTACTTCTTTTGTTGGCTTCATTAATGTCACAGGGTGTCAATACTTACTTGTTTGCTGATTACTTCAAGAACACAAAGGCTCTTTCAGTATTCTCATTATTAATGCTTCCATGTATTATCATCTTGGCAACATGCTCTACGAAGCTTGCTACTAAGTTTGGTAAAAAGGAATGTGGTGTAGTAGGAATGTTTGCATCAGGTATCCTTTACTTCATTCTTGGTATTCTTCATATTAAGAATGTATGGGTATTCGTAGTTGGTGCATTCGTAGCTATGCTTGGTATGTACTTCTTCCAGACACAGTGCTGGGCTCTTGTGACAGACGTTATCGATGATATGGAAGTACAGACAGGAAATCGTGACGATGGTACTATTTATGGTATCTACTCATTCTCAAGAAAGATTGGACAGGCAATTGCTGGTGGTCTTTCCGGATGGGCACTTGGATGGATTGGATACAATGAACTTGCAGCAGGACAGACAGAGGCAGTTGCAAATGGTATTTACAACTTGGCTACTTTCTTCCCAGCAGCTATCTTATATTCTTTGTGGATTAGTACTTATGTTCATTTTCCCTCTGAATAAGGCAAGAGTAGATGCAAACGTTGCAGAACTTAAGAGCAGAAGAGGATAAACAAACAAGTTCATATCAATAATAAAGGCTCAGACTCCGTGCACCTTTGGTGTGCGGAGTTTTTTCCTTTGGTAAAATATATGTGTATCAGCAATAGAGTCCGGATGGCGTTATCCAAGGAGACCATTCTGATAATTTTTCGGCCTGACTCATACTGCACCCAGCTTTCATACGTATTTCTTCGGTGTAACATTCGATTAATTTCTGGCGGTTAAAGATTGTAATCATAGGCTTATCACTCCGTTTATCATTTTTATTTCCGCAGCACTTGCATAAGACGTGTTGTACATAAATAAAAAAATAACTGTTAATAGTAGTGAAATAAAACGATTATGTTTCATAAAAATATCCTCCTTGTATATTATATTTAACAACTAATTGTTAAGCGTAAATTATCATATAATAATTATATTGACAACAATTTTCTGCTAACTTGTAATATAATTATGTATTTTCTGATATTTATTTAAGATATATTGATTAGATAGTTAATTCGCCTTAATATAATATTGTGGCATATTAGCCGATACAATTATTGACTATTTATAGCAATAGCCGTACAATATAATTTGAGTATTTATATTAATACAATAAAGCATATCAATTTTAATGCTATTATAAGAATAGCGTAATTTTGGAGGTTTACTATGAGGATTTTTAAAACGGGAGAATATAGTAATAAAAGACGTCATAGCTGCAAGAAAATGGTATTATCCGCTGGAATGGCATTAATGCTGGCAGCAGCCCCTGTAACAGCAATGGCTGGACAGGTATATGGCAGCAATACAGGTGTGACATCTGCAAACAGCGTGATGAATAATATAGCAGCCGGCCTTAGTATGAGCAATAAGATTGATGTATCAACATTAAAGAATAACAAGAAGGTGGGCGGAGATGATATTACTCTTGATAATGACCTTACAGACTGGAAGAATGTGACAGAAAGAAAGGCTTTATCAGATAAGGTATCAAGCTGGAAAGCAGTAATCTCAGCCGATTACTCTACATTATACATAAGCTATGAGGGAACAGCACAGTCAGAGTGGGATTATGGATATACAGGCCAGCAGAACCTTGTTGATATTACATATGCCACAGGGCTTAGTGACTCAACCAATCATATTCAGTTTGTTGCGTGGAATGGTGGAGCACAGGTTAAGAACGGCTGGTATGGTGATATAGAGGGTGCTAAGATGGTTACAGTTAATGAGGCACACCAGAATACAGCAGGACCATATACAGTTGAGGCTTCAATTCCTATGAATTTCTTTACGGAGGGTAATTTCAAGATAACATTTGCTGGTGTTACGGTAGATTTAGCAGATATAGAAGTGCTTGACGGCAGTGCGATTAAAGAGGATACAACAGAGGCTGTCTATGAGGGCATAACAATAGATGGCAGTTTTAAAGACTGGGATGCAGTTGCCAGGTATAATGCAGCGTGTCCTAATGAAGCACACAAGGACTGCCTTTCAAAAGCAGCTATGGTGTTTGATGGAGATTATGTATACATATACTTAAAGGACGGAGCAACAGGAAGTGCTTATGGTGCTGGAACTCATTCCAATGGCAGGTATTCAATAAAGACAGACTTGGGCAGAGAACTTGTATTTCAGCTTACACAGGATGGACAGGTTAATGGTATAGATGGTGTTTTGTGTCAGCATGTTGGAAGGCAGTGGGAAATAGCGGTTCCTAAGGATAAGCTTCCGATTTATAATAAGACAATATCATTTGGCTTATACCTTTCAGAGCCATTTGTTAAAGATGTAGCTAATCTTAAGGATGATGGCAGTAATGACAGTAGTGATGGTAATTATGATATAGCATATGATGGCTTATATGGCGACTGGAACAAATATCCACATACAACAATTCAGTATGCAACGCCAGGAACTCACGAACACGTTGCAGATGCCAGTGCTGCAATATATTGTGATGGAACACAGCTTTTTGGACACGTTGAAACTCCAATGCAGGCACATTTAACTGAAGCAGGTGGAGAGTTAACACAGGCAATTACAATAAAGTTTAATGATAATTGGAGTCAGGTATTTTATCCAAGAATGGAGACAGTAGACAGTGATGGTAACATTAACTGGAATTCTCAAAAAGGTGGACTTTCCGAAGGTACATATGAATTCTACATTTTTTCAACAGATGCATGGCATACTTCAGCTAATATTAATAGCACTAATGAAGCAGATACATGTTATGGAAAAATGATGGTGACTATTGGAAGTGATAAGGACGAATGTGAGTTTATAATAGACCTTAAGAAGGTGGCTGATAAGCTTGGATGTGATGTGAGTGATTTCAAGCAGATTGATGCACAGTTTGGAAGATTAGGGCAGCAGTGGTTACAACAGCAGGTGCTTCAACAGGTGCCTGGCTTGGACTTTGCATATGCGTTCTTATAACAGTAGGTGTTCTCGTTTATCAGAAAAAGAAAGGCAGTAATCAGGTAACAGAATAATGAGTGTTAATCCAATCGTGACAGTGGCAGTTATAGCAGTGTGGCTGTATATACTTTCAGTATTAACAAGAGCAAAGCTTTATGCGTGGAAGTTTATGTGGGGAAGCTTTGGGTTGTTTCTTATAATGATGATAACTATACGTCCTATGCTTACTATGCCGCTGGCACGTTGTGTATCAGCACTGGCTGGTGTAGTTGGAAGTGTGACAGGAGCATTTACATCATATTTCAAGTATGGAATTATATTTATTCATACAGGAGTTACACAGGCGACACTGCTGATAGATTTTGAGTGTTCAGGAATTATTGAGATTATGGCATTTATATCATTGCTGGCATTCTTTAATGTATACAATTTCAGCGAAAAAGGTTATGGTGGGAATAGGTGGTTTTTTGCTATATAATGCTCTGTAATGCTTTGAGAATTGTGATGATATGTATGTCAGTATATTTTTGGGGGAATGGGAGCATACTATGTGGTTCATACATTTATTGGAAGAATATTCTTTTACGTTCTAAGTGTATATCTGTATTTCTATGTATTTACCAAACCTCAGGTTATAAAGATGAAGTAGGCAGCTTCTCATATGGTAATAATAAAACAATTCTTAACTCATTTCTTTTCTGGGGCGGCTGGATAATCATTCCATTTATTATGGAGATTGTCCCGGCACTGGAAGTGTATTTCTTCTTATCAGGAGAAATCTAAGACATAAGAAGAAAAGAAAAGAGATGAAGATATATCCAGAGATATCTCTTATTATTCCTGTATATAATTCAGCGGATACTCTGTATGGATGTATCAAGTCGGTTAATGACAGTACTTACCCTAATGATAAAATCAGAATATTCCTTGTTAATAATAAAGGTCAGGACAACAGCTTCGCCGTATATGCGGACTGTCAGAAGAAGTTTCCTGACCTTCTTATGCAGTGGCTTAATGCAGAGCAGGGCAAGTCAAGAGCACTTAACCTGCCTTGTATAACAGTGACGGCAAGTATATTATTAATCTTGATAGTGATGGAATATTAGAGAAAAATGCACTTGTCAATCTTATTACAAGATTTGAACAGGATACAGATCTTAACTGTATGACAGGAGCTATTCTTACAATTCCTGAACAGATACAGGCATATAAAGGATTTTTTCCAAGACTGCTCCGTAATCTGGAATTTATGGAATATGCACAGGCTTTCCTTGCAGGCAGAAGCTATGCTTCCGAGATGAATGCAGTGTATACATTATCAGGAGCATTTTCCGCATTCAGAAGTCAGTTGTGTTAAGTCGTGGATGTATAACACAGATACAATATGTGAGGATACACATATCACATTCCAGATGAAATACAGGCAGAATGAACGAGTCGAAGTGTGCGAAGATGCGATATTCTTTGTTGACCCAATAGAGGATATGAACAAATTGTACACACAAAGACAGAGATGGCAGAGAGGAAGCTTGAAGTATCCAAGATGTTTATGGACAAGTCCTTTAAGGTAAAGAATATATTCAGCAATGTAAGTGTAAAGACTCTTCTTTATGACCACACATTTGCGTTTCCAAGAATGATATGGTATCTGGCACTTATATGCCTTATGGCTATTGGCTATTCGGGTAAGATGATACTTGTATCTACAGGAATAATATTCGGCTTGTATACACTTGCAGGATATCTGTACTTATAGTTGTCGCGTATTTCCTTAACATCAATAAGGATGTAAAGAAATATTATGTACGGCACTGGTGGTGCATATTGTTCCTGCCGTTCTTTAATTTTCTCGTATTCTTTATAAGAGTAGCAGGTATTATTAACAGCATACAGACAGATAGTGCATGGAAGACGATGAACTTCACAGATGAGTGCAAGGCATTTGCTAAGGTTGTGAAACAGGATATGCAAAAGCCGGCGGCATTTATTGGAAAGTTAAGAAAAGCAGTCAATTACGAGCCTATGGAGGATATGGAGCTTATAGAGGTACAGGAAGAAGCCAATAAGAAAGAAGACACAGAGGAAATAGAACAGATTGACTGATAGATGAAGATGAGTCTTTATAAAATGTGTTAGATGGGAGTAAGCTATGAAACTGAAAGACAGATTGGGTAAACACCCGGTGCTTATTATTACAACAATATGTGTAATATGTGTAGCTGTTATAGCAGGATTTACAGCACATATAGAACTTCAAAGGTATGAGGACGGAATTCTTGATGTGTGTGCGACACAGCAGGATGCGTATGTACAGCTTGTTCTTGACCAGATTAATCTTAAGGATAATAGAAATGATGAGCAGATTATTAAGGAAATCCTTGAGACAATGGATGCCTCGTCTAACCATTACTGGACATTTTCAAAGGACCAGTCAATGCTATTTGTAAAAGATATAACAGAAACTAATAAATATAAAGGCGTTACAGCTTCAACATATTATATGTCAGATAGTGCCAAGGAGTTCATAGATGGTCTTATACAGAATAAGGTTGCGCATAAGACAATTAATATTAACGACAACGATTATATTGCCTCAGGAGTTCTGTTTGAATATAAGAATGAGCCATACAGATTATGCCTGCTTACACAGAGGGGTGCACTTCTTGATAACAACAGTTATCTTGGTGTAAAGACACAGATGACTACATTATTCGTGGTACTTCTTCTGATTATTGTCTTAGTGCCAATGCTTATGGCTTATTATATAAGACATATGTTATTCAAAATGGACGTACAGAAGGATACAATCGATACGGTCAACAGACGACTTCAAAGATTAACCAGAAGCTTATGGAAAGCGACCTTCACGATACAAGAAATAATCTGTGGAGCAGAAGGCTATTATTCCGTTTCTTGAAAAGATTACTAAGAGGGAGATATATCCGGTCACATTTATACATATCAAATGCAGGAATATTGAAAGCAGGGTTAAGTTTATAGAAAGAGCAGTATATATTCTTGATAAAAATGTTCTGAGATTTGAATATGGCAGGACGGATCTTGTGCTTATATTTATTAAGATTGATGAAAAGCGTGCCCTGGACAAGATTAATATACTTGTAGATGATAATTCATCAGTTGAGAACAGCCAGCTTGTTAATAATGAAGCTGATATTAGTAAACTTAAGGACAGATATAAACAGAGTAAGGCTGTATAAATACAGTGTATATGCTTAAAATATCAGACAGGAATGGAGATTAATATGGCAGTTAAGTTGTACAGGGAATATAGAATTAAATTTTACCTTAATATGAGGCATTACATAATTATTGATGGCAAGAAGGGTGAAATACATCCACACACATGGGAGTTCGCTCTGGATATTAAGTTTGGAAGAAGCTCATTTGTTGAGTTTAATATATTCGAGAAGGGAATTGCCAATTTCCTTGAAAAGTACCAGAATAAGGTGCTTAATGATGAAGAGCCTTTTGACAGCATAATGCCGACACTTGAGAATGTAACTGATTATTTTTCAAGTGAATTCTACAGGATAATTCATGATATCGGTGGAATGATGACAAGATTAGAGGCGAGCGAAACTCCTACAAGAAGTTATATTGTTAATATGGCAGAGCAGGAGGGAAATGCACAGATTAACGCAGATACAGAGAATATAATATTATCTGAGGTTATGGATGCAGTATTAGATGATTTAACAGAAGGATGATGGCTGTTATGAATAGAAATGATGTGAACAGGAAGACGTGGTATCTGTTAATTCTTATGCCAATAACTATATCTGGCAGTGTCAGTGCTTGTTGTATTCTTAGTTAAGAATAATGGGGCATACCCTACAGGTTCAGATACTATGTATCATATATTCCGTGGAGATTATGTATACAATTCTATAAAGGAAGGCAGCTGGTATCCTATATATAATTCTATGTGGTATAACGGCGTGGAGATTATGCGTTACTGGGCACCACTTACAGCATATTATATGGCATTATGCCAGATGATTGCAGGTGGAGGACAGCTTGCAGGATACCTTATATTCGTGGGCTCAGTCTGCTTTTTTAACAGCATATTATGGCTTATAATAGGCAGGAAAATGAATAGGCCATATCTTGGTGCATTTGTTGGACTTATATGGTTCTTTATGCCTAATAATCTGTGTGCAATTGTTTGTTGAAGGAATCTGGCAAGAAGTCTGAGTATGATATTTCTGCCGGTATTCATATATGCAGTATATAAGTATTTTGACAGCCGGAAAACAAGGTATCTTTTACTCATAACATTATCCTTATTATTAATCGCAATGTGTCATGCTGGATATGCGGTGATGGTAGTAGCTGTTGCGATTATATATGGAATTATTTACTGTATACAGAACAAACGAATAATTGTTTTGTCCGATGCCATAATATCTATGGTGTTATCGTTTGTTATATATGGTATATGGCTTATTGGTGTATTCAGGATTGGAAAGTCATCTTTATATAATACTGAAATGTGATGAATTTTTTCAGAGTATCTGGAAATCTGTTAATCCATTACAGAGATTATTGGATAATAATGCAAGCTTCTATTTTGGTTTTGCTGTAATGTTTATAGCAATATTCGGAATTGTATTTGGATATAAGAAGTCAAGAACAGGATTTATAACTGGACTTGTAATACTTATTCTTACAACAAATGCTTCGTATATTGTGCTTAGATATTTGCCAGGAAGCCAGTATATGTGGATGTTACGATTCATTTCTATTGCAATATGCATGATACTTATAAGCTTCTTGTGT
>ENA-OQCN01001318-OQCN01001318.1-human-gut-metagenome-genome-assembly--contig:-NODE-1318-length-12512-cov-3.868712_pt1 | contig 12512 bp, 23 predicted proteins | sample MGYA00242497_ERZ504576 | MGnify/ENA primary metagenome ERZ504576 (study PRJEB26092, sample SAMD00036296) | human gut metagenome | host: Homo sapiens | study: EMG produced TPA metagenomics assembly of...
GGAGAAGTATGTATCCTTCATGACCTGCGCCGATTTTATCGTCAGCACGCCCGACTATTTCCGTTACAACCCGGCAGATGAATTCATCACGCCGGAACAGATCGAAGAGATCGCAGCAAACACAAAGTCCAGTCTTTCCGGCACGGGATATGCTGTGCGAAAACCCGTATATCTTTGGATGACGGAGGATGCTCTGCGGCAGGACTATGCAAGGTACGAAAGTGCTGAGCAGTTGGACAGCCATATGAGCCGCATGGAGCACCGGGGCGATATGGTGATGGGAGATACCAGAATCGAGGCTCTGGATAACAGCCTGTTTGACAAGCTGCAAGTGTTCGACGGAGATATTTCTCCTATGCTGGAGTCAAACAATAACGCTATTGCCATTGCGGTTTCCTTAGATGACTACGGTAATCTGCCCAATCCTGAATACTACCCCAAGGTGGGAGACACGATCACCGCCACCTATGCGGACGATGTGAAATATATCGACAGCCGCACCGGGGAACTCCGCACCGAAAATACACCGGAGGAGTACTTTCAGGAAAAACTGTATGGAGCCAGAGATGTAGAGTACACGGTCTGCGCTTGGTAGAGCTTCCGTATTCCATGAGTTATCGTTATGGTGGTATTGGATATGAGGCAGTTTTGTCTGTGGATACCGCACAGAGGGACAGCGGTGGTGCGGCCATTCCGATGCTCTACCTGTTCGACACAGCAGACGAAGCGGACGAGGCCGAAGCAGAGCAATATCTATCGAAGCTCACTGCCGGTGAGTTTTCGCCCTTGATGTATGAAAGCAAGGCCACGGCTCGCTCCGAGTTTGCTCAGTTCCGGCAGATGTTCCTTCTGATCGGTGGTATCCTCTGTGCTATCATCGGGCTGGTGGGACTCTTGAATTTCTTCAACGCCATGATGACCGGCATTCTTTCCCGCCGCCGTGAATTTGCTGTGCTTCAGGCTGTAGGAATGACGAACCGGCAGCTCAAAACCATGCTGATCTATGAGGGGTTGTTTTACGCAATGTCTTCCGTAGCGGCGGCCTTTATGCTGTCGCTGGTGATGGGACCTCTTGCGGGAAAAATGCTGGGCAGTATGTTCTGGTTCTTTGAGTATCGATTCACCATTCTGCCTGTCCTGCTGACAATTCCGGTATTTCTTCTGCTTGGGTGGCTGATTCCTTGCATGATGTATGACAACGCAACGAAATGCAGTGTTGTAGAGCAATTAAGGGATGCTCAATAATTGTTAAGCCAAAATTAGCCCTCTGTCAATGAAAAGGCTGAGGGCTGGAATTCAAATAATAATCAAAGTGACCATTACACTGGCCAACGGCAAGAAACAGGTCATTTCCGTTACTGTGCAGAAAGCAACAGTAAGAACAACAAAGATCACCGGACTGAAATCAAGCGTGACTGTTGCAGGGAATAAAAAAACTTACGCTGAAACCAGTCATCAGCCAGATTACTTCCCAGGAGAAGGTTACCTACAGTTCTTCGAATAAGAAGAGCGTGACGCTAAATTCCAAGGGCGTGATCACCGGAAAGAAAAAGGGAACAGCCTATATCACAGTGAAATCTGGAAAGATCCGTAAAAAAGTAAAAGTAGTTGTTAAATAAAAATGATTCAAGCAGGAGCTGCCTTTCATGAATACACATGGAATGGCAGCTCCTTTTTTCATTTTTTGCATGTAGTTTTATTTGCAGAAGTAGATTACGATATTAATAGTTGACCAAGAGAGAAGAATGTTTAGATAATATGTTATAGTGATAATGGAAGCATGGTAACAAAAAAAATTATAAAAATAGAAAAAAAGTGCAACCAAACAGAAAAAAATACGTTCTATATAATAGAAAACATTAATATGGCACACTGCAAATAACCTATCTGCATAAAAACACTAATATACAGGGGAGAAATGTGATATGGAAGATATACATATTATAAATTTATTTTTAGAAAGATCAGAAGATGCAATTCGCCAGGTAGAAGTAAAGTACGAAAAATTTTGCTTTAAGATTGCATGGAATATTTTATATAACACAGAAGATTCAGAAGAATGCGTAAATGATACGTGGCTGATAACGTGGAATAAGATTCCGCCCAAAACGCCAACAAAATTATCTGCATTTCTTGGCAAAATAACCAGAAATTTGGCATTGGACAATTTCAGAAAGAAAAATGCTTCAAAAAGAGCAGATACACATATGATGGATATTTGTGGTGAAGTGGAAAAACTGGAAAATACAATAAAGGATTATGTGGAAGAGGATATAAAGAAAAAGGAAATTTTGAATATTTTAGAAAAATTTTTAAGTGATTTAAAAGCAGGAGACAGGGATATTTTTGTCAGGCGATATTGGTATATGGATAATATTAAAGACATTGCAAAAAGACATGGATGCTCTGAGACTAAAATTAAATCCAGTCTTTTTCGAAGCAGAAACAAATTATGGGAAGAGGTGAAAGAAATCATATGAAAAAAGAAAACAATTTTTTGGATCTGATGGGAGAAATAGATGAAAAATTTGTTTACGAAGCTTCCTTGCCATGGAAAAAGCGAAATGTTAATTTGAAATTAAAATTAGCAAAGATTGCAGCAGCAGGAGTTGTAATAGCATTATTGATAGGAGGCTTGGGACATCCGCATGAGATAAAGGCGGCCTGGGAACAGATTACTTCGTGGATTCAAACTGCATTGGGGATTAATGAAAATGTAGAATCATATATAGATAGTGTTGGAAAAACGATTACTAAAAATGGAATTTCTATTACGTTAGATGAAATTGCTGCTGATAAGGAGAATTTATGGGTGGCAATATCTGATAATATAAATGATTCAAAAGAAAAAGAGACTATTCTACTAACAGAAGTGGAGATAAATGGAAAAGCGGCACAGTTAGATGGAACATATGCTCTGGAGAAAAAGGAGAACGGAGCAGATGGTCAGGTTTGTCATTATAGGTTGGAAGATACAACTATTAAAGATAATACAGCAGATATAAAAATGAAGTATGGTTATTTGATCCAACAGAAATGGATACTGCAGATACAGAAGATACGGATGACTATATTTTTGAATTTTCATCAAATTGGGAAGAACTGGAGAAGAATACCATAAATGTAAATGTGAATAAAAAAATAAAGATATCTCCAAATCAAAATCTGACGATTTCAAAAATGAACTTAAACGATTTGGCAAGTACAATTTATGGAAATTTGGATAATAAAGAATATGAAGATTATTATTTAATAGGAACCGACGATAAAGAAAATCAGGGGCTTTATAGAATGACAAATTATGGAGGCACAGAGACTGTGTTTGAAGAAAGCAGAAATAATACAAAATACAAAGGAATTTCGCCAGATGCTAAAACGGTGACATTAGAATTATATGTAAATAAAGAAGAAAAAAACAGCACAACATATAAAAAATATGAAACTGGAATAGAAGATACTTACGGAGAAGGCGAAGGACGTGTTTATGAAAGTGATGAAGATCCTCTGGATTTATATAGCCCAGTGGAAGGAAAAATAGAAATTAAAATCAGATGACAAAAGAATAATTTAATCGAAGAGAGGAACAGCCAATATCATCTGCCTTCAGATATTGGCTGTAATATATATGATACATAAAAAATACAAGCAGCAGATAACGATAAGATTCTTATATCAGTCAAGGAAGCCTGTGAACGCACAGGTCTTTCAGAGAAAACCATGAGAACTCTTATGAAGAATAATACCTTCATGGTACGAATTGGGCGAAGAACCCTGATTGATAAGAAAAAATTTCAGAAATGGATAGATCGGCAGTCTTGAAAGGTTTTTGGGGTTGTGTTAAAATTAAGTCCAGTGCCATGCATGATCATCTATTGTTATTAGAAAAAGGATGGTAATGTTATGGAAAAAATCTAAGAGGAAAAGAAATAGGTAAGGGAATCCGACAAAGAAAAGATGGGCGGTAAGAAGCCAGAATCACAATTAAGGGATCTGGCAACCGCCTTTTTCTATCTATGGAACAAATCTTCAGCAGGTGAAAAAGCAAAGAAACATGTATTTGGCGGAAGTTCTCCCAGGTATTCCAGGCTTTGATTTGAGTATGTCCGTTTCAAAATGGTATGAGAAATGGATGGAACTTTATAAGGTTCGGAATCTTAAAGCAACCACGATAAGAAATTATGAAGAAAAGTATGGAAAAGAAATCTGATTTTACTGATAAAATGACAATTTAGGAAGAGGTTTAAATATTTGGAAAAAGCAAGAAACACTGAAGAAGAAAAAAAATGGGGCAAAAGTGGGCAAAAAAGAATATGAGACATCTGAAACCCGCATAAACACTGGGTTTCCGGCTGATACCAGTACATTATCACCGATGATGCATTAGTGAAATTTCGGTATTGTTGAAAAACCGCATAAATACAGGCTTTATAAGAATTTTGAACTTATGAGCATTTAACGATAAGTGGTACTCAGTGGTAAGAAATATGCCTGAGTAGAAACAAGACTGTGGTCAAAATTATCGTCGGAAAACAACCTAAACATTTTTTTTTAAATTTGCATGGCACTGGGAAACGAATTTGCAATTATCTATTTTTTAAGTAACAGGAAGTTAAATTTAATACAACCATTAAAAAAATCTTTTATGCTTCAGACGGAAATAATGTCTGCTTCATAAAAGATTTTTTGTAATAATATTGTAATATTTATCTTCCGCGAAAGGAGAGCGCAGGATGATTATACATGCAAGCATGAGAACCGATATACCTGCATTTTATTCCGAATGGTTTACAAATAGAATCCGTGAAGGGTATGTTCGAGTGAGAAATCCCTATGATCCTTTACAGGTCACAGAATATAGCCTTGATCCTGAAGTCGTTGATTTGATTGTATTCTGTTCAAAAAATCCAGTCCCTATGTTGAAGTATATGGATTTGCTGAAATCTTACAGGACATACTGGTATATCACAATCACTCCATATGAAGCAGACATCGAACCAGGATTATTTAAAACAATTGTAAGTAAAAGAAAAATCATTGAAGCATTTCTGCAGATATCAGAAATTGTAGGAGAAGAGCATATTGGCTGGAGATACGATCCGATTTTTATCGATGACAAATATACTGTCAAGTATCATTTGGAACAGTTTGAGGGCATATCTGCGGCTTTACAAGGGTATACAAAAAATTGCGTGATAAGTTTTCTTGATTTATACCAGAAAGTAAAAAGAAATTTTCCAGAGGTGAAAATGGTATCCAAAGAGCAGAGAAAATATCTTGGGCAACGTATGACACGTATTGCCACAGAGCACAAAATGATTTTGCGGCCTTGTGGGGAGGGAACGGAACTTGCTGCATTTGGAGCAGACTGTAATGGCTGTATGACACAGCAGATTTATGAAAATGCCATTCATATGTCACTTGACATGCCGAAAAAACAATCCCTTAGAAAAGAGTGTGCATGTTATTTGGGAAATGATATTGGTGCTTATAATAGTTGTCCGCATATGTGCAAGTATTGTTATGCAAATTATGATGAAAAAAAGTGTGCGCCTTAATCGTATAAATCATAATCCGAAATCAGCATTTTTGATAGGTGATGATATGCCAAATGACAAGGTTCATAAAGCAGTGCAGAAAAGCTGGATAAATGGACAGATTAGTTTGAATGGGTTCTTTATATGAAAATAAATTAGAGCTGGCTTATTGAAAGAGAATGTGATAAGATTAAGAAAGAACATACATTCGAAAAATGGGGCGGTGTAGTAAATTGAGAAAAAGTGAAAAACTAAAGAAAATTCAATTATTGCTGAATCAGAAAAATCTGTATGAGGACCAGTATGAGAGATTATTAGCTGCAACAGGAGACTGGAAAAGCAATTATACGGACTATCTGATCACAGAACCGATTGATTTGGTGGAAGAATTGAAACGTGTTCCGGAAGCTGATTATGAGCTCTGTACGGCATTGCTTACAATGCTTGTAAAGGAAGAAATTCCTGAAAATGCCTCTGATAAAACGTTTGTGGATCATAAAGGTCTTCTGATTTTAGAAAGAATGAATGAAATACTAAGTGCAGGAGCGAGAGAAGATGAAAGCGGGAGATACAGCCTATCTTGTGGAATCAAATAGATTTGTTCATGAGGTAGAAATTCTCAGATGTAATGGAGAATTGTATATTGTGTGTTTTAAAGATAACGGTGTCGGATTATACTTTAAAGCATATCACTTACTTCTTACGTCTTGGAAAACTGTCAAAAGTATTAGTCAGGCTCCAGAGCATAAAGTTTAGAAAAATCCATATGATTATTGGCATTGAGACTTTTGGGAAAAGAATCGAATTGTTTTAAAACTGCTGCTATCTATAGGTGAAAATCATAGATAACAGCAGTTTTTTGTGTGATTCCAAAAAAATCTTAAAAAAGTTGCAAAAAAATTTTATTTTTTACAGAAAATGGTACTTTTTTTTATTCTTTCTATACAGAGGGGAAAATAATTGATGAGGAGGATACTTATTATCTGGAAAATAGTTTTAGTGATTTTGGTAGTATTGGCATGTGTTATTACGGGGTTATATTGCTGTCTGGTCAAGGCGAGTGAGGCAGATGCTGAACTGGAGAGGTTCTATAATGAAAAATATGGAAAGAAAGGTGGAAAGAAATGCCAAAAGGAAGATCAGGCATTATAACAGAGGAATTTAAGGGAAAAGAAAATACGGCATATCATGAGTGGAGAAATTGTTTAAAATTTATCGTTCGGTAAATTGGAAAATGCAGATTAAGATTAATCAGGTCAAAAGACATTTTCAGTTAGAGTATGGAACCGATGTAGATAATTTTGGACAGTTTATATCAGGCGGGCATGGATGTAGATACGGATCTTGCAAGTGAAAAGGAACGGGTGGAGTCGATTAATCATTCCAATAATTTTTTAAAACTGATGGATGAGTCCGTTGATCTGATGAGAAAATATCATCCGCAGGGCGAGAGATATTATTGGGTGCTCTATTACAGTTATATGTCGGCTTACAAAGCAGAAAATGTAGAGGAAATCCTTGATAAACTGGAACCACATTGTCCTCAGCTTACACGGGTTCACAGAACTACTTATTTCCGGTGGAGGGATCAGGCATTCGAGGCAGTTGGAAGTATACTTTGGGGCTGTGAAGGTGAATGTGAAAAAATGATGAAGCAGTTTAGCGAAGAATTTCAGGAAGTATGAAGTACAAAAAAATTTTCTGCGATTCTGTTGACACAGAAATTCCGAAAAAATTATATTGAAGCTGAAAAGACGTACAAAAAGACGTATAAAAATTCGGAATTTTGAAAGGAGAACAGATATGGTTATATCAGTTGACACCGGTAATAAGATGATTAAAACAGAACATTATGAATTTAATTCAGGAATAGATGTATTGGATACGATTCCTGGAGAAAACGATGAAGTGATTGAATTTGGTGGAAAATATTACAGGACAACAAACCGAAGGATATCTTACATGGAAGACAAGACAGAAGATGATCGCTATTACATTCTTACATTGATTGCCATTGCAAAAGAATTGGATACGATGAAAAAAGAGGCGGTTTTAGCTCCTAATGAGCTGATCGAGATAGAACTTCTGGTAGGATTACCACCGGCACATTACGGAAAGTACCGAAAAAAGTTTCAGCAGTATTTCCAAAGAGATGGCAAAGTGGTTGGCTTTAAGTATGGCGGTACCTCTTATCAGATATTGATTCATGAGGTGAAAGTGTATGTGCAGGCCTATGCTGCATATTGTGTGCTGGCAGCAAGACGTCATTTGACCGAACTTCCGAAAGTTCTTGTTATCGATATTGGTGGGTTTACGGTGGATTATATGATTCTCCGATACGGAAGATTAGAGAAGGAACACGTTGATTCTCTGGAGAGTGGTGTGATATGTCTGTATGGCAGAATTCGGGCTGCTATACGCCAAAAATACAGCATTGCACTTGATGAAGAAGATATTGATAACATCATTCTTGGAAAAAATACAGGATATATGCAGGAACTTAAAGAACGAGTCCGGGAGGTAACGATTGGATATGTAACGGAATTGCTCGGAACGTTCCGTGAGCTTGGCATTGACTTTCGAACAACACAGACTGTATTTATGGGTGGAGGAGCCATTCTGGTGTCTGAAATTATCAAGGTAGTCTGGGAACGATTCAAAGGAGAGTATTTTATTATTAATGATCCTAAGGCAAATGCTAAAGGATACAAATTGCAGTTTCAGATAGAAGCTAAAGAACGGGAGGATTAAAAATGGGAAAGAAAGATGAATATCGTTTTAATCTTCGGTTTGATGAAACAGATGAAATGCACAGGCTGGTTGTAAAGTATTTAAATTCCTGTGGACATAATAAAGCAAAATACATTGTACGGGCATTTTTGGCATATTGGAAAATGTCTGGCAAGAGTTTGCTTTCGTATGTGTTTCCGGAAATAGATGCTGAACAGCTGTTACCAGAAGCAAAGCCAGAAAATGATAAAAAACAGCAGTTGTAGCAAAAGCAAGTGATGCTGGAAATGATAACGGGACATATATACAGAAAGATCATTCAGAGCAGCAGCTGTTGGAAAAGAGTTTGCAGGAAGATCATTTTGTAAATCTGGAAGGTGATTGTAAAGCAGACGAAGCAGAAGTTCTTCTGATAAAAAATAATTACAAGATGTTTGAAGATCTGGAATAGGAGGTATGTGGGTGCGTAGTAAACAAGTGCAAATTTTAAGCGGTATATGTGGAGTGCAGCTGATTGGTTATGCATGTCGGGCTGCAGGATTTAAAACAGATATTTGGATAGGGTTTGCAGGAAGTGTTTTCCTTATGTTGGATATTGTATATCTGGCAATTCAGGAAAAGGGCAGAAAAAAATGCCCTGAGTGTGATTCTGAGATATCAAAAAAAGTCAGGATATGTCCGGAATGCGGTTATCTTTTTCAGCAGGGACTGTCAGAAGAACAGCTGACGGGATACATTGAACAGGAGCAGGAAAAAGAAATGAGTTCGGAACAAATTGATCGCGCATTTGAAAAAACAGATAATATTGCCGCAGATGAGATAGATTCTTTTGATGGTGATATAAATGATTTTTTACAGGAATAAAAACAGAGAAAATAAGAGAATAGCTTGTAAATATATTCAGATGCATAAAAATTCATATGTGATTGTGAAAATACAGTGAAAAGTAAGAAAATAGATTGCGAAAAATAGTATAATTCATAAAGCTGACTTTAAATGATGGATTAGAACCGACTTCCCGGGGTGAAATAATTTACCATACTAATTAAACCGGGCTCAAAGATTGGAAGGGCATCGGTATTAAAATTAGAAAGGGTATAAATTACTTGATTTGCGTGGGCTGCTGGAGTAATTTTCCGGCAGTCCTGTTTTATGTCTGTATTGCAAGACCACCTCCTTCAGAGATTACTGTATACACTAGATCATTTTGGAGGAATGCGGATATGACAAAAACAGAGAAAGAACTGAAAAAGGAATTTAGTGCTTATGTGAAGACTGCAATTAAGAATACACAAAAGCAGTACTTAATAAAAAAAGGCAAGATTCTGGATAATGAAATAGCCATGGATGATGAAGGAATAGATGAAATCTTACAAAAGCAGACAGAAGACCTGTTTGATAAGATGGATTTAAATGTAGATATGGTTCTGAGTGATGAAATCAATGTAAATTCTTTTCTGGATCAAATCAATGATCCTGTTCTTTATGTTTCTCTGTGTTCGTTGAAGGAACTGCAGCAGAAAGTATTAATGCTCCGTATAGTATATGTAAAATCATTCGATGATATTGGAGGTATTTTGAATATGACAGCAAAACAGGCTGAAAACAGCTATTACAATGCAATCAGAAAAATACGAAAACAGATGGGAGATAACTTTGGATGATTTTGTAGGGGTTTTATGTAGAGCGAGAATGAGCGAAAGGGAAGCTATACAGCTGATTGTAGAAATGTATCGTCCCCTGATGCTTAAATATGCTAATTTGAATACTGGTTTTGATGATGATTTGTACCAGGAATTTGTATGTTGTGTGATTAGTTGTATTTTTAAATTTCCGTTTGAAAAATGGAATGCAGAAAATGATCTGGATTAAGTAATGAGTATTGACACAGTGATAGGATGTGGTTATGATATAAATGTATAACATTTATTTCTGCTGGTTGCGGAAATATATAACTTTTGTTCCGGCTTTTTGCTGGAAGGATAATTTAAACTGAAGTATATTCGGTTATCGAAAAAGCAGAAAGACATTGATTATTTTTATGAATAGTCAGTGTCTTTTTTTGCGTTTTGGAGGAAAGGAGGAATATTTCTGACAAGGTAAATCTCAAAGAAAGGAGGAGCACGAATGAAGACGAAGCCGATGATCATGGCACATGGGAACCTAATTCTTCCATTAACGGTAGGACAAAAAGCAAGATATTGTCAGAATGGTATCTGGAAAACCACAGGAAGAGTACGGCAAATTATTGAACAGACAGAAGACTATGTAAAATTCGAAACAGATTCAGTACGGTATTGTATTGATCACTATGGAAGAGAAGCCAATGTTCTAGCATTGGTGGCATGACAAAGGAGCATATAATCCTGGATCAAAAAGTATTGGCGTCAGTCAGTACTTTTTTGGTCTCTCTGAAAGAAAAAATGGTATCAGATATGAGGATGAACTGGAGAAATGTGGAATTCCAACCAAAACATGGAAACAAGCAGGCCAGATGGAATTGCAGGATTAGCGGAAAATAAAGTAGAAGAGAAGAAATGCTCCTGATTGCAGATTAAATAAGTGCACTACAGAATTAGGTATGCAAATACGAATAAAAGAAGTATAATATAATCAATAGTTTTTGGAACTGTGATCCAGAAACTATTGATTTTTGTGTTTAATGGGAATCAAGATCATCAAAAAATTCATCATAAGAACAGTTATAGATCTTTTTTAATTCCATAAGGACGCTGATTCGGATATTTAATTCACCGTTTTCATATTTGGCATAAGTAGAGCGACCAATGTCGCAATTTCTGCACTGTAATTCTGCACAGAGCTTTTCTTGGGATAATCCAAATTTTTCGCGAAGACGGCGAAGATTTTTACCAATATATACGTCACATTTTAATTTTTGCTCCATAAAAGTCATCCTCCATTGACCAGTATAGGTGTCAAATGCTGATGTTATTGTATGAAAAAACGCGATATAATATTGTCCGCTATACTGATCAAGAATGAGAAAAAATGATATAGTAATTGAGTTGGTATTAGGGTGTGAAAGAGGAGGAAGAATGAAACGTAAAGCGTTGTATCTTGATGATTCGGAAAAAGAGTTAGATGCACTACTTGAGAATGAAGATTTTTGGAAACCAGGTAAATCAGAGTGGGACAGTGAGATCCTGGATATTACGAATAAACAAAGGGAACTGGAAGAATCGCAATATGTAAAATCGAGGAGTAATGAAGCTTATTGTTACCTGCTTTCGGAATTGTATCCTATGGCTGAGAAGGTAGCATATGCACAGGCTGGGATATGATTTTGAACATTGATGAAGAAGAGCATACTGCAACATTGGGATGTTGTGGACGGTTTCTTATAAAAACTGAAGGGGACGATGGAACACTCGAAAATTTTCTTTCACAGGCGATGGAATTTTCAGAACAATGTTTTTTTTCTGCACACAATGATCTTATAAAAATTAATTTTATTTTTAATCTGTATGAAAAAGAAAAAATAGCGGATCATTCAAAAGAAATCGAAGCATTGAAGAAACAGCTTGAAGATAATCAAGAAAAGGTGAGGGAATATTTGTTGGAAGAAATGGTTGATGAATACAGGAAATAATGGATGCGACAGTATTGCATCTGTATTGCAACAGCACTGATATTGACATCTGATTTTAGAATTTATACAATGTTAGCGTAAAGTTCTGTGCATGCGTATCATGCATGGAGAGCCATAGAATTTTATATTAAAGACAGCTGTTTTTATAACGGCTGTCTTTTTTTGCCCGAAAACTTGATCCTTGAAGTGTGACTTCGGAGCCTATCAGGAAAGGGGGATTTTTATGGCAGGAAAATTAAAAAAAGAAAAACAGAAGGTTTATCTGTCACCGGGAAATCTGAAAAGAAAGATGATTCCCCGTATTTTCTTTATGTCGTATCTGGGAATTAATGTAATTGCACTGACAGGCATTCCGGTTTATGCGTCAGATATCTTTGCAACAGCAAAAAATGCAATGCAGACAGTATATACAGATGTGGCCGGTATTGCTACTGTAGCAGCGGTGGTATGTGCTGCGGTGTGCCTGTTTTTAATGAATTTTTCCAAATCGGGCAGAACCGTGGATGAGTCAAGATCCTGGCTGAAACGTATTGTTGTATGCTGGGCTGCACTTATGACCCTGGGTGCCATTGTAACATATTTGGAAAAATTATTCCGAAAAGTATGTTTACGGGCTGATGTATGATTTCTTACCGGTG
>ENA-OQCN01001319-OQCN01001319.1-human-gut-metagenome-genome-assembly--contig:-NODE-1319-length-12500-cov-5.525257_pt1 | contig 12500 bp, 13 predicted proteins | sample MGYA00242497_ERZ504576 | MGnify/ENA primary metagenome ERZ504576 (study PRJEB26092, sample SAMD00036296) | human gut metagenome | host: Homo sapiens | study: EMG produced TPA metagenomics assembly of...
GATTCGCCGATCAGTATGGGCTTATCAATTCCCGTGCAAATGCACAGGCTTTTTCGGAAGATTCGTCTTATTATCTGCTCTGCTCTCTGGAAAATGTGGATGAAAACGGCAGGCTGGAATCCAAGGCGGATATGTTCACCAAACGGACGATTCGACCGGAACGGGCTGTTACCAGCGTGGATACTCCGGCTGAAGCTCTGGCAATCTCCATTGGAGAGCGCGGCAGAGTGGATTTGCCTATATGTCGGAGCTTTTAGGTACACCAGGGGAATATGAAAAAATCCAGCAGGAACTGCATGGTGTCATTTTCAAAGACCCGATGACGCAGGGCAGCGAGGAAACCGGCTGGGTAACAGCTGATGAATATCTGTCCGGCAATGTCCGGGAAAAGCTCCGTGTGGCAGAGTTGGCTGCGGCCTCTGACCCTGCCTTTGCGGTGAACGCGGAATATTTGAAGAAGGCACAGCCAAAAGACCTGGATGCTTCGGAGATTGATGTGCGTCTTGGTGCCACATGGGTCAATCGGGATTATATCCAGCAGTTTATGGAAGAAACCTTTGAACCGCCGTTCTATCTGCGCCGAAATATTGAAGTGAAATTCTCTCCCATGACGGCAGAATGGCAGATTACCGGCAAGAGTACACCGAGCCGGAACGATGTCCATGCCTATATGACCTACGGCACCAGCCGTGCCAATGCCTACCGGATTTTAGAGGATACGCTAAATCTGCGGGATATTCGTATCTACGATACCGTGGAGGATGCAGACGGTAAGCAAAAGCGAGTTCTGAATAAAAAGGAGACCACCCTCGCCCAGCAGAAACAGCAGGCCATTAAGGATGCGTTCCAGAATTGGGTGTGGAAAGACCCTTATCGCCGTGCGGAACTGGTGGAAAAGTATAACGAGCTGTTCAACAGTACCCGTCCCCGTGAGTACGATGGTTCTCATATCCGCTTTGGCGGCATGAATCCGGAAATCCGGCTGCGGGAACATCAGCAGAATGCCATTGCTCATGTGCTGTACGGCGGCAATACGCTGCTGGCCCACGAAGTGGGTGCCGGCAAGACTTCGAGATGGCCGCTTCTGCTATGGAGCAAAACGGCTGGGGCTGTGCCAGAAATCCATGTTTGTCGTTCCGAATCACTTAACCCTTCAGTGGGCAAATGAGTTCCTGCGCCTGTATCCGAGTGCAAAACTGCTGGTGGCAAGCAAAAAGGACTTTGAAACCGCCCGCAGAAAGAAGTTCTGCGCACGAATTGCCACTGGCGATTACGATGCAGTCATCATTGGGCATTCCCAGTTTGAGAAAATCCCGGTGTCCGCAGAACGGCAGGAGCGGATTTTGACTGCCCAGATTGATGAAATCGAAAACGCCATTGCTGAGATGAAATCCCAGAATGGCGAACGTTTCTCTATTAAACAGATGGAAAAGACCCGGAAAGGATTGGAGGCGAGATTGGAGAAACTCCGGGCAACCGACCGAAAAGACGATGTGATTACCTTTGAGCAGCTGGGCGTAGACCGGCTGTTTGTAGACGAGGCACACGCGTTTAAGAACCTGTTTCTCTACACAAAAATGCGCAATGTTGCAGGCTTGTCCACTTCGGAAGCGCAGAAATCTTCGGATATGTTTATGAAGTGCCAGTATATGGACGAGTTGACAGGCGGGCGCGGCATCATTTTTGCGACCGGAACCCCGGTCAGCAACAGCATGACGGAGCTTTACACCATGATGCGGTATCTCCAGTACGGCACGTTGCAGCAGAAAGGGCTGACCCATTTCGACAGCTGGGCTTCTACCTTTGGTGAGACCACCACAGCCATTGAGCTGGCACCGGAGGGAACCGGATACCGGGCAAGAACAAGATTTGCAAAGTTCTTCAACCTTCCGGAGCTGATGAATATGTTCAAGGAAGTGGCGGATATCAAGACTTCCGATCAGCTGCATCTGCCGGTGCCGGAGGCAAAGTTTGAAACCGTGGTGGTGCAGCCTTCGGAGCATCAGCAGGCGATGGTGGCGGAACTTTCGGAACGGGCGGCGGCTGTGCATTCCGGCGTGGTAGACCCGTCGGTCGATAACATGCTGAAAATCACATCGGATGGCAGAAAGCTGGGGCTGGATCAGCGGCTGATGAATCCGCTTCTACCGGATGACCCCAACAGCAAGCTCAATGCCTGTGTGCGGAATGTGCTTCGGATTTATGAGGAAGGACAGTCGGATAAGCTGACCCAGCTGCTGTTCTGCGACCTCAGCACACCGAAGAACGATGGAACCTTTAATGTGTATGAGGATATCCGCGCCAAACTCATCCAGTCCGGTGTGCCAGAGGAAGGAATCGCATTTATCCATGATGCCGATACCGAGGCAAAAAAGAAGGATTTGTTTGCCAAAGTGCGTACCGGACAGGTGCGGGTGTTGTTAGGTTCGACACAGAAGATGGGTGCAGGCACGAACGTGCAGGACAGGCTGGTGGCCGTGCATCATCTGGATGTGGGCTGGCGGCCTGCGGACATGACCCAGCGAAATGGTCGTATTATCCGTCAGGGAAACCGAAACAAAGAAGTGCAGGTTTATCAGTATGTGACGGAAGGAACCTTTGACGCCTACCTCTATCAGACACTGGAGAATAAGCAGAAGTTCATCAGCCAGATCATGACCAGCAAATCTCCGGTACGTTCCTGTGACGATGTGGATGAGCAGGCACTTTCCTATGCAGAGATCAAGGCACTTTGTGCAGGAGACCCGCAGATCAAGGAAAAAATGGACTTGGATGTAGATGTTGCAAGGCTGAAGGTGTTGAAAGCTGATCATCAGAGCCAGCAGTACCGATTAGAAGATAAGCTGATGAAATATTTCCCTGCGGAGATTGAGAAAACGCAGGGGTTCATCAAGGGCTTTCAGTCGGATATTCGGACGGTGGCGGCACATCCGCTGCCGGAAGAAGGGTTCTGCAGTATGGAGGTGAATGGCACACGATTTACTGAAAAAGCCGAGGCCGGTGAAGCAATCCTTGCGGCCTGTAAAGCCAATCAGAGTCTGGAGCCGGTGCCGCTTGGCAGCTATCGAGGTTTCAAGATGGAGCTGGCATTTGATAGCTTCCAGAAAGAGTATCAGGTGCTGCTGAAAGGCGAGATGACCCACCGGGTACCCATCGGCACCAGTGCTGCGGGCAATATCCAGCGTCTGGACAATGCTCTTGCTGGGATTCCTGCAAGGCTGGAAAAGGCGGAGCAGCAGCTGGACAATCTTAGCAGCCAGCAGGAAGCGGCGCAGGCCGAGCTTGGAAAGCCATTTCCGCAGGAGGCAGAATTGGCAGAAAAGAGTGTAAGACTGGCAGAACTGGACGCACTGCTGAATATGGATGACCGCGGAAATGATGATCCAGACCGTGAGAAAACGGCGGAAAAGCCGTCTGTCCTGGCAGAATTGCGTGACCGTGCCGGTCGCATTCCGCCGATGGCACATCGAGATGATGAGGAGGTGGCACTATGAGTGTTCGGGAACACTGGATCAACGTCCGGGTAAACCCGGAAGAGCTGGCGAGGATTCGTGAAAAGCAGAAGGAATTGGGGATTCGGAATACCGGTGCCTATATGAGAAAAATGGCGATGGACGGGTACTGCGTGAATCTTGATTTGTCGGATGTGGCGCAGGTATCCACCCTTCTTCGCCGATGCAGCAACAACCTGAACCAGTACGCAAAACGCGCCAATGAATCCGGAAGCATCTATGCGGAGGATATCCGGGATTTGCAGAAGCGACTGGATGAACTCTGGGAGATGCAGAAGCTGATCCTGAAGAGGCTTTCTGGTATTCGCTGACGGCGCAAATGTGCGAGATTTCTACCGCACATGGCACAGATGAAACTGTCTGTGCCATTACATATTTTTTGTAGGTCTTCCTGTTGACATCGTGGTGTTTGGCAAGCGGGTACGGTAAAATGAAGATGAAAAGAAAAACGAAGGGGTGAAATCCATGAAGATCGTAAGTTTTTTGTTGAAGCTGATGCTGAAAATCCTGTTGCTGCCGGTTGCATTTTTTCTGCGATTTCTATGCTTTATCTGGAATCTGCTGATGCAGCTATCTCTGTGGGTACTTTCGCCGGTTATGCTGTTTGTTCTTGGCTGCGGCATCTATTCGGTGGTTCGGGCGAGCTGGACGGATGTGTTCCTGCTGACCATGATTGAGATGGGGCTGTTCGCAGCTGCGGTTGGTGCGGGCAGCATCATGGAACTGATGGGACGGCTGTGTGAGCGTGTAGAGGATGTTTTGACAATTTGAATTCAGGAGGGATTCGATGGATATTCAGTTTATGAAAGATTATTATGATTTGCGGTACGAGGAAACAGATGGAGAGAATCATTTTGTGGAAGAGACAGCTTATCCGGAAAAACAGTCTGAGCATTCGAAGATGGAAGACCAGCTGATGGAAATGGTGGGCGGCACCGAATCTAATGTGTGGAAGCTGTACGAAAGCATCATGTGTGTCTATTTCGATATGGAAGAGATCATCAAGCAGGCCGTTTATTTGCAGGGAGCTTATGACCGGGAACGGATGTTAAAATGAGAATAGTAGATTGGTAAGAGCTGCCTTCGGGTAGCTCTTTTTAGATGGAGGAATATGAAAATGGCGGCTACAAGACTAATTGCGCTGCATATCAATAAAGGAAAGACGGTAGCGCAGTGTCTGGCTGACCGTACTGATTATTCTGAGAATGCAGCAAAGACGGAAGATGGAAAATACATTAGTGCGTATGCCTGTGATGCAAAGACCTGTGATGAAGAATTTCTGCTTTCCAAACGGCAGTATGAGCATATCACGGGAAGAACCCAGGCGCATGATGTGATTGCATATCAGATTCGGCAATCTTTTAAGCCGGAGAAATCACGCCGGAGGAGGCGAACAAGGTTGGATATGAGACGGCCATGCGCTTTACTAAGGGAAAACATGCCTTTATCGTGGCTACCCATGTTGATCGTGCGCACATTCATAACCACATTATTTTTAATTCGACTACATTAGACTGCACCAGAAAATTCCGAGATTTTCGCTTGTCAGGACTTGCACTGGCAAGGCTCAGTGATATCGTCTGCCTGGAGCACCGGTTGTCGGTCATTGTCCGGAAGCCTTATGGAGAACGTCAGAAGAGAACGGAATACCCGGAGAAAAAATCGCGGCGGGATGAAATCTGCGAGGCCATTGATACGGCATTGGAAAGAAAACCAAAAGACTTCCGGGAACTGATTGGTATTTTGCAGGAAGTAGGGTACGAGTATAAAGATGGAAAACAGCCTGCACTGCGGGGAAAAGGCCACGCCAGATTTGCTCGTTTCCGCTCTCTTGGTAAAGGATATTCGGTTGAAGAACTATGCGAAGTGATTGCTGGAAATGCGGTTCATAAAAGCAAATTTGTAGAGAAAACTCGCACAAGCGCACGGTCGGCGCAGGTGCATCAGAAGGCAGAGCTGTCGTTCCTGATTGATGTCCGTGCCAAAATGCAGGCGGGCAAAGGCGCGGGATATGCACGTTGGGCGAAAGTCTTTAATCTGAAGCAGATGGCAAAAGCTATGATGTTCATGGAAGAGCATGGAATCAAGAACTATGCAGAGCTGAAAGAAAAGGCAGATGGAATTTCTGAAAAATGTGATGCGCTGCTGGAATCTGTAAAAGCAGATGAGGCACGGATGTCGGAAGTGTCAGTGCTGCGGAAGCATCTAATCAATTATGCCAAGACAAAAGATGTTTTTGCTGCGTATAAAGCATCCGGCTACGACCGGGAGTTCTATGAAGCCCATCGGGATATGCTGGCCTTGCGCAGCGCAGCAAAAAAGGCGTTTGATGCCTATAAGAAAGAGAACGGTTCTGACAAAAAGCTCCCGCGCATCAGCGAGCTGAACGCAGAGTATGCGATGCTTCTGGAACGAAAGAAAAGCTCCTATGCAGAGTACCGCAAGACCAAATCGGAAATGCAGGATTGGCTTGTGGCACAGAAAATCGTGCAGGAAATCCTGAAAGAGGACGAACAGAAGAAAGAGCAACTGCATGAGCAGGAAGTGCGGCAGGAAGAAGAAAATAGACAGAATAGCAGATGATGGAAAGCCCGGTGCAGTGTGAGTGTTATGCTCATGCTGCACCGGGCTTTTTTCTTTGGCAGGAACTGCCGTTAAAGCATCCGAAACGGATGCGCAGCTCGATGCCGCAGGCAGCGTTCTATGGGGATTGGGGAGTTTCCCACAAGCAGAAAATCGCTTTCGTGTCACGAAAGCCCTGCTTGCAGAAGAGTTTGACTCATTGACCAAACGCCTAATTGATGCTAAAATAAAGGAAAAAATCGCAGGAGGGTTGCTTAATGAGCTTGGGGGAAACAATTAGAATTACACGGCAAAAATCCTTTTATACGCAGGAGGAATTTGCTCGGAAGCTAAATGTTGCGCTGTCTACGGTCAACCGTTGGGAATTGAACAAAGCAAAACCCAGCGTGAAAGCTATGAGAGCAATCAAGTCTTTCTGCGAAGAAAATAATCAACCGTATGAATTCATTGAAGAACAGTGGGTTGGCTATATAGGGGGCGAATAATATGTCAGGTCAAAGAACTCAGTGGAATGAAGCAACAAGGGTGCAAATGCCAGCGCTTGTCCACTTGACACGAATTGGCTTCACATACTTTGGAAAAATTACCGAAGATAAGGCTGGCACTGTTTACGACCCGGATACAAATATCCTCATAGAAGTTTTTAAGTCTCAGTTTGCAAAGCTCAATCCGGAACGAGCCGGAGAAGCGGAAGCTATGCTCAGAATAATCCGACAAGAGCTTGATAACGATGATATTGGAGAAGTTTTATAAGCGGCTTAAGGCTGTTTCTCCAGTAAGGCTAATTGATTTTGAGCATCCGGAAAACAATACATTTCATTGCTCGGCGGAGTTTACCTGCAAGCGTGATGAGGATGAATTTCGACCGGATATAACGCTGTTTGTGAATGGGCTTCCTCTCGTGTTTATCGAAGTGAAAAAGCCCAATAATATCGGTGGTATGGTTGCCGAAGCTGAGCGCATGAACAAACTGCGGTTTCCCAATAAGAAATTTCGCAGGTTTATAAATATTACGCAGTTGATGATCTTCTCAAACAACATGGAGTACGATGCTATGGGGGGTATCGTGCCTATTCAAGGTGTCTTTTATTGCACTGGTTCAAAGAAAGGCTCTCCTTTTAATTGCTTCAGAGAAGAAAATCCGCTGAATCTTGATGTAGCACCGTATAACAGAGATTTTCCATATAAGGATATTGACCCTGAAGTTGAGAAGCAGATTCTTTCTGATTTCAACAATCAGGTCATTCATACAAGCCCTGAATATCAAACCAACTTACGGACAACGACTCCGACAAACCGTGTGCTCACATCAATGTGCAGCCCGGATAGACTACTTTTCCTACTTAAATATGGAATCACCTACTACCACAAGACGAAGGAGCTTGATGACGGTACAATCGAGCAAATAGACCAGAAGCACATTATGCGATATCAGCAGTTTTTTGCTGCAATGATTGTTCGAGAGCGTATCTCTGAAGGCACAACCTCTGGCATTATTTGGCATACCCAAGGAAGCGGCAAGACTGCTCTGTCTTTCCATCTTTCCTATGTGCTCACGGACTATTTTGCAAGCATTAACAAGGTAACGAAGTTTTACTTTATAGTTGACCGTCTTGACCTTATGAAGCAGTCCAAGGAGGAGTTCACAGCAAGAGGACTGGTTGTTAAAACCGCAAGTTCCAGAGCTGAGTTAATGGAGCAATTTCGGACAAATCAATCCCAGGATGGAACAACCGGAGAACCTGAAATTACCGTTGTTAACATTCAGCGATTTGAGGAACGGCAGGATAAGGTTGTACTTCCATCTTATGCGACTAACTACAACGGGTTTTTATTATTGATGAGGCACATCGTGGATATAAACCGGAAGGTTCTTTCCTCGCCAATTTGTTCGATGCGGACCCTAACTCCATAAAGATTGCATTGACAGGAACGCCACTCTTGAAAAGTGAGCGCGAGTCATGGCGTGTTTTCGGCAACTACCTGCACACGTATTATTACGATAAGTCTGTCCAAGATGGCTATACATTAAAAATTATTCGAGAGGATATCGAAACTTCCTACAAAGAGAAGCTGGAAGAAATCTACCATTCCCTTGAGAACCTGGTACAAAAGAAGGATGTCAAAAAGGATGATATTATTGAGCATCCGAACTATGTAAAAGAACTTCTCCGGTATATCATCACTGACCTGAAGCGTTTCCGGATTATTCGAGGAGATGATACATTAGGCGGCATGGTCATTTGCGAGACAAGTGAACAGGCTCGCAGATTGTTTGCGTATTTTGACGAGATTCAAAATGAACTGAACAAAGATGCGTCCAGCAAGAGCCATTTCAAGGTTGGACTTATCCTATATGATAGCGACGACAAGGACACCCGTGAAAATGTCATTACTGACTTCAAGGATAACTTTAAGGTGGATATGCTCATCGTGTACAATATGCTGCTTACTGGATTTGATGCTCCGAGATTGAAGCGACTCTATTTCGGGCGAAAACTCAGAGACCACAATCTTCTTCAGGCAATCACTCGTGTCAACAGACCGTATAAGAATAATCGGTATGGATACATCATCGATTTTGCCGACATCAAGAAGAATTTTGATGAAACAAATGCCGCATACCTTGCAGAACTCAATAAATTCAATGACCCTGACGAAGTAGGTGAAGGAAACGAGGCCAATATTTTTGCTCAGGTTATGGAAGACCCTGCTGAGCTGATTCAGCGTATGCAAAAAGCTCGACAAGTGCTTTTTGATTATCCGCTTGATAATGCAGAGGAATTCAGCACGGAGATTTCCACCATCGAGGACAAGTCGGTTCTTCTTGACCTGAAAAAAGCACTGATTGAGGTGCGTGACTGCTGTAATATTGTGAGAACCTTTGGTGATGATGACTTGAAGGCTGCATTCGCAAATTTCGAGATTTCTCGCCTGAAGGATATCCTCTCAGAAGTGCAAAGACACATCAATATCATCAATCAGCGGGAAGCCTTTGCTGATGACGATGCTACACGCATCATGGTCAATGAAGCCATGCAGGACATTACTTTTAACTTCAGCAAAATCGGTGAAGAGGAGTTAAAAATGGTATCCGGTGGCGAGGAGCTTAATGAAAAACTTCAAAGGATGGTGCGTAAATTCGCGGAGAATATCGACCCGGAAGATCCGGAATATATCACGCTGAGAGAAGCATTTCATGCTCGGTTTCATGAGCACGGCTTTACTCCTCAAAATATGGATGAGTTCAACTCCTACTCTAAAGCTATGGATGAAATACTCCAAAAGCTGGCAGAGCTACAGAAAAAGAATGCAGTCTTGTTGAGACGATACAACGGCGATGCAAAATTCGCTCGTGTTCATAAACGAATCCGGGAAGAAAATAAGAAGCGTAAAAGCGCAGGCAAACCGGTCATGCTCTCAGAATATGACGAAAGCATTGTCACAGCACTGATGACCATAAAAAGCGATATTGACCGTAAGGTTTATGATCGTAACGATATTCTGAAAAAAGATGCCTATTTTGAGCAGACGGTTATGACGGAAATTAAAACGGGCATGGATACCTTGGGGGTTGTCAATTCCCGAGAAGACAGAGTTTTTATTCAGAGCAGAATTACAAAGCAGTATCTCGAGCAATACAGAGAAACATATCCTGCCGCATAAGGAGAAGAAAACAATGGATATAAAGGCACAAACCTATAAGTTGATAGATGACCTGAAAGCTGTCTGCCACAATTACGGTATGGGAAACGACGGAAACGAGTACAAGGTCATTACCCAGATATTTCTATATAAGTTTTTGAACGATAAATTTGGATATGAGATTAAGAAAAAGGATTCTCGTATCGCCAGTGCTGAAAAGTGGGAAACCGCATATTCCGAACTGCCGGAGGACGACCGGTTGATCTTCTGGATTCATTATCTCCTGATATTCCACGGCTTTATCCGGAGCATTTGATCTCTACGCTGTGGAACCAGCAGGCAAAGGGAGATTTTGATTTGATCTTCGACAGCACCATGGTTGATATTGCTGACAAGAACATCGACATTTTCTCCACGCAAACAACGAAAAACACCAAAATTCCGCTGTTTGAAAAGCTCACTAATTTCGTGACCGATGACGCGCAAAGAGCCCCATTTGCAAGAGCTCTGGTTGATAAGCTCGTCAATTTCTCTTTTGAGGACGCTTTTGCAGAGAGTTACGATTTTTTTGCAGGTGTATTTGAGTATGTCATCAAGGATTATAACACAAACGGCGGTGGCGTATATGCGGAGTATTACACGCCCCATGCAATCGCCGTGATTATGGCTCGACTTCTTGTCGGTGACAGACAGGATTTGCATAACATCGAGTGCTACGATCCGGCAGCCGGAACCGGTACACTGCTAATGGCACTTGCTCATCAGATTGGTGAAGATCGCTGCACGATTTTTGCGCAAGATCGCTCCCAAAAGAGTAATAAGATGCTCAAGCTAAACCTGATTCTTAATGGTCTGGTTTCCTCGCTCGATCATGCAATCCAGGGAGATACTTTGACTGATCCGTTCCATATGAGCGATGATGGAAAGTCTCTCCGGCAATTTGATTATGAGTCTGCAACCCTCCATTCAACTTGGATTTCTCTGAGACAAGAGAGACGCTTGCGGCTATGCCAGCCCGTTTCTGGGCAGGTATCCCAAATGTGCCGAAGAAGAAAAAAGAGAGCATGTCCATCTACACATGCTTCCTTCAGCATGTGCTGAATTCGATGAAACCAAACGGAAAAGCTGCGATTGTACTTCCAACTGGTTTCCTCACGGCAAAGAGCAGCGTCGAGGGCAAACTGCTGAAGCATATTGTAAACGAGAGACTTGTATATGGCGTTATCAGTATGCCGTCCAATGTTTTTGCAAATACCGGTACGAATGTATCCGTTGTGTTCTTCGATAATTCAAAGTCTTCAGATAAAGTTATTCTAATCGATGCATCAAAGCTCGGTGAGGAGTACCAAGAGGGCAACAACAAAAAGGTTCGCCTGACACCTTCTGAGATTGATATGATTGTCGATACTTTTCTCAACAAGAAGACAGTGGAGGACTTTTCGGTTGCTGTAAGCTATGAGGATATTGAAGCGAAAAAGTGCTCTCTTGCAGCCGGTCAGTACTTTGATGTTAAGGTTGAGTATGTGGAGCTTACGCAGGAAGAATTTGAGAGCAAAATGTCGGAGTTGACATCGAATTTGCAGAGCTACTTCGATGAAGGAAACGTTCTGCAAAAGGAGATTATGGAGCAGCTGAAGAGGGTGAAGTATGAGCAGATTTGAATTTGCTCACAGATGGCATAAGGATGGGACGATTTAGCATGATAGGCAATGAGAGATTATTAACCAATGGCTGGCAAATTCTAAAATTCAGTGAGTGCATAAAGCAGCTTAACACTGGATTGAATCCGAGAAACCATTTTTCTCTAGGCCATGGTAGCCTCAAATATATTACAGCAAAGAACTTGACACAGTTTGGCACAATTGATTTTTCAAAATGTGATTTATAGATGAACAAGCAAAAAGAATTATCCATAGAAGGTCTGATATCCAAGTAGGTGACATATTGTTTTCTAGCAGAGCTCCTATCGGACATTGTCATTTGATATGTGAGAAACCAGATGACTACGATATAGGCGAATCTATATTTTCAATACGAGTGAATCGGAAAATTATTTTACCTGATTATCTATGTCTGTATATGGCGAGTGATTATTTTGTTAGAATGGCATCGCTGCATACAACAGGAAGTATTATACAAGAGATTCGCATTAGTGACCTAATGGATACAGATGTTATTCTTCCACCAATGAATGAGCAGAGGCGAATTGCTGAATGTTTCAAGAAGATTGATAGAAAAATAGCACTGAACAATAAAATAAATGATAATTTAGCTCAGCAGCTTCGTCTGCTCTATGACTATTGGTTCACGCAATTTGACTTTCCAGACGAGAGCGGTAAGCCATACCGCTCATCTGGCGGGCAAATGGTGTGGAACAACGGGTTAAAACGCAAAATTCCTGAAAGTTGGTGTGTGGTGCCGCTTGGAGAAGTTAGCTCCTTCCGAAATGGCATCAACTATGACAAAAACACCACAGGTGATACAACATATCATATTGTTAACGTTCGCAATATATCTTCTTCATCAATTCTGTTAGATGAAAGAGAACTTGATGAAATTTGCCTTCCTTGTACGCAGGCAGAAAAATATCTCGTTTCAAATGAAAGCATCCTCATAGCACGAAGCGGTATTCCAGGGGCACCAAGAATCCTATACAATCCCAGTAAGGATATTATCTTCTGTGGTTTTATCATCTGCGCAACTCCGATAGATAGTATTTGCAGCATTACTAATTGCTTTTTTGAAGCAGTTAGAGGGAAG
>ENA-OQCN01001320-OQCN01001320.1-human-gut-metagenome-genome-assembly--contig:-NODE-1320-length-12498-cov-4.493493_pt1 | contig 12498 bp, 13 predicted proteins | sample MGYA00242497_ERZ504576 | MGnify/ENA primary metagenome ERZ504576 (study PRJEB26092, sample SAMD00036296) | human gut metagenome | host: Homo sapiens | study: EMG produced TPA metagenomics assembly of...
AAGAGATATCTGAAAGAATTGATTTATGTATAAGGATTGCCAGTAACTAATCTGGCAGGTAACTGATAAAAATAGAATATTGTGAGCGAAGTAAGGCGTGAGTCATAAGATATGGCTTGCGTCTTTTTCCTTTTTGAACTGGAAAGAAGGATGGGAGCATGGCACAGATTTTTCGTGTAGAGAGAACTAAGAATTTTACGGTAATGAGTAATCATCATTTCAAGAATAAGAATCTGACATTGAAAGCGAAAGGTCTATTATCGCTGATGTTAAGTTTAAAGTATCAGGCGGAACAGAATAGAAAGACAGCTGAGAACGAAGTGCAAAAATTGAAAAAAAGGATAAGATTGCAATCAGAGAAAATAAACGAGATAAAATTTTTCTGTGGAATCGGATATATAGTGGCACTTGTACTTTCAGCTTGTCTTATTAAGATGTGTTTCTTGTGATTTTAAATGCGATATTTCAGAATTGAATTACGATTTTTGGTAGATTAGATTGTTTGAAACGCATTTTTATGATATGATGATAAATACCATGTGAACAGATATTTCAAGCAAATAAGATTGAGGTGAAAAAATGGCAGTTAGTTACAAGAAATTGTGGAAATTGTTAATTGATAAAGAAATGATGAAGAAAGATTTGCGTGCAATGACAGGAGTTAGTACAACAACGATGTCTCGATTATCAAAAGATGAAAATGTAAGTACAGAGATTCTGTCAAAGATATGTTCTGCTTTGAATTGTGATGTGGGAGATATCATGGAATTTGTTCCTGATAAAAAAGAGGAGCAGTAAGGAGGTACGGGAACATGGATCATTCTTATCCTTATATTGCGTCTTTGACCAGAGAGCCGTTCCTTTTCTACGAAATGCGTTCTACCGCAAAGCTAATGGCAGAAGGAAATTCCGATGATGCAATTGTTAAAGAAATTGTAGAGCAGAATCTTTTTCAGTATCCAACGGAAAAATCTATTACACGCATGGCGAAAGCTGCATCAAACGGCTTCAGGCACTGGAAGATGATTCTCTGGTTTCTGCGATTGCTTCACAGCCGACGGATGTGGCAAAACAGATTTGTTTGTATGCGTTGATGAAGCAGAGCCGACTGGTCTGGGAATTTATGCTGACCGTCATTGGCGAGAAGTACAGATTAAGGGACACGTCTTTTGGTAAGATAGATTTGAATACATTTTTTATGCGCTTGCAGGAGCAGAATGATACCGTGGCTTCCTGGAGCGATACTACAATAACAAAGTTAAAACAGATAATTGCCAGAGTGCTTGTTGAAACAGAATATCTCGACAACCGGGGGGCAGATCATTTGAATCCAGTATGGCTGCATCCTGTTTTGGAGAATGCCATCAGAAGCAATGGTGATATGGCGATACTGCCGGCGTTTAATTGCTTTTCTTAGGAGGTAGCCAATGAGTGACATAAAAGAACGCCTGGACAAAGTTCGGGCATTGATTCAGGAACCGGAGTTCCTGGAAGGCAAAGGACTCAGCAATGAGGTGAATATCAGAATCTTCTGTTATGAACCGGAGAATGAAATGGTTGTCCGTCATTTTGTGAATCAACTGGAAACTGATCAGTCCTTAGATTGCCATTTGATCGTTTGTAATTTATATAAAACATTTCTCTCTATCTGCGATGATATGGACATCACAGATGCAATTCCCGATATGGAAGAAGCTGACGGAAGTGCTTATCTTCTGGAGCAGCTTAACTCCGCAATCGGCAATGGAGAGTTCATTGATAAAATCCAGTATGAGCCACACGAACCGGGTGATGTGCTGATGCTGACAGGTGTGGGCGAGGTGTTCCCGTTTATGAGAATCCATACGTTATTGGAAGCCTTGCAACCGTATTTTTCGGATGTTCCGATTTTGGTTATGTATCCGGGTGAGTTTGATGGTCGTCATGTAAAACTGTTTAATCGTCTGACACCAAATGATTATTACCGGGCATTCAATGTCATAGATTAAGGGGGATAAAGCCATGATGATTCGAGATATGTTTGCGGATGACATTAACCGCAAAATCAATGGTGTAATTAAAGTAGATCAGGCTGCTGATGATGTAATCGAGCAGGAGTTAAATGAATATGTCATTACCAGAGAATTGAAGAAACATTTCATTACGTTCTTCAATTATTACGGTGATGCTTTTGACCAGCCGACAGCCGATATGGGTGTTTGGATTTCCGGTTTCTTTGGAAGTGGTAAATCTCACTTCCTGAAAATGCTTTCCTACCTTTTGGAAAATAAAGAGGTAAAAGGCATTCGCAGTGTGGAGCGTTTCCGTAAAAAGTTTGAGGACGACCCGGCAACCTTTATGCTGATTGATCGTGCCACAAAGGGACAGACCGAGACAATTCTGTTCAATATTGATATTGAGGGATTCAGCAATAAAGATAAGACTGCGGTTCTTCGTGTATTTGCCAAAATGTTCTACAACCATCTGGGATTTTACGGTGAGAATCTGAAAGTTGCCATGATGGAGCGTTATATTGACCAGCAGGGAAAAACTGAGGAGTTTCGCAGAGTTTTTGAAGAAAAGAAAGGCAAGTCCTGGATGGAAATGCGCCGTGCCTTTGCATTCAATGGAAAGTTTATTATTCCGACTTTAATGGAAGTTCTGGATATGAGTGAGGACGATGCCAAGGCATGGTTCAATGATAAAACGGCAACAGAAATATCTATTGCTCAGCTTGTGGAAGATATGAAAGCCTATGTGGATACTAAACCAGCGAACTTCCGTCTGCTGTTTATGATCGACGAAGTTGGTCAGTATGTCGGCACAGACACCGATATGCTTTTGAACCTCCAGTCTTTGACAGAAAAAATCGGAAGTGAGTGTGAAGGAAAGATTTGGGTGATCTGCACCGGACAGGAAGCCATTGATGAAATCATCAAAGTTCGTGCCGATGAGTTCTCCCGTATCCAGGCTCGTTTCAAAACAAGACTGAGCTTATCTTCTTCCTCCGTGGATGAAGTCATCCAGAAGCGTATTCTGAAAAAGAAACCGGAAGCAACAATGGATTTGGAAACCGTTTATGAGCAGAATGATTCTGTCCTGCGTAACCTGTTCAGCTTCAATGGCTCTATTCTGGATATTAAAGGCTATTCCGGTCCGAGGGAATTTACTGAGAACTTCCCGTTCGTGCCGTATCAGTTTATTATTATGCAGAAGGTATTTGCTGAAATCCGCAAGCACGGAAATTCCGGCAAGCACCTTTCCGGTGGTGAGCGTTCCATGCTGTCCGGTTTCCAGGAAGCTGCACAGAAAATTCAGGAGAAGGATGAGTATGCACTTGTTCCGTTCTTCCGTTTTTATGATACCGTACATACTTTTCTGGATGGTTCAATTCGTCGTGTAATTGAACGTTGCCAAAAAGCTGCCGACAACGGTGATGGCATCGAACAGCAGGATGTAGATGTACTGAAACTCCTGTATCTGATTCGGTATATTGATGATATTCCTTCCAATCTGGACAATATCGTTATCCTTATGGCAGATGATATTCGTGTGGATAAGATTATCATGCGTGAAGCTGTCCGTGGATGCCTTGACCGTCTGATGAGCCAGAACTATATCGGCAGAACCGGAGACACTTATAACTTCCTGACGGATGAAGAACAGGATATTCAGCGTGAAATCCGGGATACCAATGTAGATACCGCTTCTATCGTAGAGCGTATCGCTCAGATGATTTACGGTGATATTTTCACAACCAAGAAGTTCCGTTATGGAAAATATGACTTTGCTTTCGATCAGATGGTGGACGGCATTACAGTTGGAGTGGCAACAGGTGGTATGCGTCTGCGTTTCCTGACCGTTGCTACCGATGCTATTGAAAAAACAGATTACCGTCTGATGGCGGAGTCCAAAGGTAATGAAGCAATCGTGGTTCTGGCTGATACGCCTTACTATGAATCTCTGGAATCTGCTATGAAGATTCGTAAGTACGTAAAGCAGAGAAATGTAAGCCAGCTTCCAAAAACTGTGCAGAAAATTATCAGTGACCAGCAAGACGAAGCCGGAAAATATGAGCTGAGTGCCATGAGCGAATTGCAAAATGCTATTGAAGGGGCGCAGTTCTATGTAGACGGTGAGCATCTGGAAATCAGAGCTGGAAATGCTAAGAGCAAGATTGACCAGTCGCTTGAATATCTGGTTGCCCATGTATATAGCAAGCTCGACCTGATTACAGATAATGCAGGCAGTGATGTAGATATTATTGCGATTCTGACAGGTGCGGTAACGGCACTTCCGGGCATGGAACCGAACCGTGATGCTGCTTCTGCTATGGAAGAATATCTGGAAATGCAGGATGTGAAAAAGTTGCCGACTTCTATGGCAGATGTGCAAAGCAAATACAGTGCGATTCCGTATGGATGGAAAGAAATCGATATTGCTGCGGTTGCGGCACAACTGATTTATTCCCAGAAAGTAACCATCAAGTATGCAGCAATACCATTCAGCCGGATGACCCGAAGTTGCCGGATATGCTCCGCAAAAAGAGTGAGATCGGCAAGACTTCCATCAGCAAGCGTAAAAACATTTCTGCTACGATGATGCGTGATGTAAAAGCGATGCTCCGAGAGTATTTCGACATTATGGATGTGCCGGATGATGAAGATGGTCTGATTCGCTTTGTGACGGAGAAGTTTACCGAGCAGCGTGATTACTATGCTTCTTTGGATGCTTGTTATGACGGACATAAATACCCGGATCGTGCATTAGTGCAGGAAGCTATTCATCTGATGGATGATGTTCTTTCTCAGAAGAAAGACAATATTGCCCTGATTGAGCGTGTGCTGAAAAAAGAGGATGCTCTTTTCAACAATAAAGAAGCCATGAGCAACGGCATTGAAAACTTCTTCAAAACCCAGGTAACAGTATTCGACCAGGCAGTGCAGTTTGAAAAATCTCTGCATGATGACCTTGACCGGATTGCAGAAAATGAGGAAGCACATAAGGCACTGAATACTATTCGATTGATTACGATGGTTCAGACCGGAAGCAAGTTCAACTATAACCGGATTCGTGAACTGAATCCGTTGATGGATACGGTTCGCACCGCCCATGACAAGATGCTGGAAGAAAAACGTGCTGAGGTTCTGGAAACGGTTCGTCAGTGTATGGAAGCGACCCATACTGCTGCAAACGGCGATTCCAAGGCATCCCATCTGATTGAAAAATCGGATCGGTATTTCAGTCAGTGCAAGGAGAAAATCGCAGAATTAAAGAGCCTTGCCCTTCTGGATGCTATGTTCTTGCCGATGTGCCAGTACAAGGATGATACTATCAGCAATATCGAGTCAGTTCTGGCTCCGCCTGCACCGAAGCCGCAGGTACAGCCGACACAGCCAGGAAAAGAAACTGCTCCGGCAAAGAAAAAGGTTGTCCGTGCTTATAACCGACAGGTTGTATTCCAGGCAAAGACCTTACAAACGGATGAAGACATTGATGATTATGTAGAGAAGATTCGTTCTCAGCTGAAGCAACTCTTGAAAAATTGCGATGAGATCAAGCTGAACTAACGAGGAGAGACGAGTATGGATAAGAATGCGATTAAAAAATTTGCTGTCTGGGCAAGAACAGAGCTGATCGCCCGTGTTTCCCTAAAAGGCGTGGAATACGGTATCACAGAGGATAATATCGAGGCCGCCAATGCGGACAGCGTTGGCGGCAAAGTCCTCACTGCTGATGAAAAGAAACAACGTCAGGCTTTGATTGCGAGATTAACGATAAAGGCTATAAGCAGGTCATGGAGGAGGTTGCCTACACTTGGTTCAACCGCTTCTCTGCTCTACGATTTATGGAAGTCAACGGTTACATTCCTTCCCATGTGCGTGTATTCACGGACGAGGAAAACAACTTTAAGCCGCAGATTATAACCGAAGCCATTCATCTGGATTTGGATGGATTGGATATGGAAAAGGTCTATGAACTGAAAGATGCCGAAAAGACCGAAGAACTGTATAAATATCTGCTGATCGTGCAGTGTAACGCCTTGAATAAGATTCTGCCGGGAATGTTCCAGAAGATTGCGGACTACACCGAGCTTCTTCTGCCGGACAATCTGCTCCGTGAAGGCAGTGTCATTCAGCAGATGATCGAGTTGATACCGGAGGATGACTGGAAGGATGCTGTCCAGATCATCGGCTGGCTGTATCAGTATTATAACAGTGAGAAAAAGGATGACGTTTTCGCAGCACTGAAAAAGAATGTGAAAATCACAAAAGAAAACATCCCCGCAGCAACTCAGCTTTTCACACCAGACTGGATTGTTCGCTACATGGTAGAGAACAGTCTTGGTCGTTTATGGCTGGAGGGACATCCGGATGTGAAAGAGCAGCTTCTTCCTACCGAGGAAGAACAGTCTGCCTATGCTGCCGGAAACCGTGATCCGGAAGATACCAAATGGCACTACTATCTGGAAGAAGCTGAGCAGGAGCCGGAAGTGCAGGCACAGCTTGCCGAGATTCGCAAGGAATACGCCGCGCTGACACCGGATCAGCTGAAAGTTATTGATCCATGTTCCGGTTCCGGTCATATTCTTGCGTATATGTTTGATGTGCTGATGAAGATATATGAATCTTACGGTTATACCACCCGTGAAGCAGTGGCAAGCATTGTAGAGAACAATATTTATGGTCTGGATATTGATGACCGTGCAACACAGCTGGCTTACTTTGCGGTAATGATGAAAGCCCGTCAGTATGACCGACGCTTCTTCAGCCGTGGCATTCAGCCCCATGTGTATGCTATTGTAGAGAGCAATCATGTAGATGAATTTGCCGTGGACTATTTCTGCAATGGGGATGCAAAGCTCACGACAGCTATGGATACCATCATTAAAGAATTGCATGATGCAAAAGAATACGGCTCGATTCTGACCGTAACACCGCAGGATTGGTCTACACTGTATGACCGTTTTGCAGAGATTACGGAAGATATAAATATGTCCCGTGAGACGGCACTGAGAGAATTGTTGCCGTTGGTGCAGGTGCAGAAGCACTGGCGCAGAAGTATGATGTGGTAGTGACAAATCCGCCGTATATGGGTAGCTCTGGTATGAGTATAAAGCTCTCTGATTATGTTAAAAGTGATTACCCAGATAGTAAAAGTGATTTGTTTGCTGTGTTTATTGAACGTTGCGGACAAATGACAAAGAAAAATGGCTGTCAGGCAATGATTACACAACACGCTTGGATGTTCCTTGCAAGTTATGAGAATATTAGAAAGAAAATTTCTAAAAAAGCTATTATAAATATGGCGCATTTGGGAGCTCGTGCCTTTGAAGAAATTGGTGGAGAAATTGTACAAACAACCAGCTTTGTAATAGGAAACACATTTTTGAACAATTATCTTGGTACATATTGCAGACTTGTTGATCCGACGACACAAACTGGAAAAGAGGAACTCTTCATTAAAGGAAAAGAACGGTATATATCTAATCAACTACGATTTCAAAAGATACCAGGTGAACCGATAGCTTATTGGATTAGTGAACAGTTTGCTAATTGTTATGATAATGAGTTATTGGAGAAGTTGCATTTTCTGATGGACAAATTTTAACTGGTAATAATGACAAGTATTTGAAATTGTTGTGGGAAGTGAATGCTCATGATATTGAAGCAAGGAAGTGGGCGTTACACGCTAAAGGAGGTGAATTTAGGCGATGGTATGGCAATATTGATACCGTAGTAAAGTTTGATCCAATCACGATTCAGCATTATAAAAGAGATAAAATTGCACGATTCCCCAAAGATGAAATCCTTTTTAGGAGAGGAATCACATGGACCCTTGTTTCGATGAATCCTTTGTTTGGCGTAAGAGAACTTGGTAAAAATTTGACATTTAATAAAGCGGCAGCAACAATATTGTTTAATGATGAAACTATTATAGATTATGTGTTAGGATTTTTAAATTCCAAGGTGTCACAAGCACTTTTAAGAATTATAAACCCGACAATGAATAATAATATCAAAGATATACTCAATATGCCATTTATCAAAGATATGAATTTTTATCCGCAGGTTAAATCCTTAGTCCAATATAATATTAGTATTTCAAAGCAGGATTGGGATGCTTTTGAAACCTCATGGGATTTTCAAAAGCATCCACTGCTTCGCAAAGTTTCTACCATTGCGGAAGCCTTTGACCAGTGGCAGACTGAATGCAATGACCGTTTTAACCAGCTGAAAGCCAATGAGGAAAAATTGAACCGTATTTTCATCGACATTTACGGTTTACAGGATGAGCTGACACCAGAGGTTGAGGACAAGGACGTTACTGTCCGCAAAGCTGATCTTGGCAGAGATATTCGCTCGTTCATTTCCTATGCGGTTGGCTGTATGTTCGGTCGCCACTCTCTGGATGCGGATGGTCTTGTCTATGCAGGTGGAGAATGGGATAACAGCAAATATAGTTCTTTTGCTGCGGATAAGGATAACATTATCCCGATTTGCGACGATGAATATTTTGAGGATGATATTGTCGGTCTATTCGTGGAGTTCGTAAAAACTGTTTACGGTGTAGATACCTTAGACGAAAACCTGAAATTCATTGCCGATGCACTGGGGGGAAAAGGTCAGCCGAAAGATGTGATTCGGAATTATTTTCTGAATGATTTTTATAAAGATCATTGTAAGATTTATCAGAAACGCCCGATTTACTGGCTATTTGACAGCGGCAAGAAGAATGGATTTAAGGCTCTGATTTATATGCACCGCTATCAGCCGGACACCATTGCCCGTATCCGTACCGATTATGTGCATGAACAGCAGGCTCGTTATCGTACTGCTATTGCGGATTTGGAACAGCGTATGGTCAATGCTTCCACTGGCGAGCGTGTGAAGCTGAACAAAAAGTTGAATACCTTGCAGGCGCAGGATACTGAAATCAGAATTTACGAGGAAAAGATTCATCACCTTGCCGACCAGATGATTTCCATTGATCTGGATGATGGTGTGAAGAAGAATTATGCAATATTTGATACAGTATTAAAAAAATTATAAATAGGAGACGAAGAATCATGAAAATTATGGTTACACTTACACAGCGTACAGGAGTTGCATATGCAACGGCAGAATATGATGGAAAGATAATTACTGTTCTGGCAGGTGGCAAAATAAGTCCGGATTTTGCAAATCATATCAGAGGTGGGAAAACCGCTAAAGCATATCGAGACAATCCAGAGTATGTGGATAAGAATGGTAATATTCTTAAAAACTGTGAGTTTACCAGCTCTTCAACAGCGGCTCAGTTTGTGACGGGGCGAAGTACAAATGGGTATAAGGCTTGGAAAGTTGAAAAGAAACTTAGTCTTGGTCAATATTTGAAGGATAAGGGCTTGCGTTAATGGGGGTGGTATTTTGATTGATGTTACTGTGAAAATTACAGCGATTATAATGTATTGCGATGAAGTATACTTAATCTTGAATTGGGAAATGGTTATACTATCGAGAAGTGCTATTATGATGATTTCCCATTCAAATCAGAAATTGAAAATGGAAAAAATCAACTATGTATTGAGTATATAGGCTCACGTTTACATGATGAAAATGGTTCATACTTTATCTGCCTAAAAAAAGAAGATGTATTTTTGATAGATGGTCCTCAGATTGTTCCGGGTGCTGTAATCACGAATAAGACTTGCCAATGTGAAGATGAAATTGGAGCTTACCAAGAGCAAGAGGTACAATATTTGCATAAAATATTTTCGTTGTTGCGTTTATATAAAAACGGGAACATTGGATTATATCAAACATTTTTCAATTACAGATTTAAGGTGTTGGGTTTTATAAATAATACTCAGAACCATACGAGCAAGAATAGTACCAGAAATGCTTATGATGAACGAAAATATATACTTGCAACAGAAGATGTTGAACGCTGTAATCAGTTTTTAAGAGATTATAAATTACAAATTTATTCCATGATGAAACCTATTATTGATGAGTTTGTGTGGGGATTGGAGCAGACAGATGCTCCAACTGGATTTGAACAGTATACGACAGCATTAGAAATGGCACTTTTGCCGGTAAATCAACCAGGTAAAAAACAAATGTTATCCAATCGCATTGCAGTTTTGCTTGGAAAGAATGATGCAGAAGTTGTAGGAATACATGATAAGATGCTGGACTTTTATCGTTATCGCTCAGAATCCTTACATGAAGGTGATGGAAGCAATATCTCAAAGCAAGAACTCATTGAAATGGAAAATTATGTTCGTCAGACTATTACTGCAATTATGCAGAAATCTAAATGTCAGCTCGCTATCGACAATACGAAAACGTGGATTGATATTAAGAACGACTTGATGAATGAGCTGATTTCCAAAGTGGTAAATAAGAAAACTGCGGGTATTTTATAATATGAATGGTGGCAATAGCTGCCAAAGAGAGCGAGGTGTTACAATGACTATAGAAGAAATTCTTGCAGGAGAATCGAAGGATGTGGAGTTCAAAGAGAACCTGCCGGAGAAAAGCCTCAAATATATGAAATCTGTGGTTGCCTTTGCCAATGGAACCGGCGGAAAAATCATTTTCGGAATTGCCGATAAAACCAGAGAGGTTGTTGGCTTTGACAAGGAAGATGTGTTCAAGAAAATGGATGCCATTGCCAATGCCGTATCAGACAGCTGTGAACCGGCAATTATCCCAGATATCACTTTACAGACGGTTGATGGTAAGACTGTCATTGTGGTAGAGGTTTTTGAGGGCAGACAGCGCCCGTATTATATCAAAGCCCTTGGTAGAGATGGCGGTGTATATGTCCGTGTTGCCGGAACTACCCGCCTTGCCGATGAGTATATGGTAAAGGAGTTGTTGTTTGAGGGCAGTAACCGCTACTATGATCAGGCTTTATGTACTGGGTTAAATGTTACAGATGAAGATATTGATACCCTTTGCAAAGCTATGAAAGAGCAGGCTGTCAGAAATGCTCGGACAGAGGAACAGAAAGCATCGATTAAAGATGTAGGCAGACAGCAGTTGCGTTCCTGGGGAATTTTAATCGAGCGTGATGGAAAAGATTTTCCATCCAATGCGTTTGCAATTTTGACAGGCAACGGAGGCCTTCATGTTGCAACGCAATGTGGTGTGTTCAAAGGTACAACGAAAGCGGTATTTGTTGATCGTAGAGAATATACCGGACCGCTTTGGGAACAGATAGACGAAGCATTTCAGTTTGTCTTAAGAAATATTCATCTGGGTGCTACTATTGTGGGAATTTATCGCCAGGATGTTTATGAGATTCCACCGGATGCCATTCGTGAGTTGATTATCAATGCTATGGTACATCGTAGTTATCTGGATCATGGTACGATACAGGTAGCGGTATATGACAACCGATTGGAAATCACTTCTCCTGGGAAGCTGCCAATGGGACAAACGATGGAGCGTATGAAAGAAGGTTATTCCAAAATCAGAAATGAAGCCCTTGCCCATGCGTTTGCTTACATGAATCTGATCGAGCATTGGGGAAGCGGTATTCCGAGAATTATTGATAAAGTGAAAGCTGCCGGACTTCGGGAGCCGGAGTTTATTGGTGGCGAAGTGGATTTGCGTATCAATATTTATCGAGGTCAGGTTGACGGCACTGTTGACCTCAATGACCTCAATAACGCCATTAAAGTGCCGGATACTATTGATAAAATGCCAGATAGTGGCAATGAAGTGCCGGATAAAACAGAAACAGTGCCAGATACGACAAAGAAAATGCCGGATAGTGAACAGGAACAACAAATCTATAAATATGTATTGGAAAATGGCTCTATTACTACTGCTGAAACAGTAGAGATTTTAGATGTAAAACATCGTAGAGCCAGAGCTGTCTTGCTGAATATGGTTAAGGATGGTTATTTGAGAAAAGAGGGTGCGGCACGAAGCACTATTTATGTAAAAAATACGGAAGGGAGATAATGCAGCATGGATACAGACAAAATAATACAAGATTTAAATCGCAGGTTTGCTGCACCTCTTCCTGAGTTTTATCAGCGTCGTATCATTTTCTGGTACGATGAAGATAAGGAATTTGAGGATAAATTGGATGAAGTGGTTTTGGAAAATGCAAAGGTGATTGCGCTGACAGGAAATAATGCGTTTTCTGTAAAAAAACTGCTTTCAGTAGATGATTTGACCACAAATTATCTGGTTTACAGTCCGTGTGTCTATAACCGCCCAGATGATAACTGGCTTCTGGATGTGGAGCTTTACAGCGAAGAGTTTCGGGCGGATCTGATTTCTATTTGGATGGATGAGATGGGACTTATATCAAATCCGGCAATGAGGAAACAGGTTAAAAATTATCGTGCTTATTTCAATGCGAAAGATCGTCGTTTGAAAGTCAGCACACAGAATAAAGTTCCGGAAACACCGGCACAGTTACACATGGCTGTCATGGCGGCAATCTGTGGATTGAAAGATGCACAGCCTAATATGATTCTCCGTAGTGTGTTCCAGGCGGGACTGGATTTGAATA